>Ga0097691_1000019_pt1 | contig 147228 bp, 116 predicted proteins | sample NGESurdeep072012_8_FD_72858 | JGI IMG/M metagenome (GOLD analysis project Ga0097691, IMG submission 72858) | Arctic peat soil microbial communities from Barrow, Alaska - NGEE Surface sample 210-1 deep-072012 | ecosystem: Environmental > Terrestrial > Soil > Wetlands > Peat ... | reverse complement strand
AACCGCGCCGAAGTCCTCCGCGTCGTGAACACCGGCAGCGTCGACTTCGCCACCGCCCGAATGCTGCTCTGGGCCATGGATCTCACCGCCGCCGCCCTCCCCGCCGAGCCAGCCACCCGTCCGCACCGCACCAGTAACCCCAATGTTTTCTATTACGTACCACTAAAGCCTTTGTTTTCCCAAAGCTGTAACGAAAACCCCTCACAAGTACCTGAAAACACAAGAAGGCTAGGGGAGGGGGGTACCCCGTAACAATGCCTACTCCGCTTGCGCCCGCTTCCGCGCGAACCACAAGAAGACCGGGATGCCGGACACTATCAGCCCGCAACCCCATATCGAGTTTCGCAGGTTCTCCTGGAACGTGTAGTACAGCAGCACGGCCGCAACCAGCACGAACACCGCTGGAACCACCGGATATCCCCAGGTGCGATACGGACGTGGCGCATTGGGTTCCTTCCAGCGCAGCACAAACACGGTACTGGCGGCGATCATGTAAAAGAGCCATTCCGAAAAAATCGTCAGGGAAAACAGCGCTCGAAAGCTGCCCGCGAACAACAACAGGAGCACCGACAACACCAACTGCACGACCAGCGCGACCGACGGTGTATGAAAGCGGGGATGCACGTCGGCCATGGCCTTGAAAAAGTACCCGTCGCGCGCCATGGCGTAAGGAATGCGGGCGCCGCTCATGATGGTTCCATTCAGCGTGACCAGCATCGACAGCGCCATGCCGGCAGACACGATTGCCGCTCCCCAGAGCCCGACCGCGATCGCCGTTGCCTCCGACGCTGGACGCGGCGAGGCCGCGATGCTGGCTGCCGGCAGGACATACTGCACCGCGGCATTCGTCAGCATGTAGAGAACGGCCACGATGCCCACACCTGCGATCAATGCAATCGGGATGGTGCGCTCGGGACGGCGGATCTCGCCACTCACCATGTTCAGATCGTTCCATCCGTCATACGCCCACAGAGCGGCCACCAGCGCCGCCATGAAGCCCGCAACGCCTCCCGTCGCGCCGGCAAAATAAGTGCCGAAATTTCGCCACGTGCCGCTGGCTGCGGTGAATCCGATCACTCCGACGCAGGCGATCATCACCACTTTCAGCACCGTGAAGACCAGTTGGAATTCGCCCGCACGTTTCACCCCGATGTAGTTCAGCCAAGTGATCAGGGCAGCAGCGGCGATAGCGACCAGGTGCCCGTAGCTGATAACGAACGGCGTCCGTACTGCCGCATCATTGAAGAAGGCCAGCGCAGGAAATGTTCCGAGAATGCGCACGATTCCCGTGGCAATGGTCGCGATCGATCCAGGCTTGGCGATGGCGAACCACGTCCAGCCGTAAAGAAACGCCGGCAGTTCTCCGTAGGCATCGCGAATGTACACATATTCGCCACCGGCCTGCGGCTTCATCGCGCCCAGCTCGGCGTAGGTAATCGCCCCGGCCATCGACAGCGCGCCGCCGACAATCCACGCCAGATAAACCAAATGCGCCGAGCCGACCGCCTGCATCATCTCCGCTGGAACAAGGAATATCCCGCTGCCGATGATGGTGCCCACCACAATTGCGCTTGCCTGGCTCACTCCCAACTCGCGCAGCAGGGTCGGGGTACTCGTTTTTATCTCAGTCAGTTGTGCCATTTTTCCGTATCGGGCGTAGAAAACACTGAATTGGACTATAAACGATCAAAACGGCGACGGTGTTCCCGATCGTTGCCTGCCGTCGGATTCACACTGGACCTCGCATCTTGTTGGATTAAGTCCCGATTCTTTCGGTCCCGTGACAGAAGTCATAGTCCCTTGTTCTTCGGCGTCCTAGATTGGAGTTGTGGCATTAAGCCCAACCTCCTGAGAGACGCTCCCCGGCCAGACCGGCCGGGGCGCTGCTAGCGCATCAGGAAGACAAGAGGAAATCAACATGGCAATCGCAACCACCCAGACCGTCGGCGAAATCGCAGCCGAGTATCCCAATGCAACCCGCGAATTTGAGAAGCTTGGAATTGACTACTGCTGCGGCGGCAACCGTACCTTGGGCGAGGCTTGTGCGTCAGCCAAGATATCGGTTGACGAAGCACTGGAGCGCCTGGCTAAGAGTACGAGTGCCGCTCCAATCAGCAGCGGCAGCGACTGGCAGAACCAACCGCTCACCGATCTCATCGCTCACATCACCAGCAAGCACCACGTATTCATTCGCGAAGAAAGCCCGCGCATCGAGACCCTGGCGGCCAAGGTGGTTTCCGTGCATGGCAAGAACCATCCCGAGTTGCTTCAGGTGCAGGAGATCTTTGCCGGCCTGGCGGCCGAACTCAGCGTCCACCTGATGAAGGAAGAGCAGGTCCTTTTCCCCTACGTGCTGCGCATGGAAGAGAGCGTTGTCTCTGGCGAGCCCGTACCGCCAGCGATGTTTGGGACTGTCGTCAACCCGGTGCGCATGATGATGCAGGAGCACGATGGAGCCGGCGACGCACTTCGTGCCCTGCGTTCCGCCACGAAGGACTACGCGCTACCCGACGACGCCTGCATCAGCTATCGGACGCTCTACCAGGCGATGCAGGGGTACGAGGCCGACCTGCACCAGCACATTCACCTGGAAAACAACATCCTGTTTCCGCGCGCAGTCGCCATGGGAACCAAGAAGTAAGTAATTCTGAGGAGAGGTTCATTCATGCCTTATAAAAAACTCTGGATCGCGCTCGGCGTGATCATGACGCTGTCGTTCATGGTGCTGGGCGGAGTCGGTTATCGGGGGCTCAGTACCGCCCCGCCGATTCCAGACAAAGTTGTCACCGACGACGGGCAGGTGCTCTTCACCGGTGAAGCCATTCGTGATGGACAAAACGTCTGGCAATCGATCGGCGGACAGGAGATCGGAACGATCTGGGGCCATGGTGCCTATGTCGCTCCTGATTGGACTGCCGACTACCTGCATCGCCAGTCGGTCATCGTTCTGGATCGCTGGGCGCAGCAACAAGGCGGCGCGAACTACGCGGCGTTAAGTAGTGAAGCAAAAGCTGGATTGCGCGATCGGTTGACCGAACGTACCCGGCATAACGGCTTCGACCCGGCGACCAATACGATCGTCATCGATGAGGATCGTGCAGCGGCATTCAATCAACTGGCAGAATACTATGCCGACGTCTTCGGAAAGGGACGCAACCAGTATGCGATTCCTCCCGGCGCTTTAACCGACTCGACCAAGCAGCGGAAAATGGCCGCCTTTTTCTGGTGGACGGCATGGGCAGCCAGCACCGATCGCCCCGGGCAACACGTTTCGTACACCCAGAACTGGCCTCACGAAGAACTCATCGGCAACCGTCCGACGGGCAGCACTGTGGTGTGGAGCGTGATCAGTTTCGTTCTGCTATTGGGCGGCATCGGTGGAATGGTATGGTACTTCGCCTCACAAGAGCACCAGCCGGCGTCGGAACATATGCCGCGAACCGATCCTTTGCTCGGACTCAGACCGACACCCTCGCAGCGTGCCACCGTGAAGTACTTCTTCGTGGTTGCCGCCCTCTGGGTGGTACAGGTCGCGCTGGGTATTATCGTTGCTCACTATGGCGTGGAAGGCAACGGGCTCTATGGAATTCTCCTCGCCAAGTGGTTGCCTTACTCCATTGCCCGCACCTGGCATCTGCAGATTGCTATCTTCTGGATCGCCACATCCTGGCTCGCAACCGGTCTCTTCATTGCTCCTGCGGTCGGCGGATTTGAGCCGAAGGGCCAGCGACTCGGCGTGAATGCACTGTTTGGCGCCCTGCTCCTGGTGGTTGTGGGATCACTCTCCGGCGAGTGGTTTGGCATCCAACAGAAGCTTGGCAACTTATGGTTCTGGTTCGGCTCGCAGGGTTACGAATACGTCGACCTCGGTCGCGTGTGGCAAATCCTGCTGTTCGTTGGATTAACCTTCTGGCTGTGGCTGATGTGGCGCGGCCTGAAACCTGCGCTGGCAAAGCGCGACGAAAATTACTCGCTGCTGATGTTGTTCCTGATATCCAGCATCGCCATCCCGCTGTTCTACGCCGCAGGACTCATGTATGGTCAGCGCAGCTCGCTGGTTACCGCGGAATACTGGCGCTGGTGGGTTGTGCATCTTTGGGTGGAAGGCTTCTTTGAAGTCTTCGCCACCGTGGTGATCGCGTTCCTGTTCACTCGCCTCCGGTTGTTGTCCATAAGGTCAGCTACGAGCGCCGTGCTGTTTTCGACGGTCGTGTACCTGTCCGGCGGCATCATCGGCACGTTTCATCACCTCTACTTCACTGGAATGCCGAATGCAGTTCTGGCGCTAGGCTCCATTTTCAGCGCTCTGGAAGTCGTACCTCTGGTGCTGATCGGCTTCGAAGCGTGGGAAAACATACGACTGTCGCGGGGCACAGCGACCGCACCGTGGGTCAGCGCTTACAAGTGGCCGATCTACTTCTTCGTGGCCGTCGCCTTCTGGAACTTCGTGGGCGCTGGTTTGTTCGGTTTCCTCATCAATCCTCCCATCGCCTTTTATTACATGCAGGGATTGAACACGACAGCAGTCCACGCTCATACCGCTCTGTTCGGCGTGTACGGCATGCTTGGCCTCGGTCTGATGCTCTTCTGCCTGCGCGCACTGCGTCCGGGGCTGGCGTGGAAAGGCCGGCCATTGGCCATCGCTTTCTGGTGCATCAACATCGGACTGTTCACGATGGTGATGTTCAGCACCCTTCCTATAGGACTGATGCAGGTTTGGGCTTCGGTCGAATTCGGTACCTGGTACGCACGTTCTGCGGAGTTCATGCAAACTCCGTTAATGAACCATCTACGTTGGATGCGCATGTTCGGCGACACACTGTTCGCCATCGGCGCGTTGGTTTTGGGATGGTTCGTACTTGGACTGGTGACCGGTCACTCCTTCGATCGGACGGCCACGGTAGACGAGGGCGAGTACATGCCGCACGAGTTGGAACTCACGCACTCGGGCGATTGATTCGCATGTAATCGTTTACTTCGCGAAGGGCGGGATCAATTCCTGCCCTTTTCGTATTGGAAATCGACCTTCCAACAAGGGAATTGAGAAAATGCCCTCAGATTCATGTATTGTGATCATTCATTTATCTGTCTTCCAGTGCCTGCATTGGGGTGAGTCAAGTGTCTCCGGAATTGGAATACATTCGCCGCGAAACCGACCGCGCGACGCGCAACGCGTCCCCAAACGATTGGCTGCGTGCGCCTGTCGGAAAGTGGAATTCAATGCAGATACTCGAACATCTCCGGCTCTCCTACACTGCGACTACCAAGGGCCTGTTACGAGCCATGGAGGCCGGCCAACCCCAGCATGGAACGCTTAGTCTCGCGCAACATCTGAAGTGCTTCTACATCTTGCGGCTCGGCAGGTTCCCAGCCGGAATCGAAGCACCTCAACATACGGTGCCGGGACAGGGACTGGGCGATGACCCGCTGCGCCGTTTCAACGACGCGCTGGTCGCAATGGATGCCACCCTGGCCGACACTGAGAAACGATTTGGGACCCGCACCCGAGTACTTAACCATCCCGTGCTTGGCCCCTTAACGGCTCAAGCCTGGCGACGCTTTCACCAGGTTCATGGTCGGCACCATCTTAAGCAGATCGTCGCACGAATCAACACACGCACTTAAGCCCGGCCAATTGATCATCGATAGAAGCCGAAATACCAGCTCCAGATTTGTTTCCCCATGAATAGCGCGACGAGTGAACTCGCGCCCAGGAACACGCCGAAGGGTAGTTCACGGGAGAGGAACGGCCGGGCAACCAACGCATCAGACTCGAGATCGTTGGCCCGGGATCCGGAGTTTGCGCTACGGCCCGCGACAAGCATCCCCAATGCGAACAAGGTCGCCGCGATTGGAGCCAGTACGACAACTAGCACCGTCAACTTGAGTCCAAGAAATGCACCTACCATGGCAATCATTGCGATGTCTCCAAGGCCCATGCCGGTGCGTCGGCGAACCAGGTAGTACAGAGCCGAGGTCAGGCAGAAGAATCCGGCGCCAAAAATAGCTGCGACTACCGAATCGAGCAGCGAAAGTTCCGATACCGATCGGAGGCTGCGCAGGCCAAGCACGTTAAGCAGCAAATTCGTGCCCGACAAGTCGATGGGAGCAGTCCACGCCAGCGCGAGTCCGAAGCCTATCCCTGAATAGGTAAACTCATGCGGGAGCAGCCCGGTCTCGGCGTCCATGAAGATAAGGCCCACGATCAGAAAACAGAACGCACAGCATTTCAATGTGAGAAATGTGAATCCGAAAGATACGTAGCAAGCCACAAAAAGGACCGCTGTCAACAGTTCCACTGTCGGATAGCGAAGTGGGATGCGCAGCCCACAATCACGGCATCGGCCGTGTAGGACGAGCCAACTGAGCAAGGGAATGTTGTCGCGCCAGCGAATGGATGCCCGACAGTGCGGACAGAAAGAGGGCGGCGAGACAATTGACAAGTCGCGCGGAATTCGGCTGATGCAGACGTTGAGAAAGCTGCCGAATGCCAGCCCTGCAACCAACAACGCGCATTCAAGGAAGAGATCCAAGCTCTCCTAGAGTACGTCGTTGCAGGCAGGCGACGGAAGAGCGACAGACCACGATGAGCCCTAGTGCTAACCAGGCACAAGAAAATAGCCTGCGTCTGTTCGGTGAGAGCGCTATCCGCTGCGTCCGCGCTCCTGGTGGCGAGAGCGTGGTCGATTACTGCAGGGGCGTTCGCGCGGAATTGAGGTCATTAGAGCTTTGCTGGGTTACCGTCACAGTGTTGATCAGCAGGAAGCTGAGCGTCGATTCCGACCCGAGCTTGATCTGCTCGCCCTTTTTGGTCGCGGCCACGCCCGTGCCTGCCCCTGCTCCGGCCACTGATCCAATGGCTGCACCTTTTCCACCGCCAGCAAGTCCCCCAATGACCGCCCCGATCGCGGCACCTCCGCCTGCCTTGACTGCCGTGTTCTTGCCTTCGCCTTTACCCTGGCGCGACCATTGGCTGGTCTGAAGGTTATACGTTTTGCCATTCACCGAGAGCGACGTAAGTTCGAGCGTCAGAGCTGAGTTGCCGGCGAATCGGCCGGCGCTCTTCACATCGACCACGCGGCCTACGACATCGGCACCGGATGGTATCACCGTCTCATCGTCGATCACGATCGGTGCACCCATGGTGGCGTGAAATGAATCCCCGATCTGGTTGCGTTCGGAATCGAGAGCGTCATTCAACCTCACCGTTAACTGCGTTCCGGCGGTAATGGTAACTTTCTTCGGCGGGCGCGGCGGCGTTGCGGCCTGCGTTACTGCCGGCTCGCTCGGAGGTGTCTGTGGATTGCCAGGCTGCACGTTGCTGGCATTAACGCCGGGTAACGGACCGGTGCCTTGATTGTCGGCCGCAGCACTACCCCCGCCCCCGCCGCTTCCTTTGGGTGTCCTCTTCCCCTGCGGTTGAGGTGCAGCGGTAGCCGCACGCGACTTCTCCGCGGAAAGCGTCGTCGTCTGCGCTTGTTCCACAACCAAATTATTGACGACGGTCTTTACGCCCTCGACAGTTGCCGCGTCACTGGCCACCAAGGCGCGCTCATTATCGCTGTCCACGTTTCCGCTCAACGTAACTACGCCATTGGCAGACTGTACCCCGATTTCTCGGGCCGAAATCCTGGAATCATTGTTGATCTTATTCTGAATTTCTGTCGCTACCTGTGCATCGCTGCGCACCGGCGTTTTGTTGCAACCAGACCATGCCATCAACACGACTAGCGTGGAGACTGCGCCAAAGAGTGGAGACATGAACTTCATGGGGACTCCTGAAAATTACCTCTCGCCACATAAACCCAAGCTGTTCCAAATTGTCGCTAGCAGTACCACAATGGTGGTTGTGACCGCCAACCAGGCATCGCAGCTGCATTGCGCAGATGCCTGCGAAGTACAACGCTGGCGCAAGGCGGGCAATTGATTCGTTTCGTCCCATCGGACGAATAATCAGGAAAGGATATCCGCAGCAGAGTCCGGTGTCAGATCTGGGGATACAGACTCGCTCATCCGGTGACCGCTAGAACACGCTGGAGCATCCTCCCGCCACCGAGCGCCGGTGAGACAAACCGGTGCCAGCGAAGCGGGAGGGCGCTGAGACCAGTCAGTTCTGTCCGTCTGTCAGGCGGTTGTTAATGGCAAACAACGCCAATTCCAGCCGACTACCGACTCCGACTTTGTCGAATATGTTCGTCAGATGGTGTTTTACCGTGTCTTCGCTCAGCGAAAACTTGCGGGCGATCTCCTTGTTGCTCAGTCCCGCAACGATGGTAGTGAGGATATCCATTTCCCGTTTGGTAAGGCCGAAATTCTTTGCCGGCCTCTCGCCGGAAGCATTCAGTCGCATGAACTCGACAATGTCACCCACTGCCTCGCGACCAATCCAGTATTCGCCCGCTATGACGGTACGAATGGCTTTCATCAGCAACTGCGTGGCGGCCTCTTTCATGACCACACCACGGGCCCCGAGCTGCAGCGCCTGGACGATCTGAATGCGTTCGATCGCCGCCGTCAGCACGATGATCTTGGTGTTCTTGCCATCGCCGGCTGAAGAAAGCTCGCGCATCGCCTCCATGCCCGGCATCCGTGGCATATTGAGGTCGAGCAGGAGGACGTCCGGCTCATGCTGCCGGGTTTGCGCCACAGCTTCTATGCCGTCGGCGGCCTCGCCGATTACTTCAAGTTCCGGTTCAGCTTCCAACAACCGACGGAGCCCGTCGCGAAAGATCGTGTGATCATCCGCTATAACGATTCGCACCGTAGCGACTTTGCTATCCATAGAATTCATACCCTTTCTGAGGAACCGTAATTTCCAACCGCGAACCGTGTCCGGGGCTCGACTCGATCACCAGATCGCCTCCGATGGCGCGAACCCGTTCTTTGATTACAGCAGGGCCCCGGTGAAGATCGTCCAATTCCGTCAACGTCAGCCGGCCCGTGAACTGAAATCCACGACCGTCATCGTCGATCACCAGCTTCCACAGGCCATTCTGAGCCCCAAAACGGACATAAACCGACCTTGCCCCACTGTGTTTTCTAACATTCACCAAGCCTTCCTGCACCACCCTTGCCAGTTCCTGGCAGGCTGAAGAAGGAAGCGTGACCTCTTCTAATTCGGAAACGAACCGTGCTTCGACGCCGGTGTCGCTGCGAAAACGTTCTACGAGTTGGGCAAGAAAGTCAAGAAATTGATGAGGGCCGATTTCTACGGGCTTCATGCTCTGCATCAGTTCCCGCATATTGAGCACTTCTTCCTGCAGCAACTTCTGTATGTGCGCTAGTTCAGCGGATTGGGGTTGACCGTTGACCCTACGCCGCAACACGTCGATCTGCATTTCTATGCTGATCAATGACTGGATGGTCGTATCGTGTAATTCGCGAGCTACCCTGGCTCGCTCCATCGCCCCTGCACGAGACCGCATCCTACGGAAAAGGTAAATGGAATACAGAGCAGGAGCAACTTGACCCACGACGTTCTGAGCAAAGCGCAATTCGCGCTCGCGATTCCACCCCAGCCGTCCGTTCACCAGGACAAATCGCCCGGTCCATTCCCGCCCAACCTCCAGCTTAACTGCTAGAACTGACTTCGCTCCCTCGACCGGCATGGGCAAGTTCCTAAATTCCGAGGAATTGAGCCGACGCCCCTCGTCATCGATGGCGTCGATCTCAATGCGCCCATCGTCTTCCTGTTTCATGCAAAACGTATGCGGATACTCTTGCATCAGCAGACATCGGTCCCCGCTGTTCGCAAGTTCCCGAATCTCGTGAACTGGTTGCGAGACCCGCTTGATGTCCCATCGGTAGCAGCGGCCCGAACCGGCTTGGGCCACCACCTCGTACACTTGTTCTCCACCAAAAACCCGCGCCAAGTCGCACGAGATTGCGACAACGACCTCGCTGAGACGATTCCCAACCCGCGCTTGCGAGAGTAGATGATTGGTAAAGGCAATTTCGGCCCGAAGCTCTTTTTCGCGTTCCGCCAGATAACCCAACAAAAACCCACTCATCAGCAGAAAACCGCACCGCAGCACCAGCCGTGACCATTCAACCGGGGTGTACAACAGATGGCTGAGCTCTGCCGGCCCAAAGGCGACCACTGTCTCCTGGAACACCAGCAGCAGTGCGCTAGCCACCGAAGTAAGCACTGTTTCGTAAAGCCCGAACCGGAAAGCCGTCGTCATCAGCGCAAAAAGAAAAAAAACAAACACCAGACTGTTGGGGGGATCGGCAAATAGGCAAAACGCGATCGGCCACAAGACGTCGCTGAGTTGCATCGTATTCACAAACGAGATCCCAGGAGTGGGATTCATCACGAGCCAGACTAGGAACCCCATGCTCTGGACGCAATAGACCAGGAGCAGAAAGACCAGGAACTGGTTGTAGGGCTCGGGAGCAAGTGATTGGTTTAGATCGACAATCAGCGCCGTCCCGCCCAGAAATACTCGCGAGACGCCCAGCACCCGTTCAAAACGGGGATTTTCGTACTGCAGGCCGGTAGCTCGGAGCCTAGTCAGAAACCGTAGGGCAAAAGGTGACGGGCTCACGTGATCGTCCTTATATGGGTGCAAACTGCCGCTGCAAGATTATGCACACGAAAGAGCCATTTCGCAATCCACTTGTGGTGTGAGGTATAGCGCGTAACGCTCATATATTACTATTTTTCAATGACTTAAGTCGGTTGTTGCGGTGTACTGAATTTGAACCCCGACCGTCCGAAAGGTGGAGTGCGTCTGCTATCCGCCCTTGATCCCCGTGGTACGGACGCTATCTGGCACGAAAAACAGGTGGCTGCACGTTCCCGCAACAGGATGTAGCATAGCGTTGACACTGCATTGACATCGAAAACGATCGAGGGCTTCCCCGTGATCATTCCTAAAATCGCCTTAACAATCATTACCACCTTTGGGCTGGTCGCTGTCTCCCTGGGAGCGGCCGAGAACCAGCCACAGGGAGGTTCGCAATCCAACGCGCAATCTGCCACAACCATCAACGGCTATGAGCCAAAATGGTGGAAAGAGGCCATCGTTTACCAGGTCTATCCCCGATCGTTCAAAGATTCGAACGGCGATGGAATCGGCGACTTGAAAGGTATCACCTCGAAGTTGGACTACATCCAGGGACTTGGCGTCAACGTCGTCTGGCTGAGTCCGCACTTCGATTCACCGAACGCCGACAACGGATACGACATTCGCGATTACCGCAAGGTGATGACCGAGTTCGGCACCATGTCCGATTTTGATGACCTCCTGAAGGGAATCAAGCAGCGGAACATGAAGCTGATCATCGACCTGGTGGTGAACCACTCCAGTGATGAACATCAGTGGTTCGTCGAGAGCCGAAAGTCCAAAGACAACGCCTATCGCGACTACTACGTCTGGCGTCCGGCGAAGGACGGTCAGGCGCCCAACAATTGGACCTCCTTCTTCTCGGGCCCGGCTTGGAAACAGGATCCAACGACCGGCGAGTACTACCTGCATTTGTTTGCCGAGAAGCAGCCCGACCTCAACTGGGACAACCCCAAAGTCCGCCAGGAAGTTTATGACCTGATGAAGTTCTGGCTCGACAAGGGCGTCGATGGATTCCGGATGGACGTGATTCCGTTTATCTCCAAGCGCGAAGGCCTTCCCGCCCTGCCGCCCGAATACATGACAAAGCCTCAGTACTTCTACGCAATGGGGCCCCATCTCCACGAGTACTTGCAGGAGATGAACAGCCAAGTGCTGTCCAAGTACGACGTGATGACCGTGGGCGAGGCATTCGGTGTGACCGTCAAGCAAACGCCAACTCTCGTCGATGAACGCCGCAATGAACTGAACATGATCTTCAATTTTGACGCCGTGCGACTGAACCGCAACGGTGAGGCGTGGCGCGATTGGACGCTGCCGGAATTGAAAGCGATTTACACCAACCTCGACCAGACTTCGGACGTCCACATTTGGAACACTGTTTTTCTATCGAATCACGATAATCCCCGTGTCGTATCTGCCTTCGGCGACGATTCGCCGGCCTATCGCGTGGCCTCTGCCAAGGTACTTGCAACCCTTCTGCTGACGCTGAAGGGAACGCCTTTCATTTACCAAGGTGATGAGTTGGGGATGACGAACTATCCGTTTACCAGCATCGACCAGTGCGACGACATCGCGGTGAAAAACGCATGGAAAGCCCTGGTGCTGACCAACCAAGTCTCAGCGGACGTGTTCATGGCCAACGTGCGCAAGGTCAGCCGCGACAACGCCCGAACGCCGATGCAGTGGGACAGTACTCCGAACGGCGGCTTCACTACTGCTCCGAAGGCATGGCTGGCGGTGAATCCAAATTACAAGGACATAAACGCCAAGCAGGAGTTAGCCGATAAGAATTCGATCTACCACTATTTTGCGCAGATGGCCGAGCTGCGGCGCAAAACGCCGGCCTTCGTCTACGGCGACTACAAAGACGTCGATCCCAACAATGCGAAGGTGTTCGCTTATACCCGGACGCTGGGAAAAGAACAATACCTGGTCGTGCTTAACTTCTCAAAAGATGCCATTGCGTATAGCTTGCCCGCAGGCCTGAAGGCAGGTCAGTTGGTGATCTCGAATGTAGGAAAGCCCGACGATCGCGGCGAGACGCTTCACCTCAAGGGCTGGGAAGCGCGCGTTTACAAACAGTAGCGTCGCGCTTTTCAGATTCGGTGAAACCTCTGGGAAGTCCGCGTGACTACTTCTCCACCCGGAGAAAAGCTCCGCTAGTAGCATCCACCGCGAGGCGGAGCTTCGCCTCGGTGGGATTCTCGCCGTACAGGACATGCCAAACCAGTTGGTTGCTGGTTGCGTCCCAGGAGAGCATGAAGATCACCGGCTGCTTAGGGTCTTTCCTGGTCAGCTTTTCGCCACCGTTTTTCTGCGCGACTTCGTAGGCCTTATCGCTGTCGACTTTCAGGAATGCAAGGTCAAACGGCAGGGTCGAACTGTTGCTCGCGCTCCAACTGTCCTCAGCCGAGAAACTAATTCCTTGCTCGGGCGCATCTGGGCCGACCAGCCCCGACCACACGAACAGTTTCATCATCTTCTTCGAAGGAGAGGCGAACGAAGCGCGCCACAATCCGGCTTTGCCCTCAGCAGTCGGCGCATCGGGGGAGAATTGCGATTGCAGGCGGAACGGCTTCGCATCCGTGGCCCAAAGGCGCGCTGAGAGATACATCCGCTGGAACGCCGTGCGCCCCGTATCGTACTGCGCCTCCTTCACGACTGGCTTAGGCGCCGGTTGAGAGGCAGATTCCGTCGTAGCCTTCTTCTCCGACGAACACGAAACCAGGAAGCACAAAGTTAAGCAGAAGAATGCGATTCTCAATCTCATTGTGGGCACTGGACAGCTCTCTCAATTGAATTAGTTGCAAACATCCCAGCATCTGACGAAGCTGTCGGCGCAGCGTTACGTTGGAAGCATTAAGGAGCGATCGGCATCGGCCTTCCCTGCTTCACCCGCTCGTACACCTTTACGTATTCGCGAGCAGAAGCCGCCCAGGAATAATCCTGCGCCATGCCACTGCGCATCAAAGTCTGCCACTTTTGCGTGTTGCGGTACGCCAAGATCGCTGCTTTCACGGTATCGAGTAGCGCCTCTCCACTGTACTCTTTGAATTTGAATCCTGTTCCCTTCCCAGTGGCTGGATCGAACAGTTCGATGGTGTCGTCAAGGCCCCCGGTCGCACGCACGATGGGCACGGTCCCATACTTGAGGCTGTAGAGTTGGTTCAGTCCGGCGGGTTCGTATCTCGACGGCATAAGGAACATGTCAGCGCCCGCCTCGATTTTGTGCGCCAGCCGGTTGTTGAATTCGATTTTCACGGCGAATTTTTGCGGGTACTGTTTGTTGAGTCGCCGGAACATGTCCTCATACTCCCTGTCGCCGGTGCCCAGCGCGATCACGATCATTTCTTCCCGCGCCATCCGGTCCGCCACGTGTTGAATCAGGTCAAAGCCCTTCTGACCGGCGAATCGCGAGACGATGCCCACCACCGGCAACTGGGTCTCGGCGGCTAACCCAAATTCCTTCAGCAGGTCTTGCTTGCAGTTCGCCTTGCCGGAAAGATCGTCCGCCGAATAGTTGGCCGCAATCATCGGGTCGGAAGCAGGGTTCCACTCCGAATAATCCACCCCATTGAGAATTCCCGTAACCGTACTCGCACGTGCGCGCAGTGTTCCTTCCAATCCGAAACCGTACTCTGCGGTCTGGATCTCCTGGGCATACTTTCGGCTCACCGTCGTAATGAAGTCAGCCTCAGCAATCGCACCCTTCAGGAAGTTGGCCTTGCCATAGAACTCCAACTTCGCCACGGTAAAAAGGTCCCACGGCAGCATCAGCAGCGGCAGGACTTCCGGCGGGAACAGGCCCTGGTATCCCAAATTGTGGATGGTGAACACGCAGGGCGTCTGCGCGAACGCAGGGTCTTCGCGATAAAGCGTCTTCAGCAGAATCGGGATAAGTGCAGTCTGCCAATCATGGCAATGGAACAGGTCTGGCTTTCCCAGTACTTTGGATGCTTCCAGCACCGCGCGGCAGAACAGAGCGAAGCGCTCGGCGTTGTCGTGGTAATCGCCCAGTGGAGTTCCGTAGAGGGCGTCACGGTCGAAGAACGGTGGGTAGTCGATGAAATAAAATTGCACGCCGTTACGCGCACCGCCGTCGAGCACCGAGCAGAATCGGTAGCGGTCGTCGAATGGGACGGTGATGCTGCGAATCACCTGGCGCGGACTATCGAGTTTGGTTAAGCGATAACGGGGCAGATAGACCGTGACTTTGTGGCCGAGTTTCGCCAACTCCTGGGGCAGCGATCCCACCACGTCCGCCAGCCCGCCGGTTTTCGAAAAGGGGACACATTCGGATGCCGCAAAGGCGATGTGCATGAAACCTCCAAGCTCGGTCGAACTTCCCTCGGGCAACATGCCGAACCGCACAATGCAGCCTGCCCGTTTATGATATTGCAGCGAGCGAAACACTTGAGTCTAATCGCGGAATCGAAAGAGGGTCAACGTGGTCAAGTCCGCGTCCCATGAAAAAGACATGAACAGCCTCGGGAAGCGCAAGCCCAAGCTGGGCCAGAATTTTCTCATCGACCACTCTGCGGCGCGACGGATCGTCGAAGCCCTGGGCGATATCTCGAACCGCACGGTGGTCGAGATCGGGCCGGGTCGAGGCATGCTCACCGACCAACTGGTGAAGCGCGCCCGGCGAGTCATCGGCATCGAACTGGACCATGTGCTGGCGGCCCAGATGCGCATGCGCTATGCGACCTTGCAGAATGTCGAGATCCTAGAGTCCGATTTTGTGACTGTCGAGTGGATTTCCATGGTTGGACGACGGCCCGGCCCCCTGCACGACCTGCGGCCTACGCAACCCGAAACCGTCGACATCATCGGCAACTTGCCGTACTACGTCACCTCCGACATTGTGTTGCGCATTCTCGAAGAGCATCAGAAAATCGGTCGGGCCGTCATCATGGTGCAGCGCGAAGTCGCCGACCGAATCTCCGCCGAACCGGGCAGCCGCGATTACGGATTGCTCTCCGCAACCGCACAGCTATTCGCCCGGGTGGAAAACCTGTTCACGCTTCCACCGGGGTCCTTCGATCCGCCTCCCAAGGTGCACTCCAGCGTGCTCCGGCTGACCATGGAGCCTCGCTTGGTGGAGCTGGAGATCGATGCTGATCCCTTCCTGGAAATGCTGAAATTGTCTTTTGCGCAAAAACGTAAGACGCTGGTGAACAATCTGAAGGGACGCTACGACGACAAGGCGATCCGCGCAGCCTTGAAAGCCGCCGATGTGCGCGCCGATGTCCGCGCCGAGGCACTTTCTCTCGAAAAAATGGCGGCCTTATTCCGGGCTCTGCGGCAGGCGTAAAATTTAGCAGGGAGCCATAGTCCGAAACGATGGAACTACGGCATGCGAAGGAGCGATCGCCATGACCACCGCTATTCGCCCGCCAGCCGTTGCAGGACGCTTCTATCCGGCCAACGCGCAGCATCTGCGCTCCGAGATCGAGACCTTCACCACCCTGCGCGCCACCGCAGGGCACCAAATAGTCGAAGCGAAGATCCCCGCTGTGGGTTGTGTGGTTCCGCACGCCGGCTACATGTACTCGGGAGCGGTTGCGGGAGCGGTTTACCGCAGATTAGAACTGCCTCTACGTTACGTCATTCTCTGTCCCAACCACACCGGGGCGGGCGAGCCTCTCGCCATCATGAGCCATGGCGCATGGCATACGCCGCTGGGCGACGTACCCGTTGATGCCGAACTCGCGGACGCATTGAAGACCGCGATGCCGCTGCTGAGTGAAGATCAGGAGGCGCATCGCTACGAACACGCTCTTGAAGTGCAGCTTCCGTTCCTTCAAGTTCTGCGGCCCGTCTTTCAATTCGTACCCATCACCGTCGGCACCAGCAACTTCGAGGCGCTGAGCGCGCTCGGAGTTGTGATCGGTAGCCTGTTGGTTGAGCTAGCCGAACCTGCCTTGGTAATCGCATCCAGTGATATGAACCACTATGAGAGCGACGCTGTCACGCGGGTGAAGGACCGCCGCGCCATTGACCAAGTCCTGGCGCTCGATCCGCGAGGACTGTACGACACGGTGCGCCAGGGCGGCATCAGCATGTGCGGCTATGGTCCTGCGACCATTATGCTCACCGCCGCTCGAAAGATGGGAGCTACCCAGGCAGAGCTCCTCCGCTACGGGACGTCGGGCGACGTATCGGGAGACCGTGACATGGTGGTAGGCTACGCAGGAATCGCCGTGTATTGATCCCAGTACCTTCGATGCAGAACAACGGGCGGCTCGAAAGCCGCCCGATTCGCGATCGCCAAAACGACTATTTGGGATGGGTTCCGGTTGCACTGTGGCCTGTTCCACTCGAACCGGTTGAGTGACTCACACCTCCGGAGCTGTGCATCGGTGTCCCAAATCCTTGTGAGGAAGCCCCGCTGCCTGCGAAATCTGGCGCCCATGGAGCTGAGTAGCCCGGTGACATCCGGGTCGGCGCTGCAGGAGCAGCGAACACATGTCCCGAACGATTGGCGCCCATTCCCGAGTTCGCGTGATTGAAGCTTGCGCCCGTCGATCCTGTTCCCGGAGTTGCAAAGGTACTGCCCGTGGCGGTCGCTGGCCTGGAAGCTCCCAAATTGGCCGTCCGTGAATTACGTGCGCCAGACGCTGAGCCTCCAGCACCCATCGCAGCATTCGTTGGTGTGGTCATTCCGATGATGCTGGAATGATCGATAACGCTAGCAAAATTGGGAGGCATCGGTCCCCCAGGGATGTACGCTGGTGTCCGGCCGATCCGCCCCACCATAACCGACGAGCCAGATCCGGCGACCGGCGTCGTAGGTGGAACGGGAGCAACAAATCCCGCCGGTCCCTTCACCACAGGCGCTGTCGCCTGCCAATTGGTTACAACTCCGCCATTGCCCATCGAACTGCCGGGGGCCCAGAACCAGCCGATGCCGGGTGAAAATCCCCACGCACCATAGTGGAACGGTAACCAGCCCCAGGGATAGGCTGAGGCCCACGCATAGCCAAATCCTGGAGTGAACGCCCACGCTCCGGCGATGTACGGGTTCCATCCCATCCAACTGGCGGCGCCATAGGGCTGCCAAGCCAGTCCGTAGCCCGGAACGTTCATGAAGCCACCGTAATAGGCCAGATCCTGGTAACCGTACCCCGCCATCGATGAGGATCCGTACCCGGTATTGTTATACGAGTACGCGGACTGGTAGGCAGCACGCTCGTTGTTCCAACGATCGAGCGGGAGACTGTCGACACCCCTGGCCAAAACGAATCCCGCCGGAGTTGTGGCATCCAGAGTCAGCGTGTCATTCCTCTTGATCTTGACCAACTCGGCGTTGCTCTGCAGTTGCGCTTCTCCGTTGGTCACGGAAACCTCAACCTGGTCGCCGTTCATGATGAAACGCACTTGCGAGTTGCGCTGCACGTTAAATGTGCGGTCGGAGGCAATCACTCGATAAACATTGTCCTTGCTGGAGCGGGTGTCGAAGTACATCGTGCCGCGCACCAACTCTACCTCGTTGACCTTCTCGCCGGCGTCATTGATCAGCAACTGCCGGAAGTTCACGTCGGTGGCTCCGCCCAACCGCACCGAGCTGTTGTTCTCGAACTCGACTTCCGCCAGGCCGTCGCTGCCGGTCACCACGCTGGAACCCTCGACAACCGGAGAGTTCAGAATGGCACGCTCCAAGCCCTGGCCCGTACCTCGACTCATCTGCACGTTGCCGTCTTGATAGCTCAAGCGGACGATTCTTACGTGCGATGTCGCCCCGGCGGAAACAACCGCCAAGATTATCACCGCCATAACCGCCAGTCCGTGTTTTCTGTGCGTTGCCATACTGCTCACCCCTTGAAGCCGCTCACCGGTTGAAAACGTTTTCGAAGACCTAAGCTCTTGGTCCCAACCAGGCGCATACATCTCGGCTACACCCATAACGTATTAAACACCCGTTTGCTCCGAAGTTGCCGAAATTCTACATGTGTAGGTGAACCTGTTCCCGGATTATCGCGGTGAAACACCGAAGCCGGGCTGGCTTCTCCAATACGGGCTCACGGCTGGGTCGCCGTCTGGCTCGGGGCCCCGCCGCTCGCCATCGACTTCAGCAGTTGCTTCGCGGTCAAGCGATTGATGTGCATCATGTTAGGGTCATCGGCGATCTTCTGCAAAATTGGCTCAATCGCCTGTAGTTCTTCAACGTAATGGCTCGCCTGCGTGTCTTGCAGGGCTTTCAACTCCGCGTCTATCCCCAGCTTGTCGAAGCGGTACTTGAACGCCAATTTCCGCCCGTAGTCCATGGTGGTGGCGATGGCCTGAAAGATCCGGGTCAATTCCTGGACCTCCGAGTTTGGAGAAAAATTGTAGGCCGTGGAGTGCTCGACGGCTGGTGTATCAGCCGCGGGCCGCCCGTGGTATCCCAGCGTCTTCTGGCCTGTTTTTGCGATGTTTTTCTGTTTTGCCTCGAAGTTTCCCTGAAAATAATCCAGCTTCTTGGCCAGTTCGAAGATCTTTTGCCGATTGGCGTCGGTCATGGTGAAGTCCTGCGAAAAGTTGTCGCCATCACCGCTCTGGCTGGGATTTCCGACGCCCTCGAAGTGGGCATTGCCGGAGTCATCGACTGCGATGGAATATCGCTGCCACGGAAGTCCCTGCTCCCAGTCGAACTTAAAGGTGATGTAGGAGCCAGTCGGAGACGCCACGGGTGTGACCTGATGAACAACCTGTGCGCCAGCACACAGCGCACACAGGAACCCAATCACCGCTAGATACTTCAGACGGGACGCTTTCATGCTCGCGACTGATTTTATCTGAACACGAGAACCGGCTCTCACCGAGCTCCCGCATGCTGTCGGCGCAGCGTTGCCGAGGTGTGCAGGTGGCAGATTGCGATTGCCAAGGCATCAGCAACGTCTGGCGGTTCCGGGGGTGAAGGCAAGTCCAACAGGCGCGCGACCATCAACTGCACTTGGGACTTCTCCGCGCGGCCATATCCCACGACCGCTGACTTGATGGACAGCGGCGAGTAGGCGATCACGGACAGTCCCGCCTGGGCTGCGGTCAACATCGCTACGCCGCGCACGTGCCCCAACTTAAGCGCCGACTTTGCATTCACTGCGTAGAATACGTCCTCGATGGTGACGACTTCCGGGGAGTACGCGGCGATGACATCGGTCAATCCCTGGCAGATCTTCATTAGCCTGAGCTCCAGCGCTTCTCGCGGAAGCAGCCGGATAGCTCCGCTGCACAGGTGGTGAAGGCCGCCCTGCTCGTCCTGCTCGACCACACCGTAGCCGGTGTATTCGCCGCCGCAATCGATACCGAGAACTCGCATGATCTTGCGCCGAGTGTAGCAGGCGCGGGGTGGGGGCGGGGTTGTGAAACTATGGTCGCTCGACTACATCCGCGCTGCCAGCCGTCCGGTGAACATTAAGCCGATCATGCGGAAGTCGCTGATGAACGACCAGAACGGATGACCAAACGTCGCTGGCTTGTTCTTCTCCACCAGGAAGTGTCCGGTCCAGGCGAAGCCGTATCCGATGGGAAAGAACAGCAACACATACCAGGGATGGCCAAGAACCAGCGCGGCCACCACGACCGTAACTCCGAGCGTCGTACCGATGGCATGCAGGATGCGGTTCAGCGGGTCATTGTGCTGCCTGAGATAGAACTCAAAGAACTCGTCGTACGATGCGAACTTTTGTGGCTCGGTCATGCTTTCATTCCCCTAGATGGCACGCGGAAGATACTTTGAGCGCGGCGAAAAGTGTACTACGACGGGCACAACACGCGGTCATACGTTACCATCTTTTACAGTTAATCCAAGCATAGGGATGGCTCAAGCAAATGAGAGTTGGCATTTTGACTGGCGGCGGCGATTGTCCTGGCCTCAACGCAGTGATCCGGGCAGTCGTGCGCAAAGGAATTCTCCACTACGACGACGAGTTTGTCGGTTTTATGGAAGGCTGGCGCGGTGTCCTGGAAAACAAGACGATGGCGCTGGATTACGAAGCCATCTCTGGCATCCTGCCGCGCGGCGGCACCATCCTGCGCACCTCGCGAACCAACCCAACCAAGCGCGAGGGCGGCTTGGCGCGCTGCATGGAAACCCTGCACCACAACAACCTCGATGCTCTGATCGCCATCGGCGGTGACGACACGAACAGCGTGGCGCAGAAGTTGTTTGAACAGGGCATCAAGGTAATTGGAGTTCCCAAGACGATTGACAACGACTTGAGCGGAACCGACTTCTGTTTCGGATTCGACACCGCTGTCAACACGGCAATGGAGGCCATTGACCGCGTCCACACTACTGCCGAAGCCCACCAGCGCGTTATGGTCGTCGAGGTCATGGGCCGCGATGCCGGATGGATCGCGATGTACAGCGGCATCGCCGGCGGAGCTGATGTGATTCTCATTCCCGAGCGGCCATTCGATATCGAAGAAGTGGCGGAACGGATTCGCTTGCGCCACGCCCGAGGACGCTACTTCAGCATCATCGTGGTCGCCGAAGGCGCCAAGTTCGCCAGCGACGTCGATCCATCGCACGGCGCGCCGGTGGTCACCGAGATGGGCAAGGACGAGTTCGGTCATGTGCGACTCGGCGGCGTCGGACAGATCCTGGCGCGCGAAGTTGAGCGTCGCACTGGCCTCGAAACTCGCTACGTCGTACTGGGACACATTCAGCGAGGCGGCTCGCCCAGCGCCTTCGATCGCGTGCTGGCTTCGCGCTACGGCATTGGTGCCATTGACATGGTCCATCGTGGCGAGTTCGGCTGCATGGTCGCTCTCCGCGGTAACGATATCGTGTCGGTCCCGCTCACCGAAGCCATCAACAAGAACCGCTTGCTCGACCCGGCACTGATCGATGTTGCGCTAGGGTTAAGCGAGCCGCTCAAGGGTGACAAGAAATAACACGGATTTCGAACGCGGTGCAGGTGTCCAGCTTGCGCCGCGTTCGTGTGTCTACCTTGCATTGGATCCGCAGTTCTCGTTTAATGAGCACGTTCAACTTTGCTGGCACTGGAGACGCACAATGCAACCCAGAAAGCTGGTTATCGCCTTTGTAGCGCTCCTTCTCAGCGCAGCGTCACTGCAGGGACAGGGTCCCTTCGCCCCGAAAGTTACGGGCCCGCTGTCGCAGCGTGTTGTGGCCTATCAGATTGACGCCAAGTACCTTCCAGAAAAGCATGTGGTCGAGGCCACCGAGACGCTGACCTACCACAACCTCACGGGAAAAGCGCTCGACCACTTTCCATTTCATCTCTACCTGAACGCCTTTCAGCCGAATTCAACCTGGGTCCGAGAAGCGCATCGCGACGGCAATTTTCGCACCAGCACTTTCGATAATGGTTGGGATGCCAAGCGCAGTGGCTCGAACGACGTGATCTCGCTGGAAGTCGTCGGCATGGGCGACCTGACCAAGCAAATCAAGTTCGCCTCGCCGGACGACGGCAATCCCGACGACAAGACCGTGATGGAAGTCGCGCTGCCGCGTCCCGTCGAACCCGGACAGGACGTTACTTTCAAAATCAAGTTTCGCGCCACCTTCCCTGAGGTCTTGGCCCGGACCGGCTACAAACGCACGTTCCTGCTCGCTGGACAATGGTTCCCGAAAGTTGGAGTGTTCTGGAACGGCGCGTGGAATTGCCACCAATTTCATGCCATGACCGAGTTCTTCTCCGACTTCGGAACCTATGACGTGAAGATTACTTTGCCCAAGGACTACGTTATCGGCGCTACTGGTGTGCAGACCAACGACACCGACAACGGTAATGGAACCAAGACCGTCGCCTTTCACGCCGAAGACGTGCATGACTTCGCCTGGACCGCCGATCCCAATTTCAAGGTGCTGGAGAGTCAGTTCAACGGCAGCGTGGGAGCCGTCAAGGTTCGCCTCCTGACCTACGAGAGCCATCAGAGTTCGTGGCAGCGCTACCTGGACGTCATGCAAGGCACCATGAAGCGTTTCGACGAGTGGTACGGCCCGTACCCATACGCCCAGATCACAGTGGTCGACCCACCGCACGGTGCGTTAGAGGCTGGCGGCATGGAGTATCCGACCTTCATCACCGGAGACACTGTGTGGTGGGCACCCAAAGGTCAGAAGGCATTTCCGGAGGTCGTCACCGAACACGAGTTCGGCCACCAATATTGGTACGCCATGGTGGCCACGAACGAGTTCGAGAACGCCTGGCTGGATGAGGGCATCAACAGCTACACCGAAGTCAAAGTGATGGACAGCCTCTACGGCAAAAATACCAGCCTGTTGAACTGGATTGGAGCTCAAATGGGCAATGCCGCAGAGCAACGCATGTCGTACCTGGGAGTGGCCGAAACCGATCCCCTGTCCCGGAACAGCTACCAGGACATGAGCATGGGAGCCTACGGTGGCGTCACCTATGGCAAGACCGCGACCATGCTTCTGACTTTGGAGGCCGTCGTTGGTCAGGAGACTCTGCAGAAGGCGCTGCATGCCTACTTCATGAAATATCGCTTTACCCACCCCACCCAGGAAGACTTTCTACGCACCGTAAACGAAGTAGCTGGCCAGGATCTCGGCTGGTATTGGCAACAGGCCGTCTACGGAACGCAGGTGCTGGACTACAAGGTTCGGCGCGCGGAATCGACGCGCGTCGACTGGGCCAACAAGGACGCTCCCGAGGAAAAGAAAGGCGAGACCCTCTATCAGACTGATATCTTGCTGCAGCGTCTCGGAGATTTCGTGTTTCCGGTCGTGGCAGAGATCAAGTTCGACAACGGCGAGACTATCCGCGAAAAGTGGGACGGACAGGACCGCTGGCAGCGGTATGTGTACCTGAAGAAGGCCAAAGTCCTATCGGTCGAGATTGATCCTGACCACCAGATCACCATGGACCGCAACTACCTCAACAACAGCATCGCTACTGAACCGCAGCGCGGAGCCGTCCAGAAAATCTCAACCTACTGGCTGTTCTGCACGCAGTTCTTTGCCCAGATGCTGAGCTGGCTGGCATGACACAGGAGACGACAATGGCAGACGATAGCAAGGGATTGGTAGCTGCCGGAGCCTCGCTAGTGTGGCGCCGTCAGCGCGTGTTGTGGTGGGTGTTCGCGGTCAATTTTATTCTCAGTGCGTTGGGTACTGCTGCCACGCGCAATCAACTTCAGCAAGTGCTCGGCCAGAGTCTAGCCGGACAACCGCTTACCAAGGGCTTCGATCTTGGGATGTTTTTCGAACTGGTGCGCGTTCCCGAGTCGAACCTGTTCGCGTCGCATGGCGCGTCGTTACACATGGGCATTCTGTTCTTCCTGTTCATGGTTTTCGTAACCGGCGGAATCCTGACCGTGTACCGCGAAGATCGTAAGCTGAAGACAGGCGAATTCTTTGGAGCTTCTGGCGCTTTCTTCTGGCGCTTCGTCCGGCTGGCCCTGTTCTCGCTGATTCCGTTCGCTGTCCTGGGCTTGGCACTCTGGGGCGTGAATAAGCTGTCCAACTATATCGGCGACCGCACCGTGTCGGCCCAGACCGGGTTTTACATTTTTCTGGCAGGCGCCATTGTGGTTATATTGCTGGCCCTTTTCGTTCGGCTCTGGTTCGACATCGCACAAGTCCGTGCGGTGGTGCAGGACGAGCACAAGATGTGGCCGAATCTCTGGAAGGCGCTCGGCATTAGCTGGCGCAATGTGGCGACACTCTTTCGCGTTTACCTGTGCATTAGCGGCGTCGCCTGGGTGACGCTCGCCGTGGGGCTGTTCGTTTGGGCTAAGCTGCCGCCTACCGCCGCGCCCGTGACGTTTCTTCTGCTGGAATTCATCATCTTGATGCAGTTGCTGACCCGACTCTGGCAGCGCGCCAGTTCGGTTACGTGGTACCGTCGCCACGCCGCGATGGTCCTAGTCGACGCGGCGGACTACACGACGCCAGCGCTGGTCGAGTTGGTTGAGCCTATAGCGGAAATGCCAGCGACTGCCAAGAAAACGGACGGAACTGCGGAAGAAAGATCGGACAGCCAGGATGCGCGTCTCGCGGACTGAAATCTGCTGGGGTCACCCCAACCCGCCAGCGTGGAATGGGTGATGTAGTCGCCTATAACACCTAAAAAAATATCTGCTGTTGTTTAAAATCAATAGCTTGGGGGAAAAATGTTCGCAAGTCATTGATAAATAATGGAGTTATACGTATCCATATCTGCCCGTAGGACTTAGCTAGCATTTTCTGGTGGCTGAGTAAAGCCCAGAGTCCCAAAATCGGAATTATCAAAGAGCAGTCGTACATGGGCGCTGGGCGCTGCGTGGGCAGGGACACGAAGACCCCTTGTCCTCACAACCCCGTTCTAATGGGCTGGAGGAACAGGTGGCAACAAGAATCAGCGAGCGAGGAAAACTAAAGTAACCTAGGCGCGTAGAAGAGCGAGGGTGAAGCAAAAGGGGGCGTCCGCCACGGCGGACGCCCCCACTCCATACCTCAGACTGTACGGGCATACAGGCCTGGAGGTCAGCCTTCAATCCACTGATCCAAATGATTTCAGGTCTTCTGGTCCCTCTTGCAGTGCTACCTTCTCTTTGCCCTGAGCCATTTCCCGGACCGATTCCACCACGTCAGGATTAGCCAACGTGGTGATATCTCCAGTGTTCATGTTGTTGGAGACGGCCGCGAGAACACGCCGCATGAGCTTGCCGGATCGTGTTTTTGGCATATCCGGAACAATGAGAATCCTGCGCGGGCGGGCAATCTTGCCAATCATCGTCTCAATGACGTGATTGACCTTGGCCATGATCTCCTGATGCTGAGGGGGCAGGACATCAGGCTGCAGGACGATGTAGACCTCGGGCACGCGGCCTTTGATTTCGTCCACCACCGGCACCACTGCCGCCTCTGCCACCTCGGGAATCGTCAGGCAGGCAGACTCGATTTCCTTTGTGCCCAGGCGGTGCCCAGCCACGTTGATTACGTCATCCACGCGTCCCAGGATCCGGAAATAGCCGTCCACGGCCAGCACGGCTCCGTCCGCCGCGAAGTACGGCCAGTCATGCCAGTCCTTGCTGTTGGGATCCTTGCAGTATTTAGCGTAATACTGGTCGACGAAGCGCTGGCGATCGCCCCAAATGGTTTGCATGATCCCTGGCCAGGGATTCCGAATGCAGATGTTCCCCGCCTTCCCCGAACCGGCGGGCATATCCTCTCCCATTTCGTCGATGATGGTGGGGTAGATGCCCGGCACACCTGGGCCCGCGCTTCCCGGCTTCATGGGATTTTGTGCCGGCTTGGTGCTGCAGAGGAATCCTCCGTTTTCGGTTTGCCACCACGTGTCTACAATCACTGCCTCACCTTTGCCGACCGTCTCGTAATACCAGCGCCAAACCTCTGGCTCGATGGGTTCTCCCACCGTGGTCATGTGCTTGAAATGGTATTTGTACTTGGTGGGTTCATCGTGACCGGCCTTGCGCAACATGCGGATGGCCGTGGGCGAGGTGTGGAAAATGTTCACATCCAGGCGCTCGGCGATTCTCCATACCCTGCCGGCGTCGGGGTAGGTAGGGACACCTTCGTAGATGACGCTGGTGGCGGCCAGGGCCAGAGGTCCGTAGACAATAAACGAGTGACCGGTAATCCATCCGATGTCGGCCATGCACCAATACACATCTTCGGGGTGAATGTCCTGGATGTATTTCGAGCAGCCAGTCACATAAGCGAGGTAGCCGCCAGTGCGGTGCTGACAGCCTTTAGGCTTTCCGGTGCTGCCGCTGGTGTACATAAGAAACAGCGGCGCCTCGGCATCCATGGGAACGGGTGCCACGATTTCACCCGAGTAGTTCGGGAGAATCTCGTCAACAAAGAAATCGCGCCCATCCACAAACGGAGAAGCGGACGCATTCTGGCCTGGGTGACGCCTCCACACCAGGACCTTTTCCACGGCCTGACCTTCTTGCTTGGCTATGTCCAGTGATATATCGGCGGCCGCTTTGTGGTCGAGCAGCTTGCCGTTGCGATAGTAACCATCCATGGTGATCAGGATGTGGCTGCCGGAATCGGCGACGCGCCGGCCGCAAGCCTCGCCGCTGAACCCGCCAAACACAACCGAGTGAATCACCCCTAGGCGGGCACAGGCCAGCATGGTAATCGGCAACTCGGGGACCATCGGCATATGAATAGTGACGCGATCGCCGCTTTTCAGACCACAGAAATCGCGCAGCAGCGCCGCGAATTCATTCACTCTCACATAGAGTTCGCGGTAGGTGACCGACACCGGCGCTTCGGATTCCGGTTCCGGGACAAAGATGAGCGCCGCTTTGTTCTTGTACTTGGCGAGGTGCCGGTCCACGCAGTTGTACGAGGCGTTGATCTTGCCGCCCACGAACCACTTCCAGAACGGGGGATCGCTGGTGTCGAGGGTGGTGTGCCAGTACTGGTCCCAGTCCAACATGTCGGCGTACTCGCGGAAGCATTCCGGAAAATTTTTCTCGCTGAAACGTTCGTTGATGTCGGGATCGGTCAGATTTGCCTGGCCGATAAATTTTGCGGAAGGATAATAGTATTCTTCCTCCCGCCAATGGACTGCAATCTGAGCCGCGCTGGTTTCGACCACCGCATTCTGCGTAGGAAGAGTTCGAGCCATATCAACCACTCCTTTAGATTTTTGAATTTGTGATGCAACCCTGGCAGTTCTTCGCCAGTATTTCCTAGGTTGACGGAGAGCGCCCTCGCGCTTCGTTCAAGCCCATGTGATGGAACATTCTATACGTCACTACAACACCTTTGCTCGTTCCGGAGGATTACTGGTAGAACCTTACATGACCCGGCCCGCCATTGTAGCGGGCCGGAAATCCCATTACCGCCTAGTTCACTTGTCCTTGGAAAGCCCCGCTGGTAACGGCTGGTTTTCCAGTGCCGTCCGCATCTGGTGCCAAGCGTGCCGGGCTTCCTCCACTGAGCCCTCGTCTTCGATGGTCGTGATGTCGCCGGGGTTCTTCTCCTGGGTCACCGCCTTCAGGACACGCCGCATGATCTTGCCGCTGCGCGTCTTGGGCAGCATGTCCACGAAGTTCAATTCGCCGATGACGGCTACCGGCCCGAGTTCATGCCGCACCTGATCTACCAGCTTATGCTTCAACTCCTCTGACGGAGTGAAGCCCTGTTTCAGCACGACGAATGCCGAGATCACTTCGCCGCGCAGATCGTCGGGACGGCCAATGACGCCCGATTCCGCGACCGCCGGGTGGCCGAGCAGCGCGGTCTCGACTTCGATGGTTCCAATACGATGACCGGCGATCTTGATGATCTCATCGGCCCGTCCGGCAAACCAGACGTAACCATCTTCGTCGATTTGCGCGGAATCACCGGTATAGTACACGCCCGGGATAATCTGCCAATAATCGCGACCGTAGCGTTCCTTTTCACCCCACAAGTCCGGGGTCAATCCCGGAAAGGGCCGCTTGATCACCATGATGCCCTTTTCGTTTACGCCGCATTCAGTCCCGTCCATCTGCACCACCGCAGCGTCGATGCCCGGCATTGGGAGGGTGGAAGAACCCGGCTTGATGGGCAACATTCCCAGCCCATAAGGATTGCCGAACACTGGCCCGCTGGTTTCGGTTTGCCACATGTGATCAATGACCGGGATTTTATTTTTGAATATCTTCTTTTGCAGCCATTCCCAGGCCGGCGCGTTCAATACTTCACCCGCACAAAACACCCGTTCCAGGTACTCGTAATCCACCTTGCCAAAGGCCGTATCGCCGTAGCGCATCAGCAAACGCACCGCGGTTGGAGAGGTGAATATGCCAGTGACGCGATACTCCTCGATAAGCGCCTTCCAATTGGTTTCCGGAGCCGGATAATCGAGTGCGCCCTCAAATGCAATCGTGGTGGCGCCCGCAATTAGCGGGGCGTAGACGATGTAGCTGTGCCCGACGATCCAGCCGATGTCGGAGGTTGACCACCACACGTCGGTAGCCTTCAGGTCAAACAGCCACTTGCCCATGCTGTGGATGTGCACCTGATAGCCGCCGTGGGTGTGAATGGCAAGCTTTGGCGTCGCGGTGGTGCCCGAGGTGGCCAGGATGAACGCCGGCTCGTTCGATTCCATCGTGACATAGTCGCCGCTATGCCCAGCGGCGCGCGCCAGGAAGTCCTCCCAAAAGATGTCGCGTCCTGTGCGCATCGCAGTCTCGCCCGCTCCCCGTTTGAGGACGACGACGTGCTCCACCTTGTCACCTGCGTTTTCCAGGGCCTCATCGACGATCCACTTCAGCTGAGTATCCTTGCCCTTGCGATAGGTCACATCGGAGGTGAAGACCAGTCGCGAACCGCTCGCCTGAATGCGGTCGCCCAAAGCCTTCGCGCCAAATCCCGCAAACACCACCGAGTGAATCGCACCGATGCGGACCGTCGCCAGCATCAGGATAATGGCTTCCGGAGAGGTGGGCATGTAAATGGTCAGGCGATCGCCCTTGTTGATGCCCATTCCACGCAAGGCCGCTGCCACCCGTTCGACTTCGTGGAGCAGATGCGCATAGGTGTACACACGGCGCTCGCCACGCTCGTTGAGGTAAATCAGCGCGGTATGTCCGCCCCAACCCCGCTTAACGTGGTAGTCGAGCGCGTTATAGGCCAGGTTCGTCTGTGCCCCGACGAACCACTTAAAGGTAGGCGGAGTCCATTCCAGCACGCAGTCCCACTTACGGAACCACGGCAGCTCGTTCGCCGCGCGTCCCCAAAAAGCCTCTGGGTCTTGCTTGCCCTCCGCGATCCACTTCTGAACTACCGGAGTGACCAGATGGTGCGCTGCTGGCGCCGAGTATGATTCACCTGTTTGCCTGGATCCGGTATCGGATTCAATCGCCTTGGTCGCGATACTCATAATAAGAAGACTCCTTAGACCTTAAAGTGTTCCTCGAAGTGAACAACAACTGGGGGCCTTTAGAAGAAACCCTTGGGGCGGCTTCCAGTCGCCCCAAAGTCAACAATTCGTTCTTCACTGCTACACGTGCTTGGGCCGGCGCGCCATCAACTCGGACACCAGCGCCACCGCTGCCAGCACTCCTGCGGTATAAAACGCCATCTGATAGTTTTTGTATTTGTCAAACAGAACGCCGCCAATTCTGGGGCCAATAATTCCGGCGACCCCCCATGCGGTAAACAACATTCCGTAGTTGATACCAGCGTTCTTGGTGCCCCAGAAGTCGGCAGTGGCGGATCCGTTCACCGACAACTGCGTACCGTAGCACCAGTACACGATAAACACCATCACATACAGGAAAGTCACGTTGCTGCCCGCCAGGTAGAGCAATGGCATAGAAATCATCGAGATGGCAATCATCAGTCGCAATACGTTTAACCTCCCCAGCGCATCCGACATCCATCCCGACAAGATACGTCCCGAGGCGTTGCCGGTTGCCGACACCACCAGCGTCATCGTCACCAACGCCGCGCTGGGAATGCCCATGCTTTTGGCGAAGGGCACCAACTGGCTGATGACCATCAAACCGGCGGAAGCTCCCAGCGCATAGGCAATCCACATGAAGTAAAACGCCGGTGTTTTCAAGACCTCGCTCGGGGTAAATTCCTGGGTGGTCGCACCTGTCTTAGCTGTTGCCGGCGCAGGTGTCCATCCCGCAGGTTTGTAGCCAGCGGGTGGGTTCTTGAGCAGGAAAGCCCCAATCACGGTCATGACCAGGAAAATTGCGCCCAGGATCATGAACGTCGTATGCACGCCATAAGCAGGAATGAGCTTCAAATTGGCCAGAGGGCCGAAGATTGCCGATCCGGCGCCATACCCGGCAACGGCCAACCCGACGGCCAAGCCACGTTTGTCAGGAAACCACTTGGCCATCACTGGAATGGGGGTGGAGTAGCCGAAGCCGTTGCCCAATCCTCCAATCACTCCGAAGCAGATATATAGGTAGGTCAGGCTGCTGGTGTATGTGCACAGAAAGAAGCCCAGGCTCACCAGCACTCCGCCGGTGAGCGATACCCAGAAGGGCCCAAACTTGTCCTGCAGCCGCCCTGCGACAATGAAGGTGAGGGCGAACACCACCACCGCAATGGTAAACACCATGGAGGTGTCGGCACGCTTCCACCCGAACTCTTTCTCTAGCGGCGCGACGAACACGCTCCATGCATACAGAGTACCCAAAGCAATGTTCATCAGCAGTCCGCCAACTACCCGCCACCAGCGGTTCAGCCCAGTACTCCCGACCTCGATTGAATCAACTTTATTAGATGTTGCTGTGCTCATTTGATGTCTCCCTTCCCATGGCGTGTAGAACCATACCATCCTGCTTTCGCGACAACAATCTGGAATTTGTGACGGCTTATTAATTCTGGATGGAGACCGTTAGAAGGTGGCGCATCAGGTTTCCCCGAACGTTATTGCCATCCTCGATTGGACCTCCCGAACTCAGCAATTTACCACCACAACAACCGCGCCTGCCCCAGGGCTTACAGGCATCAATCTAAACCAGGGGCGGGAAGCGCTTGGGGTAGAGGAGAGTGGTCGTTATCCGCGAACTGTCTGTTGCTTGATGCAAACCGGAACCAGAATTCCGGACGCCCGGCCCAGGGCAGATGCGCCTCGACCGGACCCAACAAGTTGCGGTGATTAGACCGATACGCCTCCCGCCTTTTGTATTGAGCCGTTGTGGGCGGAATTTTCTGTCGCGCCATGGGCAGGGGTCTGTGACGCACGATACGGATTCATGTGATATACATCACGAAGGTGGATTGGGCTCCTGCTGGACCGGCAGGGCAAGTAGCCAACGGGGTTCCGTCATCGTCCGTTTTGGGCGACGGGAGTCAGTCACATGCGGTAATTGCTGTGAATTGCGGGGTTTCTCCCCAAATATAGGACTTTATTGCGGGCGGTGTTAGCATAGTAAGTAATCGTTACGGAGGCACCTGTGGGGTCACCTTACGGATTTGAACTGGTCGAAAATTGCTTAATCTGTAAGTTGCGCACCGATAGTTTCTTTTGTTCCCTTCCCAAAGGGGCCCTCGAAGCCTTCGATCGAATCAAGTACACCGCTTCCTATCCAGCCGGCGCCGTTCTTTTCGTCGAGGGCCAGTCGCCCCGTGGCATCTATATGCTGTGCAAGGGCCGGGTGAAGCTATCCACTACCTCAGCCGAGGGCAAAACCCTGATCCTCAAGATCGCGCAGCCCGGCGAGGTGCTGGGCATGCACGCCACCGTATCAGGCACAGCCTACGAAATCACCGCCGAAACCGGTCAGCCTTGTCAGCTCAACTTCATTAAGCGCGACGATTTTCTCAAATTCCTCCAGACTCACGGCGACGCCTGCCTGAAAGCGGCGCAGCACCTCAGCAAGGATTGCCAGAGCGCTTATCAGCAAATCCGCAGCCTGGGATTGTCTCACTCGGCGCCAGAACGTTTGGCGCGCCTCCTTCTGGAATGGACTGCTACCAGCGTCGATCAGACTGAACCCAAGGTAAAACTTGCACTCACTCACGAAGAGATCGCGCAGATTATCGGCACCTCTCGTGAGACCGTTACCCGAGTGCTGGCCGACTTCCGCAAGCGTCAGATCGCCGTGCTAAAGGGTTCTACGCTGACCATCCGCAATAAAGCGATTCTGGAAAAACTAGTCGGCGCGTAGTTAAAGCTCGCTGGACTCCTGAAGGGCACGTCTCAACGCTGTGCCTTTTGCTTCTCATCACCTTCCGCAAGCGCGATCTCGATCAATGCGACAGCTCCGCCACTGTCGGATGGCGATGCGCCTCCACGATGGCGTGTGCTTGTTCGAAGAACGCCGGCAGTCGCTGGATCAGGGTGGGTGAAAATCGATCGCCTAATTCAAAAGCAGCACCCACGATGGTCAGCAATTCCGCCCGCGGAACGCTGCCGTACAACTCCATCGTGGCAGCAAGCAGCAAGGCGGGATCCAGGGAGTGGGAGAAACTCAACGGCCCGGGCTGAGGCTTGACTGCCCTCTGCTGAATTCTCCCCGCGGGCCTGCCCGCCGCCGCATCGAGAAAGAGCACAAACTCGCTGGCCGCGACGTCCTCGGCCATCTCGGGCGTCAGTTGGTGCGAACCAATTACCCGCACCTCAGGATCGTCGTGGTATTGGTGCTCCAGCATCTGCGCCACGTGACAGCCGATGTTGTCGTCGCCGCGCAGTGGGCTTCCGTATCCGATAATCAGTACTTTGGGCACTAACCCCTCCAGACTTCATCCACAAGTTCGCCATCGTGGTTCCGCAACTCGAGATGTAATGCCATCTGACCGTTGACGTGCGTCGAACAGCTCAGGCACGGGTCGAACGCCCGGATCACGGCTTCCACGCGGTTCAACATGCCTTCTTCGATCTTCTCGCCGCGCACGAAATGGCGCGCCACCTGCAACACGCCACGGTTCATCGCCAGGTTGTTGTGCCCGGTGGCAATGATCATGTTGGCGTGGGTGATCAGCCCGTCGTCATTCACCTTGTAATGATGGATCAGGGTCCCGCGAGGCGCTTCCATGATGCCGACGCCTTCGGGATTGTTGGGCGAGGCATGGGCACGAACATGTTTGCTGAGAATATCGGATTCGCGCAGCAGCGACTCGATTCGTTCCACCGCAAATAGCATCTCAATCAGCCGCGCATAGTGGTAGTAGAAAGAACTGAGCACGGTGTGCCGCTCGAGCTCGCGAAATTCCGCAAGCTCGGCATCGGCCAGTGGCGTGCCGCACCGCTTGGCAAGATTTAACCGCGCCAGCGGTCCAACCCGGTAAATTCCGTCGGGATAACCCATCGGCTTGTAATAGGTGGACTTCAGATATGACCACGGCTCGACTGCTTCGCCCAGAAACTCCTGGTAGTCGAGGGGATTGAGATGGTCGGCGACCGTCTCTCCCGTGGAATCGACCACCCGTACCCAACCCTTGTACAGCGCCAACCCGCCATCCGGCTTCGCCAGTCCCAGAAACAGTGTTGGAAAATTCGCGAAGGTTCGGATCTCTTCGCGGAAGTTTTCGATCTGCCCCTTGAACCAGCTCAATGTCCGCAAGGTGATCGAGATCGCTTCAGGGATGGTGGCCAGGATCTGGTCGCGCCGCTCGACCGTCAGCGGCTCGCTGACGCCCCCGGGGACGATCCATCCCGGGTGAACTCGCTTACCGCCCAGCCACTGGATGATCTGCTGTCCGAACTGCCGCATGCGAATACCTTCCCGCGCCATCTTGGGGTCGCGTTGCAGCAGGCCAACGATGTTCCGGGTCGCGGGATCGCTATCGAAGCCCAGCAGAAAATCGGGCGACGACAGATGGAAAAAACTAAGCGCGTGCGATTGTACGATCTGCGCCAGGTTCATCACCCGGCGTAATTTCTCCGCAGTCTCGGGAATCGTGACCGCCATGATCATGTCGCAAGCTTTCGCCGAGGTGATCAGGTGGCTGACCGGGCAGATGCCGCAGATGCGCGCCATCAATGCGGGCATCTCTTCAAACGGGCGCCCTTCGCAAAACTTTTCAAATCCCCGGAACTGGGTGACGTGGAAGTGCGCGTCCTGCACCTCACCATCGTCGCCCATCATGATGGTGATTTTGGAATGGCCTTCGATGCGGGTCACTGGATCGATGGTGATAGTCGGCATTATGAAAACTCCTAAGCGCCAAAACGGGGAGTCGGCTCAAATTGCGGAATCCGGCCCGCGACCAGTTCCTGCAATGCGTAAAAAATCGTGTCAGCCGACGGCGGACAACCCGGCAGAAAGACATCGACCGTCACCAGTTCGTGCAACGGCTTGGAAAACTTCAGCAGCTTGGGAATCACTTCCCTCGGAATCTGCTTATGAATGGTCGCGTTCTCGATGTACACCGTTTCCAGCACCGCTGTTCGGCCGAAGGTATTGCGCATGGACGGCACGTTGCCGGTCACGGCACAATCGCCCAACGCAACCAGAATCTTGGAGCGCTCGCGTGCCTTTGTCAGTTTCTTCAGATCATCCGTTGTGCTGACTGCGCCCTCGACCAACGTGATATCAACCTCGTCGGGAAACTCTTTGATATCCACCAGCGGCGAATACACCAGGTCGGCAACTTCCAGGATGCTAATCAGCCGCTCATCCATGTCGAGAAACGACATGTGGCAGCCCGAACAGCCATCCAGCCAGATGGTGGCAATCTTCAGTTTGCTCATTGCCGCGTCTCCCGCATCAGGGTGAGGTACGGCAAGAACTGCTTGCGCTTCGACATCTCCGCCACAGACTTCCCTTTTTCAAACAGCGCCCCGGTGGGACACACGTGCACGCATTTGCCGCAACTGGTGCAACTCTCCGAACTACCCCAAGGCTCGTTCAAATCAGCAATGATCCGCGCGTCCATGCCGCGACCCATCACGTCCCAGGTGTGCGCTCCCTCGATCTCACCGCACACCCGCACGCATCGCGTGCACAAGATGCAACGGTTGTGATCGAGCGTGAAGCGCGGATGCGATGCGTCCACTCCAACCTTGGGATGCAGGTACGGCATCGAGATGTGATCGATTCCCAACCGCGATGCCAGGTTTTGCAGCTCGCAGTGCCCGTTGACCACGCACACCGAGCAGATGTGATTGCGTTCACTGAACAGCAACTCCAGGATCAGCTTGCGATAGTTGTCGAGCCGTTCGGAGTGGACGGTGACCTCCATTCCCTCTTCGACCTGGGTGACGCACGCTGGCTGCAGCTTATTGCTGCCCTTGATCTCGACCAGGCACAAGCGGCACGCTCCGAACTGCGAGAGTCCCTCGACGTAGCACAGCCGCGGGATCTTGATGCCATTCTCCAGCGCTACCTGCAGGATGGTTTGCTCGCCGGTTGCGCTCACATCGCGGCCTTCGATCTGCAGCGTCTTGATCTGGACTTGTTTTTTCATGCTCCGGCTCCCACTGTTTTGTGCGCCATACAGGTACCTGCGCCGCAATGCTTGTTCTCAATGTGCTCGTGGTATTCGTCGCGGAAGTAGCGCAGTGTGCTCGACACTGGATTGGGTGCCGACTGTCCCAGGCCGCACAGGCTGGTGTGGCGCACCATGTCGCACAGCCGCTCCAGCAATTCCAGATCGCTGGCGTCGGCTTCACCGTCCGCGATTTTGCTCAGCAGGTTGTGGATGTGTCCCGTACCCACGCGGCACGGAATGCACTTGCCGCACGATTCGGTGCGGCAGAAGTCCATGAAGAACTTGGCCACATCGACCATGCACGAAGTCTCGTCCATCACGATCATGCCGCCGGAGCCCATGATGGATCCCACCTCCGCCAGAGACTCATAGTCCACTGGCATGTCGAGAAATTGCTCGGGCACGCAGCCGCCGGACGGTCCTCCCGTCTGGACTGCCTTGAACTTGCGGCCCTCGGGGATGCCGCCGCCCAACTTGAAAACAATGTCGCGCAGCGTGATCCCCATCGGCACTTCGATGAGGCCTGTGTTATTCACCCGGCCGGCCAACGCGAAGACCTTGGTGCCCTTGCTCTTCTTCGTTCCGATGCCGGCGAACCAGTCGCCGCCGTTGCGAATGATGGGCGCAATGTTGGCGTAAGTCTCCACGTTGTTGATGAGCGTCGGACGCCCCCACAGTCCCGATTGCGCCGGATATGGGGGACGTGGACGTGGCTGCCCGCGGTTTCCTTCGATGGAGGCGATGAGCGCAGTTTCTTCGCCGCAAACGAAAGCTCCGGCTCCCAGCCGAATCTCTATCCGCAGGCTGAAGCGGGTATCGCAGATGTCGTTCCCTAGCAGCCCGATTCGTTCCGCCTGCCGGATGGCATCGCGCAATCGCTTTACCGCCAACGGGTACTCAGCGCGCACGTAGATGTAACCTTTGTTGGCGCCCACTGCGTACGCGCCAATAGCCATGCCTTCCAGCACGCGATGCGGGTCGCTCTCCAGCACGCTGCGGTCCATGAATGCGCCCGGATCGCCCTCGTCGGCGTTGCAGATCACGTACTTGCCGTCTTCGCTGGCGGCCTTCTGCACCGTGCTCCATTTCAGTCCCGTCGGATAACCTGCTCCACCACGGCCGCGCAATCCACTCTTCTTCACCTCGTCGATAACTTCATGCGGGGTCATCGTGGTCAACGCGGTTACCAGCGATTCGTATCCGCCCGCGGCAATGTAGTCCTCGATGCGCTCAGGATCGATGATCCCCGAGTTCTCCAGCACGATCTTTTTCTGTCCCGAGAAGAACGGCTGAGCGGTAGGCAGCACCAGTCGCGCAACCGGTTCCTTGCCCAGGCTCTCAACGATCGCGGGCGCATCCTCCGCCGTGACCGACTGATACATCGTCGATTGCTCGCCGTCGACCTCGACCAATGGGCCAGCAGCGCACAGGCCCATGCAGCCCACGCCTTTGACCTTGCATTTGTGCTCCAGGCCGTGCGCCTTGACCTCGGATTCGAGCGCGGCCTTCACCTGGTCGCTACGCGAGGACAGGCAACTCGCGGCTACGCACACCCGCACCGTATGCTCCAGTGGCGCAACGGCCTCCTGCTCCGCCTCGGCGATTTGTTTGAGTTCTTCGAGATTCAATGCGACCTCCATCCGCCGCTCAGAAAAGCGCCTGAGGACGATGTGTTGCGGTCAGTCAGCCAGATCAAGAGACACCGACGGTTGCGCCTGCGCTCCAGCTACTGCTCAACCGCCGCATGGACTTCCACCGGCTTCGTCCACTTGCCCAGCCACTTCGACACGGAATCGGGCGTGACTTTGCCAGCTACCTGTCCGTCGAACACCACCGCCGGAGCCAGTCCGCAGGACCCAACGCAGCGGGCCGTCAGCAGCGACACCTTGCCATCAGACGTGGTTTCGCCCGCCTTAATGGCCGCCGCATCGCCCACCGCATCGAGCAACCGCTGTGCGCCCTTGATGTAGCAGGCGGTACCCGTGCAAACCACGCACGTGTGCTCGCCTTGAGGTTTCAAGGTGAAGAAGTGATAGAACGTCGAGACCCCGTAGACTTTGCTATAGGGGACCCGCAGAGACTGCGCCACATACCGCAACGCAATATCGTCGAGAAAGCCGAACGATTCCTGGACAGTATGAAGTGATTCGATGAGGGCAGAAGGTTCGTTGCCATGCTTGCGCATGGTCGCGTCCACTAATTTCCAACGGCGATCATCACTGGGCGCTGTCGCTTTGCTTGCGAACGGCTGCATGATTCACCTGCTCAACAGTTGTACCTGCCACTATCCTTGCCTGTTTTAGGCAGAAATAATGTGAGGTGCCTCACGTCGAAAGGTGATGCGGATCAAGGCTTGTCAACAGGCAGGGCTTCTGGATGTGAAACGATCGTTTCTGATCAACAAATGCGCGGCAATTGCTCCCCACTCAACATGTCGAGAATGCGCTCGGTGCCCAGCCGGCTCTTCATCGTGACCAGACCCGCCGGCTTCTCCAGCACCTGGCCAATTCGCACCGTTCCGCTGCTAACCTCGTGATGGTTGAGGATCTCCAACGCGCTTGCCGTTGCGTGCTCCGGCACAATGGCGATGAATCGTCCTTCGTTCGCGAGGTAAAGCGGATCGAGGCCGAGAATTTCGCACGCTCCAGCCACGTCCTCACGAACGGGAATCAGCATCTCGTCGATCGAAATTCGCACCTGCGCCGTCTCTGCGATCTCGATGAGTCCGCTACTCAATCCGCCACGGGTCAGGTCGCGCAGGCAATGGATTTCGATTCCCGCGTCCAGCAGCGCCGCAACCGGCTCCCACAGCGGTGCGCAGTCGGACTCGATCGTGGTTTCAAACGACAACCCTTCGCGCATGGCCATGATTGCAATGCCGTGGCGTCCGAGATCTCCACTGAGCAGAATCACATCACCCACACGCACTGACGAGGGCGCGATGGTGAGCGTGTGCTCGACCACGCCGATTCCCGCCGTGTTGACGAAGATGCCGTCGCCCTTCCCCTTGTCCACGACCTTGGTGTCACCGGTAACCAGTTGCACCTTGGCTTCAGCCGCGGTGATGCGCATGGACTCCACCACGCGCCGCAACGACTCCATGGGAAAACCTTCTTCCAAAATAAACGCCGAACTCAAGTACAGCGGCCGCGCCCCGCACATTGCCAGATCGTTGACCGTTCCGTTGACCGCCAGCGTGCCGATGTCGCCGCCGGGAAAGAACAACGGCTTGACCACATAGGAGTCGGTAGTGAACGCCAGACGTGCTCCGGCGATGTTCAAAGTGGCCCCGTCGTGGCGTTCCAGCAGCAAATCGTTCTTGAAGCTGGGAAGCAGCAAGCCTTCCAATAACTCGTGCATGCGGCGTCCGCCGCCGCCATGCGCCAGTTGTACGCGCTCACTATCGTTAAGGAGTGTGGGGCACTGCAACTGAAAGCTCTTGACCTCAGCCACGGCTCTTGCTCCCCACGTTCACTAGTTCGTCGCTCCGCAGCCGCCGATAGCGGTAGTACGCCGCGCACGCTCCCTCGGAAGAAACCATGGGTGCGCCCAGCGGATGGTCGGGCGTGCAGCGCTTGCCATACGCGGTGCAGTCTTCGGGCTTCTTCGCTCCCTGCATCACCAGCCCGCTGATGCACTCGGAATCTTCCTCGGCCGTGTATCCTGAAACGCCGAAACGCGCCTCCGCGTCGAACTCCGCGAAATCGGGAGCCAGCCCCAGCCCGCTCTGCGCTATTTCGCCAATGCCACGCCATTTCCGATGTACCACTCGAAACACCTTCGCCACCAGTTGCTGCGCCGGCACATTCCCTTCCTTGCGGACCGCGCGCGCATACTGGTTCTCAACTTCGTAGCGGCCTTCCTCGAGTTGCGACACGCACATGTAAATGCCTTGCAGCAGGTCGAGCGGCTCGAACCCGGTCACCACGATGGGAACCTTATATTTCTTGGCTATGGGCTCGTATTCCTCGTATCCCATCACCGTGCAAACGTGGCCAGCGGCAAGGAATCCCTGCACATGGTTGTCAGGCGATCCGAGGATTACTTCCATCGCGGGTGGTACCAGCACGTGTGACACCAGCACAGAGTAGTTCTTGAGGCCCATCTGCTTCGCCAGGAAGACCGACATCGCATTCGCCGGAGCGGTTGTTTCAAATCCCACTGCGAAAAAGACGACTTGCTTGTCGGGATTTTGAATCGCAATCTGCACTGCATCGGTCGGCGAGTACACGATGCGCACATCGCCACCAGCAGCCTTCACACTGAACAGGTCGCCACCCGAGCCCGGCACGCGCAGCATGTCTCCGAAGGAACAGAAAATGACGTTAGGCTGCGCCGCAATTTGCAACGCCTTGTCGATGAGTTCCAGAGGCGTAACGCACACTGGACATCCCGGACCGTGTACCAGTTCGACCTCTTTGGGCAGGAGTTCGTCGATGCCGTACTTCACGATGGAGTGGGTCTGCCCGCCGCAGATCTCCATCAGCTTCCACGGACGCGTCACGGTGCTCTTAATGGCTTCGGCAAACTGTTGCGCTGCCACCGGATCTCGGTATTCCTCCACGTACCTCACGCCTCACCCGCCTGGGGATCGAGCTCCGCCAGTTCACCCATCTGTTTCAGGATCTCAAACGTCCGCAACGCCTCGTCCTCATCGACCACGCTGATGGCAAAACCTACGTGTACGATCACGTACTCGCCCTCATTGGCTTCCGGGACATACGCAAGGCTGACTTCCTTGACGATTCCACCGAAGCTGACTCGCGCCATGCGCGCAAAGTCCTCGCCGTGGACGCTCAGGATTTTTCCTGGAACTGCAAGGCACATGACACTGCCCCCTCTTCTTTTGAATTCGATTTCATGCGGGACACCGCCGCCACCTGCCCCAATGCGATCCCTCCGTCATTGGGTGGGACCCGCTGGTGCCAGTACGGACGGAAGCCTACTTCGCGCAGTCGCTTAATCGCCCGTTCCGTGAGATAGCGGTTCTGAAAACATCCGCCGCTTAGGACAACCTTTTCCTCGCCGCAAGCCTGCGCGACTTGGACCATCATTTCCACCAGCGTGTTATGGAACTTCGCCGCGATCATGCCGTGTGATACTCCGTCACGAACATCGCGGACGATGCCACGCACCATCTGAGCCCAGTCTATGCCTCGACCACCCGCTCCGTGGTTTAACTCAAACGGATAACCGGCATCTGTTTCGATCTGGTGGGTGAGGAATTCCAACTCCATGGCAGCTTGACCTTCGAACCGGCAGACCTGCCGCAGGCCAATAATCGAAGCCACTGCGTCGAATAGGCGTCCAGCACTGGAGGTCCGCGGACTGCGGATTCCGCGTTCCAGCATCCCATCCAGCACCCGGCGCTCCTCGACGGTGAACGCCTGTACCACTGCCAGGTCCTCACACTCACCCCAGTCAGCACCATAAGTTTCATGCAGGATCGACAGCGCCACCCGTCGCGGCTCTTTCACTGCCTTCTCTCCACCGGGCAACTGAAACGTCCGCAAATGCGCTACCCGTTCGAATCCCGTTGACGTGATGCGAAGAAACTCCCCGCCCCAAACTGTCTCGTCCGGGCCGTACCCGCTGCCGTCCCACGAAATTCCCAACGCGGGCGCCGCAACTTGGTTCTCGGCCATGCATGACAGGGCGTGCGCGTAGTGGTGCTGCACCGCGACAACATCCACATCAAGCTGCTTGCGGGCGTACTGCGTCGAAAAATACTCCGGATGCATATCGCAGGCGATGGTCTTCGTCTTCAGTTCGTACAAATTGGTGAAGTCGGCGAGCACTTGTTCGAACGCTCCGTAGGCCGGGACTGTTTCGAGGTCGCCGATGTGCTGGCTAATGAAGACTTGGTTACTCACCGAAACCGCCACCGCATTTTTCTGATGCGCGCCGACGGCGATCACGTCAGGAGCTGCGTTATCTACCATCACTGGAAGCGGCGCGAAACCGCGGGCGCGGCGTAGCACCAGTTCCCGTCCCGCCATTACCCGCACCACCGAGTCGTCCACGTGCCGCACGATCGGGCGGTTGTGCACCAAGAAGACGTCGGCGATGTCCTTCAAGCGCAGGATTGCTTCCTGCTCGTGAATACAGATCGGCTCGTCGGAAACGTTTCCGCTGGTTGCTACCACCGGCATTCCCAACTCCTGCATCAGGAGGTGATGCAGTGGCGTATAGGGCAGCATGACGCCCAGATAGGGATTTCCCGGCGCGATCGACGCCGCAAGATCGTCGCGAGTTCCGCGGCGCAATAGCACGATAGACGCTTCTGGCGAGCGCAGCAGACGTTCCTCCATCGCATCCACGACAGCGCAGTCAACAATTCCCTGCAGCGAGGGGAACATCAACGCGAACGGCTTCTCTTCCCGGTGCTTGCGCTGGCGCAGTCGTATAACTGCTGCTTCATTAGAAGCATCCACCATAAGGTGAAAGCCGCCCAGTCCTTTCACCGCGACAATCACTCCATCTCGAATCGCAGCCGCCGCCCGCAGCAATGCCTCGTCGCCATGACTCGCAACCGCACCGGTTTCGCCCCATAGCTCCAGATGGGGACCGCACTTTGGACACGCGTTCGGCTGAGCATGAAACCGCCGGTCGTGCGGATCGTGGTATTCCGCCGAGCATTCCGGGCACATTTCGAAGATTCGCATCGAGGTGCGCGGACGATCGTAAGGCAGCGCCTCGACAATGGTGAACCGTGGCCCGCAGTTCGTGCAGTTAGTAAACGGATAGCGGTATCGGCGATTGCCCGGATCGAAAATCTCGCGTTGGCATTCCCCACAAGTGGCAATGTCAGGCAGGATCAGCGCGGTCTTGGCGCCGCCCGTGCTTTCCCGGATCTCAAACTTGTCATAGAGAACGGGATCGGCATAGCTGTGCTCGAAGCTCTGGATGAACGAGATCGCCGGCTTCTCCTGCTCGATGCGCAACAGGAATTGCTGCAACACATCCGGCGCGGCCTCGGCCTCGATGAATACACCCTGGGTGTTGTTGATCACCCAGCCCTTCAGATGCATTTCCTCGGCGAGGCGGTAGATAAACGGGCGGAAGCCGACGCCCTGCACGGCGCCGCGGATGACGATCCGTACGCGTTGGAGTTGGCTGCTTCCCACAGTCTCAGGCTAGGCGTCATTATCACATGTGTCTGCGATGCCTGACCATGACCGGCGGTATTTGCATCGCCGCCAGTATTTTCACTGTCCCGGTCAGAATGGTAAACTCCTCCCGCTATGCGGTTGAAATTCTTGGTCGAAGTAACCCTGTGCGTGGCCACCTTGTCGCCTTGGGTGACGAGCCAGATGCAAGGTCCGGCGGTGGCACCCCTTTCTGGCCCGGTTCCCGCCGAAAGAACGGTGACCTTCCGGGCCACAACGGAGAACGTAAAGTCCGTGTTCGGGCCTGCCAATCCTGTCGCAGCTTTGCGACCCGGCGACACGCTCGACACCAACACTCTGGACTGTTTTGGCGGAGCCCTGAAGAAGCCGGGTGACACCATGAGCATGGTGAAAATGGACAACCCTTTAACCGGACCGTTTTACATCGAGGGGGCCCAGCCTGGCGATACTTTGGTGCTGACGTTTCTCGATCTCGAGATTGATGGTGACCAGGGCGTTGGGAACTACGTTCCGGGATTTGGCGCCCTCAGCAGCAGTACCTACACCCCGATGCTTAATCACGACCTGCCGGAGCGGATTTGGTTTTACCCGATCGACAGGGAGACGAACACCGCGACGTTTAAAGCAAGTGATTCAGACTTCACGACTAAGATTCCCTTGCACCCCTTCCTCGGATGCATCGGCGTTGCCCCCTCCGGCGGTGAGGCGCGCAGCTCGCTCGTCCCTGCCGAATTCGGCGGCAATTTGGACTCTCCCGAAGCCAGTGTTGGCAATACACTCTACCTGCCCGTCAATGTAATTGGAGCACTGCTCTTCCTGGGAGACGGCCACGCCGCCATGGGCGACGGAGAGGTGGCAGGCAGTGCCATCGAAGTTCCCATGCATGTGCGCATACGAGTGGATCTCGTAAGAGGTAAGAAGATTTCCTGGCCACGTTTCGAGAATGACGAGTACCTGATGGCCACCGGCATCTACCGGCCATTAGAAGACGCCACTCGCATTGCCTATACGGAGTTAATCAAGTGGATCCACGACGACTACGGACTGTCGCAACTCGACCTCTACGAATTGATGTCCGTAGCCGGCGAAGTGCGCGTCAACGAAATCGTGGACCCCAATTACGTGGTGGTCGCGAAGATCAATAAGAAATACCTTCCTCCCAAGTTGGCAAACGCCAGGTAGCTGGCTATTGTTCCTTCTTCTTTCCCGGAAGCGCCGCGGGATTTTCGTGGGTCCTTTCTCGAAATCGCGCCTTCATGCCGCTGGCCAGCGAGATCGTGTTTTCGCCGAACTTCTCTCGCATGCGGTCGGCGGCCGACAACGCCTGGTTCCATTTGTCGTGCGCTGTCCGTCCATCCAGACTGAGTTGCTCGCTTTCCTCGTCGAAGTGCGCCGCGTGCACTCCCAGTAATCGCACCGCTCCCCGGTTCCAGTGGGCGCGAAACAATTCGCGGATGGCCGCGAAGACTTCCGAATCCACCGCAGTCGGCTGTTCCAATGTACGGGCCCGCGTGATTGTCGTGAAGTCGGTGTAGCGCAGCTTCAACTGCAGGGTGCATGCGTGCAGGTTCTGTTCCCGCAGCCGCCGGCACACCATCTCCGAAAGCCGTGCCAGCATCGCCTCCAATACCTGCGCCTCGGCGGTGTCGTTGTTGAACGTATGTTCGTGGCTTACCGAGCGCGGTCCGTCGTCAGATCCAATCTCGCTATCGAACCATGCTCCTGCATCGAGACCGCGTGACTTCCCGGCAAGTGCCAATCCCAATGCACCAAAATTCTGCTGGAGCCAGCGCTCATCTCGCGCGGCCAGGTCGCCCACCCTGTGAATGCCCTGCTCATGCAGGCGTTTCTCCATGACCTTTCCCACACCGGGGATCTTTCGTACATCCAGCGGAGCAAGAAATGCACTTTCTCCTCCGGACAGTATGTACAACACCCCGTTCGGCTTCGCCTGATCGGAACAGACTTTGGCGATCAGCCGCGATGTTCCAATGCCTATGGAGCAATTCAGGTTGGTCGTCGCCTTCATGGCCTCGTGCAACGCATGCGCCGCTCGCAGTGGCGGCCCGTGCAGACGATCTGTGCCGGTCATGTCAACATAAGCTTCGTCGATCGAGACCATTTCCAGCTTCGGCGAGAAGCGGTTCAGCACCTCGAACACTTTGCTCGAGTACTCCCGGTAGCGATCAGGATGTCCGTCAACGAAGATCGCTTGTGGACACAGTTTGGCGGCGGTGCGCAATGGCATGGCCGAATGCACTCCGAACTTGCGTGCCGCATAAGACGCAGCCGACACCACCCCGCGCTCGTGGGCTTGCCCGCCTACCACCACGGGCTTCCCCTTCAGCGTTGGATCGAACAATTCTTCGACGGAGACGAAGAATGCGTCCATATCGACATGAAAAATGGTGCGTTGGGCGGATGCCATGCTGACTGAAATATTATTACTCTCCGCGGTGGAAAAGCGGCGCTCACCCCACTTGCTTAGCCAAGCGATGTCAGCGTGTCAGTTTCGTCCGTGGATTGCCGACGTTGTCCAATTCTTCGATTGATACACGACTTTGCCGCCGACCATGGTCAGCAGGACTTGCGTCTGGTCAATTTTGTGGGGATCGATCTGGAACAAATCCTGATCCACGATAATCAGGTCCGCGAGCTTGCCAGGCGCAATCGACCCTTCGCTGCTTTCGCGCTTCCCCGCGTACGCTACGCCCATGGTGTAGTCCTCGATGGTCTGCTCCAGCGTCAAACGTTGTGCAGGAACAAATCCACCTGCGGGCCGACCATCGGTGGTCTGGCGCGTAAGGGCAGTCTGCACACCTGGCCAGGGGCTGATGGTCACAACCGGCCAATCACTGCCGAACGCCAACCTGCCACCGTCTTTCGCGATGCTTTGCCAAGCGAACGCGCGGGGCTCACGTTCCACACCAGCGTTCTTCAGCCAAACTTCGAGCGTGTCGGCATCGGGATACGCGTGCAACGGCTGCATGCTGGGAATCACGCCCAGTTGGCCGAAGCGGGAGATGTCCTCCGCAGTGATCGTCTCGATATGTTCAATGCGCGGACGGGCATCGTTGGTGGCATTCGTCTTCTGCATGTTCTGGTAGGAGTCGAGAGCTAGACGCACCGCGCCGTCGCCAATCGCGTGTGTGAAGATCTGAAATCCGCGCTTGTCGAGTTCCGTGACCGTCGCCTGGTACTGCGCTGACTCCCAGAACATTTTGCCCTTCAGCGCGGGATTGTCGGCGTAAGGCGTCAGCATGGCGGCGGTGTGCGACTCCACGACACCGTCGAGCATGGTCTTCACCGCTCCGGCCGCTAGCCATTCGTCGTGATACCTGGCGCGTGCCTTCTCGATACTGCTTAGGATTTCGGGTGTCAGTCCTGGCGGATCGAGAAAATAGGAAATATAGAAGCGCGCCGTGAGTTGGCCGTTCTTGCGCAACTCGTTATACAAGTCGAAATACTCAAAGTCCCCGCCCGCGCTGTGGATGCGCGTCACTCCGTGGCTGCGCGCCTCCTGCAATCCTGCCCGCAACGCCGCCAATCGCACTTCGCGGGTGGGCTTCGGGAGCACCTTTTCCACTAACGCACTGGCCGATTCTTTCAGCGCGCCAGTTGCATTGCCCTCGGCGTCGCGTACGATCTTGCCATTCTCTGGATCGGGAGTGTTGCGGTCGATACCGGCCACCTGCAACGCCTTGCTGTTCGCCCACGACGTATGGCCGTCAAAGCACCGCAGAAACACCGGGCGGTCACTGACAATAATGTCGAGGTCTTCCTTGTCCGGCATTGCCGTCGCGCCGAACGCGTCGTAGTGCCAGCCCATTCCTAGAATCCAACCGCTACCGGGATGTGCGGCGGCATAGTCCTTCACACTCTTCTGAATGTCGGCAATCGTCTTGGCATCGTCGAGTTTCACACCCAGCAGCGTCATGGAGCCTTCCATGAAGTGCACATGCGCATCGCCAAAGCCGGGCAACAACAGGTGACCTTGAGCATCGATGATCTCGGTATCAGGTCCCTTCAGCTTGAGAACCTCGTTGGACTTGCCCACCGCGACGATCATTCCGTTCTTGATGGCGACCGCTTCCGCCCACGGCTGAGCATGATTCACCGTGTACACCTTCGCATGCGTGACGATAGTGTCGGCAGCATTCGCTTGGGATTCAGCCCGAGCTGGCAAGGCCGAACACATGCACATCACCCCTGCCACGAGAAGTACGGTCAGCCCCATACGACTCGCACCGAGCATGCCGAAGCGCATTCGCTGCGACGTGGGTAATACCAGCACCCTTGACATCAATTCACCTCGGAAAGATTCTCCAGCTAGAACGTAGGCGGGGTATTCACCCATAGCAGAACTGTTTTCGTTTTGCCTGTATTGCGCCAACTGTGTGGCGTGTTGCTCTCAAAGTAGAAGCTGTCGCCTGGATGCAGGACATACCCGTGCCCGTCCAACGCAATATCCAGCATGCCGCGAAGTACGTAAATGAACTCCTCGCCCTCGTGCGCATACGAATCACCGCTGCCCGCCCCGGGAGCGATGGTGAACAAGTGCGGCTCCATCACCGTGTTGCCCCAGGCAAGCAGGTCCATCTGCACTCCCGGTCCAGCGTCCAGGCGTTTGCGCTCGCCGGGACGCACCCGATACGGGTTGGCATGGGATGGGTCGAAGAAGTCGAGGATGTTCAGCTTGTAGTAGCGGGCGAGTTTCCGCAGCGTCCCCACCGACGCGCTCATGTGCGAACGTTCAATCGCGCTCAGGAATCCGACAGATATCCCTACCGCGCCGGCCACCTCCGCCAGCGAAAGCTTCTGGCCCAGGCGCAACTGCCGAAGGCGAAGTCCCATCGAGCCGGATCGGTTGTTGCGTGCTGCCTTCACCAATCCTTGCGATTTCAGCAACTCGAGGATCGCCGGGCCATTGAGTCCACGCACGCGGCTCAGGAAGCGTGCGCGCTTCAATACCTTGAGATCGTCCTTCGAGTAGAGGCGGTACTTGCTGTCAGTGCGCAAGGGATGGATAATGCCCAGCCGCTCCCAAGAGCGGATCACGGACGCGGAGACACCGGTCAATTCGGCAACGTCCCCGATCTTCAGGTAGCCCTGAGGGGCGACTTGGTCTGCCGACTTCGACCGCGAAGAACCGCGCTGGGCTGGGGTCTTCAAAGTTCCGCTTGACAACCTGTAAGTGGATTCTCTAACCTTGCGGAATTATAGCAAGGTTTCCCGCCGCCGCAACCCGGTGGCTCACCACTTGCCGGCTGTCCAGAACCAGCCGCTTCTCCAGAGGGGGTCTATGATCAGGCTTGCTTGTCGTTTCTGCGCGCAAATGTTTCCTGCCGCGCTCCTGGTGGTATTTCTGGCTCTCGGCGTCATGGCCCAGAGCACTGGCGGCAGAATCATCGGCCGCATTACCGATCCCAGTGGTGCGGTGATTCCCAGCGCGACTGTCACCATTTCAAACGACGCCACCGGCTTTAGCAACCAAACCCAATCTAGCAAGAGCGGCGACTACTCGTTCCCGACCGTTTCCGTCGGCACCTACACTATCGAGTTCGAAGCCACCGGATTCAAGAAGCTGACGCGCAAGCAGGTTTCCCTCGACCTGAACCAGACCCTTACCGTCAATGGCACACTGCAACTCGGGTCCGCGACCGAAACCGTTGAGGTCACCTCCGAGGCTCCACTGGTTGACACCAGTTCCACCCAACTCGGCGCTACCGTCGATGCCCTCATGGCGACGCAGTTGCCCCTCAACACGCGCGATACCTATCAGTTGCTGCAGTTACAGCCTGGCGTCATGTCCAACGTCGGAGGCAGCAACTCTATTGCCTATGGCAGCGACCAGGCGGGCGTGGTTTCGGTGAACGGCGGCCGCGGCCGCTCCAACAACTTCAACGTCAATGGCGGTGACGCCAACGATCTGTTCGCAAACCTCCCGACGGTGCAGCCCAGCCCCGACAGCATCGCCGAATTCCGCGTCATCACCAACACCTTCGATGCCGAGTATGGCCGCAACTCCGGCGCTGTCATCAACGTCGTTACCAAGTCCGGAACCAACGAATTTCACGGCAACGCCTTCGAGTTCTTCCGCAACAGCGTCCTGAACGCTCAGGGTTACTTCAACGTCGTCAAGCCGCAGTTCCAGCAAAATCAGTTTGGCGGGACCTTCGGCGGACCCATCAAGAAGGACCGCGCTTTCTTCTTCGTCTCTTACGAGGGACGCCGCATCAAGCAGGGCATCCCCAGCGCGCAGTTCTACGTGCCCGATCAGAACCAGCGCAATGGTGACTTCAGCGCCATCACCGGCGGCTTCGCGGGCCAGATCGTCAACCAGGGAGTTGCCGATCTCTTTAACAATCGCCCCGGATGCCTGGGCGCACTTGGCATGTCCACGCCGCTTTCGACCCAGGGCGACACGGTTCCTATTCCTTACGCATCGATCTTTCCTAACAATCAGGTTCCCACGCCCTGTATGGATCAGACGGCCGTAGCGTTGATGAAGCTCTACGTCCCGCTGCCCAACCAGCCCGGAAACCTGTTTCAGTCTGTTCCCAACCAGTTCGTCAACGGCGACCAGGGATCGATCAAGTTCGACTACCGTATCAACAACAATCAGAACTTGAACGTCTACTACTACATCAACGATTCCATCACGACCCAGGCTTTCTCGTTCTTTCAGGCCGCCGGCGCCAACGTCCCCGGCTTTGGTTCGTTGATGCCGACCACCGTGCAGCAGTTGAACATCGCCCACATCTGGACCCTCAGCAACAGCATGGTCAACGAGGCTCGCTTCACCTATATGCGGGAAAACCAGATCGGGTTCCAGAAACCGGTGACCACCAACCTCGTACAGAACTCCTGCGGCAGCTTTGTCCCATCCAGTCAGTGCTTTAGCGATCCCAACAATCCCAGCGCCGGAATCACACCCGGACTGGGCAAGAACTTCGAGGGAGTTCCCTTCGTTGTGGTTCCAGGTTCGTTTTCCATTGGCAACAACTTCGAAGGCCAACTTCCACAGATCGGCAACAGCTACGTCTGGAGCGACAACATCAGCAAGCAACTCGGCACGCATGCTTTGAAGTTCGGCGCTGACATCCGTTACATGCAGTTCGACCAGACGCTGTATTACAACGTCAACGGCTATTACCAGTACAACAGCTCTGACCCCAACAGTCCGGGACTGCTAGCCGATCCCGTCAACGGGATTTACAACTATCTGCCCGACTATCTCTTGGGACTGCCCTACAGCTACTCGCAAGGTTCGGCCCAAGTCGAACATGTTCGCAATAACTCCTACTACTTATTTGGGCAGGATAGCTGGCGCATCAAGCCCAATGTGACCCTCAACTACGGTCTCCGCTGGGAATTGGACACTCCGTTGACCGACGTGCTCGGCCACGTGCAGACCTTCCGCCCTGGTCAGGCGACCACGCAATATCCTTGCCAGTTGAATCCCAACAACCCGCTTGCTGGCCCTCCCCCTACCGGCTACGGCTCTACTGATTGCAGCCCCACTGGTCCCGCGAACGCAGTGAACCCGCTCGGCCTGGTGGTACCGGGCGACAAGGGTGTGCCCCCGGGAATGACCTCGACCTACTACAAGGCTTGGGCGCCTCGCATCGGAATGGCCTGGAGCCCCAGCGCCAGCAAGGGATGGTTGCATAAGATCACGGGAGATCCCGGCACCCTTACCATCAAGACCGGGTTCGGCCTCTTCTACAACCCGATCGAGCAGTTAGTGCTGGAGCAGTTCGGCGCCGAGCCTCCCTTCGGCGGCAGCAACACCATCTACTACACCAACTTCAACACTCCGTTTGTCGATCAAACTGGAACCCAATACCCCAATCCCTTCAACGGGATCATCTCGCCCAAGCCGGGCACGCCGATTGACTGGTCCACCTACCGCCCCATCCTGCTCTATGGCGATATGCAGCCGCATCTACGCACGCAGTATTCCGAGCAGTACAACCTCACCATTCAACGTTCCCTTGGCCGGAACATGATGATGCAGGTGGGATACGTCGGCTCGCAGGGACACCGCCTCTTGGTGTCGCATGACATCAACTACGGGAACGCCCAATCGTGCCTTGACCTCATGAATCTGTCGACGGCGAACAACGATCCCAGCTATACCTGTGGGCAGAACTCGTCCGACAACTCGTATTACATCCCACCGACTGCCACGCTGCCAGCGAACTTCACCTTGCACCTCCCCTACGGCGGTCCAGGTGGAGGACCCTTCGTGCTGAATGGCGGTCCCAACGGAACGCCGGTATCCGCGGTCGCTCCCAACGGAATCACCCTCACGGGATTGCGGCGCTACTCTTCCCCACTATGCCAGCCGCTGACCGGGACTGGATGCCCTGCTGACGGCATTCCTGTCTTCTCCAGCATCTTTGCCGAAGACACCATCGGCAACTCCAACTACAACTCGTTCCAGGCCATGCTGCAGCGCAACTTTTCTCGAGGGCTGCAGTTCCAGGTCGCCTATACCTGGGCCAAATCCTTCGACCAGGGCTCCAGCTTCGAGGGCCAACTCAATCCCGTTGACCCGCGCTTGAGCTACGCACTCTCCGAGTTCGACGCGCGCCAGCGCTTGGTGGTGAACGGGTACTGGGAGTTCCCTGTCCCGAAATACGAGGGTGCGAAAGGCGCCTTCCTCGATGAATGGTCGATGTCCGGCATCCTGACCCTGCAATCCGGCTTCCCCATCCGCGTTACGTCGGGCGGGCAGGATAACGAGCTGAATACCAGCTTCTTCTTCGAATCGGCGGGACAGCCCAACCAGATGCAGCCCTTCAAGACCCTGTCGCCGCAGAGCAATAACAACTACTACTTCAACCCCAACACCTACTCGATCGATCAGAATTCCATCAACTACCTCACTGGACAGCCGCTGCTTGGCACCTACGGCAACACCCCGCGCACCGTCTGCTGCGGCCCCGGCATTGCCAACTTCGACATGACCCTGGAGAAGTCCACCAAGATCGGCGAACGTGTGAACACTCTCTTCCGCGTTGACTTCTTTAACATGTTCAACCACACCCAGTTCTACAACCCTGTGGGCGACGCCACCAGTCTGCAATTCGGACAGGTCACCACTACCCGCGACCCGCGATTGATCCAGTTTGCTTTGAAAGTCTCGTTCTAACATTAAAGGCCGGAGCCTTTGCTCCGGCCCCGCATTCTTGACGATTCTTAGGAGAGTTTTATGCACGACCAGTTACGCAATGAAATCGCGACCTACGAGCGACGTACTCCCAAGTCCGCCCAAGCTCACCAGCACAATTTGCAGCGCATTCCTTTGGGAGTGGCCAGCAACTACCGCGCCTACGATCCCCATCCCATCTTTGTGAAGGAAGCCATGGGCAGCAAGTTTCGTGATCTCGATGGCAACGAGTACATCGACCACAACCTCACCTTCGGAGCGTTGATGGCCGGCCATTGCCATCCGGCAGTGATGAAGGCAGTCGAGAAGCGGCTTTCCACTGGAACTATGTACGGCATGCCCCATGACATGGAGTGGGAACTTGCCGAAGAAATCTGCGCCCGCTACCCAGTCGAGATGGTCCGCTTCGGCAATAGCGGCACCGAAGCCACCATGCACTCCATACGCCTTGCCCGCGCGGCCACTGGACGCGATCGCATCATCAAGTTCGAGGGTGGCTATCACGGATTGCATGACGCGGCACTGGTCAGCGTCAAGCCTCACGACGACGAAGTGGGCGACTTCAAGGCGCCCAACGCTGTCCCCGGCGGGCTCGGCGTACCCAAGGCCAGTATCGCCAATGTACAGATTGCCAGCTTCAACGACCTCGAGTCCGTCGAGTACCGCTTCAAGCAATACCCCGGCGAGATCGCGGCGGTGATCCTCGAACCCATCATGATGAACGTTGGCCTCTGTATGCCTGAGCCAGGGTTCCTCGAAGGGCTGCGCACGCTGTGCGACAAGTACGGTGCGTTACTGATCTTCGACGAGGTCAAAACTGGCGCGAAGCTGTGCTGGGGTGGCGCGTCGGAGTACTTCGGCGTGAAGCCCGACATGATCTGCCTCGCCAAATCTATCGGCGGAGGCTTCCCGCTCGCCGCCTTCGGCGCGTCCAAGGCGGTCATGGACCTCATCTCGCAGCACAAGGTCTTTCACGGCGGCACCTACAACACCAATCCAGTGTCGATGGCCGCGGGCCTGGCGACCTTCCACGATGTGCTGACCCGTGACAACTACGCGCACATCGAGAAGCTCAGCCACAAGCTTGCCACCGGCTATCGCGAAACAGTCGCCAAAGTCGGATTGAATGCCTACATCATTTTCGCGGGAGCCAATGGTGCGCTGATGTTTGCCCCGAAAGAGATTCGCAACTATCGCGACTGGCTCAAGGTCGACACCGAGTTGTGGAAGCAGTACTGGTTCGCCATGGTCAACCGCGGCGTGATGCCTCAGCCCTACTGGTGGGATGAGCAGTGGACCATCTCCGTACAGCACACCGAAAAGGACATCGAGAAGCACCTGGAAGTCTTCGCGGAGATCGCCCCGGCGCTGGCGGAAGCGCAGAAAGAGAAACCCGTCGCCCTCGCCGCGCACTAACGCAGGCGGCAGCGTCACGCGTAGGTCTTTGGTGGAAGCGCGGGACTTTAGGCCCGCGAATAATGCGATCCCTGAAGACGGCCTTCAGGCCCGGCTCGAAGAGGGTTTGACTCTGGATCGGCTGTCGCGTTTTGAAAGGGCACGGCTTTAGCCGTGCCGTAGAACCCCTTTATTGATAACCCGCGCGGGCTTTAGCCCGCGCGGCACGTGCGAAATGTCCACTACCAAACCACAACACGAAACGGCTCACCTGAAGCGGGTCCTGGGACGCTGGGACCTCGTGCTGCTGTTCGTGGTCGCCATCGTCAACCTCAACGTGGTTCCCTCGATCTCAGCCAGCGGCGGAATGACTGTCTGGCTCTGGCTGATCTCGCTGGTCTTTTTCTTCTGGCCCCAAGGCATCGCCGTTGTCGAACTCTCGCATCGCTATCCTGGAGAAGGCGGCATCTATCTCTGGACCAAAAAGATCTTCGGCGACTTTCACGGATTCCTCTCCGGCTGGTGCTATTGGACCAACAACATCTTCTACGTGCCGACAGTGGTGCTGATCTTTCTCGGCATCGCTGTCTTCGCTGCCGGGCCGGGCGCTGTGGGACTCGCCAATAATCAGCTCTTCACCCTTGCCACCGCCTTGGTGCTCCTAGTGCTGCTCGCCGCCTTGAACATTGTCGGCCTGGGCATCGGGAAGTGGGTCAACAACATCGGCGGCATGGGTACAGCCGTCGCGTCGCTGATTCTGATCGGCCTTGGCATCACCATGACCCATCGCTTCGGCGTGAACCTCACCTGGCACGATATGCGTGTTCCTTTCGATCTCAACCTGCTTTCAGCATTCGGCGTGGTGTGTTTTGCACTGGTCGGTCTGGAACTGGCGTCGATCATGGGCGACGAAATTCGCGAACCTCGCAAGACCGTGCCTTTCGCTGTCGCATGGGGCGGCGTGATCTCGGGCGTCTTATACATCGGCTGCACTCTCACGCTGCTCATCGCCGTCCCAAGAACCGAAATCTCTGCACTGCAAGGCATTCCGCAGGCCGTCAGCCGCATGTCTGACAAAGTGGGAGTACCCTGGCTGGTCGCCCCTTTCGCCTTCGTGCTTAGCATCTCAATCGCAGGTATCGCATCCGCATGGCTCTCGGGATCGGCGCGCATTCCCTTCGTCGCCGGCCTCGATTCTTACTTGCCCAGCGCATTAGGCAAACTGCATCCGCGCTTCTCAACTCCCTACGTTGCGCTAATTGTGCAGACCGGGATCTCGATTCTCTTTCTCGCCATGAGCTTCATCGGCGCGCAAGTGAAGGAGGCCTTCCAGACCCTCTTGAACCTTGCCGTTGTGCTGCAACTCGTACCTTTTCTTTACATGTTCGCGGCATTAATAAGGCTCGCCTCGCGGGATACTGCGCAGTCGGGCTATTACAGCAGGACAACCCTCCGCATTGCCGGAATCAGCGGGTTCGTCGTGACCTGTCTTGGCACGGCGCTGGCCTTCTTCCCTCCTCCGGACATCACTTCCAAGGGGACCTTTGAAATCAAGATGTGGGTAGGAACCATCGTTTTGCTGGCTCTCGCCGTATTCTTCTTCTTCGTTTATGGAAATCGCAGGACCGCCCCCCAGGTGGATCCCACCAGGGCATAGATTCTTGGAGACGATATGAGTTCATCGGCCACTACACAAACGCAGACATACCAGATGTACGTAAATGGGGAGTGGGTCGCGAGCAATAGCGGCAAGACTTTCCCCGTGTACGATCCTTCCACCGAAGAAGTCATCGCCGAAGTTCCCGAGTCCAATGCGAAGGACGTGGACCTTGCGGTAGCGGCTGCCAAGGACGCCTTCGAGAACGGGCCGTGGGCGAGCAGCACGGCGCAGGAACGTGGACGTGTGCTGTTCAAGTTGGCCGATGCCGTTCGCCAGAACACTGCCGCTCTCGCCGAACTGGAAGCTCGCAACAGTGGAAAGCCGATCGTCGAAGCCGAGTACGACATCGGAGACGTTGCCACCTGCTTCGAGTATTACGGTGGGCTGGCCACCAAGGTTTCGGGCCACGTCAATCCTGTTCCCGACAATGCTCTGAGCCTCTCACTCAAGGAACCCGTTGGCATTGCCGGGCAGATTATTCCCTGGAACTACCCGCTGCTGATGGCGGCGTGGAAGCTGGCTCCAGCGCTTGCCGCTGGCTGCACCTGCGTGTTGAAGCCCGCCGAGCAGACGCCGCTCACTGCTCTTGAACTGGCGAAGCACTTCGAAGCCTGCGGACTCCCCTACGGCGTGGTCAACATCATCACCGGATTTGGTGAGAGCGCCGGAGCGCCGCTGGTGCAGCATCCCGACGTAAACAAAATCGCTTTCACCGGTAGCGCGGCGGTGGGCAAGCAAATCGTCAAGATGGCCGCCGACACGGTGAAGCGCGTAACGCTCGAATTGGGCGGGAAGTCTCCCAACATCTTTTTCGCCGACGCCGACTTCGAGGCCGCCATCGACGGCGCGCTCTTTGGCGTGTTCATCAATCAGGGAGAAGTCTGCTCGGCAGGCAGCCGCATCCTGGTAGAGCGACCCATCTACAAGAAGTTCGTAGAAGCGATGGCGGCGAAGGCCAAGACCATCAAGCTAGGTCCTCCCCTGCAACGCGATACCAAGATGGGCCCGCTGGTCAGCAAGGAGCAGTATGACCGCGTACGCTCCTACCTGGAGGTCGGGAAGAAAGAGGCCAAGCTGGCTTCGGGCGGCGATCGTCCCAAAGACATTGAGCGCGGCTACTATGTGTCACCCACTATCTTCTATGACGTGGACAACAGCGCCCGCATCGCGCGCGAAGAAATCTTCGGCCCAGTCGCGACCGTCATTCCATTCGAGGACGAAGCCGACGCCGTCAAGATCGCCAATGACACGCCATACGGACTGGCAGCCGCCGTCTGGACGCGTGATATCTTCAAGGCTTTTCGCGCGGTCAAGAAAATTCGCGCCGGCATCGTGTGGGTCAATCACATGCAGCCCACTTACGTAGAAGCGCCGTGGGGCGGCTATAAACAGTCAGGCTTCGGACGCGAACTCGGACCGTGGGGCATCGAGGAATACCTCGAGACTAAGCAAGTCCACATTAATCTCAACGAACAGCCGATCGGGTGGTACTGAGATGGGATCGATTCGCATACGCACTGCAATCCCTGGCCCGCGCTCGCAGGAACTACACCGGCGGCGGGAGCAGGCCATTCCTCGCGGTCTCTCGCACGCTACGCCAATTTATGTCGCCAGGGCAGAAGGGGCGCTTCTCGAAGATGTCGATGGCAACAGCTTCCTCGACTTCGCTGGAGGCATTGGGTGCCTCAATGTGGGACATCGCAATTCCGCGGTGACCGCTGCGATTCACCAGCAGGTCGATCGTTTCTTGCACACCTGCGTGCAGGTCACGCCCTACGAGGATTACATTGCTCTGGCCGAAGCCATGAACCGGCTCACGCCCGGAGACTTCGCCAAGAAGACGCTTCTCCTGAACACCGGCGTTGAGGCCGTCGAGAACGCCGTAAAGATCGCGCGCGCCTATACCAAGCGCCCCGCGACCGTTTGTTTCGAAGACGCCTTTCATGGCCGTACCTTGCTGGGTCTTTCGCTGACCAGCAAAACACATCCCTACAAGACCGGATTCGAGCCCTTCGCCAGCGAGATTTATCGCATCCCCTATGCCTACTGTTATCGCTGCTCGTACGGTAAGACGTATCCCAGTTGCCAGGCCCACTGCGGATCGCAGGCCTTTGACGAGTTCTTCCGCCGTCATGTCGCTTCCGAAACCGTGGCCGCGATCATTGTCGAGCCCGTCCTTGGCGAAGGTGGCTTTGTCGTTCCGCCTGCCGAATTCTTCGCCGGACTCCGCGCCACCTGCGACAAGTACGGCATTGTGCTGATCGCCGACGAGGTGCAATCTGGATTCGCCCGCACCGGTGCCATGTTCGCCTGCGAACGCTTCGGACTTGTTCCCGACATTCTTATCAGCGCGAAGTCCCTCGGCGGGGGATTGCCACTTTCAGCCGTCACCGGCAAAGCCGAGATCATGGATGCCGCTGGTCCCGGCGGTTTGGGTGGCACGTTCGCCGGCAACCCAGTCTCCTGTGCCGCCGGGCTCGCCGTAATCGGGGCTATCGAAATTCAGAAACTGTGCGAACGCGCCCAGCACTTAGGCGAGCACTTCAAACAACGCGCCCGCTCATGGCAGCAACGCTGGCCCATCATTGGCGATGTCCGCGGCTTGGGCGGCATGTGCGCCATCGAACTGGTGCAGCCTGGCACACTCCAGCCTGCGGCGGACGAAACCAGCAAGATCACGCGTTACTGCTACGAGCACGGTGTCATCTCGCTATCCACGGGATCATTCAGCAATGTGATCCGCGTGCTGATGCCACTGGTGATTACCGACGAGCAATTCGACGAGGCGCTTGACGTGCTCGAAGCTGCGATCGCCGAAGTAGTAGGCGCGATGGCCGCGCAACCCCAGGCCGGGCATTTGTAGATTGAGTTTCGTGGATGTGACACAGCGTCGCATATACCACAACGTAGGAGTTTTGATGACCACTACCGCAACCCAAATCGCTGACGTCCTGAATTACGTCGGCGGCGAATGGCGCAAAAGCACTGCCAAAGAAACACTCGATGTGGTGAACCCTGCAGCTGCTGAAACCATCGCCCGCGTGCCCATGTCCACTGCCGCCGAAGTTGACGCTGCCGTCGCGGCCGCGGAGCAGGTGAAGACCCAGTGGCGCCGTACGCCTCCGGGCGAGCGCGTGCAATACCTGTTCGCGCTCAAGCAGCTTCTCGAAGACAACATCGACGATTTGGCGCGCACCGTAGTGATGGAAAACGGCAAGACCTTCGCCGAGGCCAAGGGTGAAGTGCGCCGCGCTATCGAAAACGTCGAGGTCGCCTGCGGCATTCCCATGCTGATGCAGGGCTACAACCTGGAAGACATCTCCGAAGGCATCGACGAAACCATGATCCGCCAGCCAGTCGGCATCGTGGCGGCCATCACGCCCTTCAATTTCCCGGCGATGATTCCCTTCTGGTACCTGCCCTACGCCATCGCCTGCGGCAACTGCTTTCTGCTGAAGCCGTCCGAGAAAGTGCCGCTCACCATGCAGTTGGCGTTCCGCCTGCTGGAGCACCTCAACCTGCCTAGGGGAGTCGTCGGCCTGATCAACGGCGGACGCGAAGCGGTTGATGCCATCCTCGACCATCCCAAAATCCGCGCCATCAGCTTCGTCGGCTCCACGCCGGTCGCCAAGTACATTTATTCGCGCGCAGCAGCCAATGGCAAGCGCGTGCAGTGCCAGGGCGGAGCCAAGAACCACGCCATCGTGCTGCCCGATGCCAATCTCGACAACGCCACCAAGGTCGTCGGCGAAAGCGCCTTCGCCTGCGCCGGACAGCGCTGCCTTGCTGTGTCAGTTGCGATTACCGTGGGCGATGCGCAAAAGAAGTTCCGCGACTCCATCGCCGACCTCGCCGCATCCATCAAGATGGGCTATGGACTCGACGACGGTGTCCGCATGGGCCCCGTGATCACCCCTGACAGCCGCTCCCGCATCGAGGCCCTCATCTCGAAGGGCGCCAGCGACGGCGCAAAAATCGTATGCGACGGACGCGGCGTGAGAGTCTCAAATTACGAGTCGGGAAATTTTGTCGGGCCAACGGTCATCGACGCAGTTCAGGCGTCGAGTGAACTGTCCGCGACAGAAGTCTTCGGTCCCGTCCTAAGCCTCGTGCACGCCAACACTCTCGAAGAGGCCATCGCCATCATCGAGCAGAGCCAGTACGGCAATGCTGCATCTCTCTTCACTACCAACGGCGCTACGGCACGGCGCTTCAAGTACGAGGCTCCGGCAGGCAACATTGGCATCAACATCGGCGTAGCTGCGCCTATCGCCTACTTCCCATTCAGCGGATGGAAATCGAGCTTCTTCGGCGACCTGCACGCCCAGGGGCGCGACGCCATCGAGTTCTACACCGAAAAGAAAGTAGTCATCGAGCGCTGGGCGTAAGGTCGAGCCGGGCTTTAGCGCAGAATTGATTGTGTTTTGAAAGGGCACGGCTTCAGCCGTGCCGACAATCGGCCTTTTTGATTTCTCTTCGCGGACTTTAGTCCGCGAGGGTCAGCGAGCAGAGGACATCATGAGCGACACCGTTCAGCAATACAAAGACTACGTAATCACCAGCTTTATGAAGTCCGTGCAGCCCGTCGTCGTCGCAAGCGCCGAGGGCTGCGTCATACGCGACGCCTCGGGCAAGGATTATCTCGACTGCTTCGCTGGCATCTCGGTGGTCAACGCGGGACATTGCAATCCCAAGGTCATCGCTGCCGCCAAGGCGCAGATGGACAAGCTGGTACACTGCGCGTCCTATATCTATTACTCACCAGCGACCGGTGCGCTCGCCGAAAAGATGGCGCGGATCATGCCGTGGCCACGCCTGCGCAAATCGTTCTTCGCCAACAGCGGCGCCGAAGCCATCGAAGGCGCCATGAAGGTCGCACGCCTTTACAGCGGCAAGCACGAGATCATCTCTCTGCAGGCATCGTTCCACGGACGCACCTGGGGCACGCTCTCCATCACCGGCAACCAGGGACGCAAGAAGCGCGGCGGCCCCTATGCGTCCGGCGTGTCCTTCGCTCCTGCGCCTTATGTTTACCGCTCGCCGTGGCCAGACGATCCCCGCCGCTGTGTTGATTTCTGGAGCCAGACGCTGGAAGACATTATCCGCTTCTCCACCGCTGGCGACGTTGCGGCATTCATCGCCGAGCCCGTGATGGGTGAAGGCGGCATCATCGTTCCGCCACCCGACTACTTCCGTGAGATCAAGAAGGTCCTCGACAGGCACGGGATTCTCTTTATCTGCGATGAGGTACAGTCCGGCTTTGGCCGCACCGGCAAGATGTTCGCCATCGAACACTACGGAGTCGAGCCTGACATCATCGTCACCGCCAAGGGCATTGCCGACGGATTTCCGCTGGCAGCCTTCACCACGCGGGACGAGATAGCCGCGTCATTCAAGCCGGGCGATCACCTGTCCACTTTCGGCGGCAATCCGGTTTCATGTGCCGCGTCGCTCGCCAACATCGACTATATGCTGGAAGAGCGCCTGTGCGAGCAGTCGCTGGAAAAAGGCGCGTACTTGATGGCTCGCCTCAATAAGCTGAAGCGAGAAACGCCTTTAATCGGCGAAGTTCGCGGCCTGGGATTGATGGTTGGCATCGAATTGGTGCAGGACGAGAAGCGCACCCCAGCGACCGCCGAGACCGAAGCTGTCCGCGATCATTGCCTGGCCGAAGGTGTCCTCGTCGGTGTCGGTGGAGTATATGGCAACGTCGTCCGCGTGCAGCCGCCATTGGTGATCACTCGAGAGCAAATTGACCAGGCCGTGGACGCCATCGCCCACGCGATTGGGGAAGTACAGGCCAGCCACACCGCGTCGGTTGCTCGCTGATGTGCTTAGTGGCATCCCATTGGTCGGCGGCTGCAACGGTGAGTGGCTTGTTGAATCCGCCGGCCCGGTTACATAATCTGCACAGTTGCGCGAGCTCCCGTCGCGCCTGGAGGTCCGTATGAGCCATACCGCGACCACTCCCACCCGCAGTTTCGGTTACTACCTCAACGGCAACTGGAGCACCAGCGGCCGCGAGGTGGTTGTCACCTCGCCCTACGACCACAGCATAGTGGCTGTGGTTTACGAGGCTTCCCGCGACGATGTGCAAACCGCCATCCAGTCGGCAGTGGAGGCTTTTTCCGTCACTCGCAAAATGACGTCGTTTCAGCGCGCCAGTATCCTGCGCAAGATCGCCGAGGGCATCAGACATCGCCGGGAAGAATTTGCTCGCACCATTTGCCAGGAAGCCGGCAAGCCGATCAAGACGGCGCGCATCGAAGTCGATCGCGGCATCTACACCTTCGAACTCGCCGCCGAAGAAGCCACCCGAATCTATGGCGAGTACATCCCACTCGATACCTTGGAGGCCACCGCCGGACGCTGGGGCATGGTACGTCGCTTCCCGCTCGGCCCCATCTTCGCGATCACGCCGTTCAATTTCCCGCTGAATCTCGTCGCCCACAAGGTCGCTCCCGCCATCGCCGCCGGATGCCCGCTGATTCTCAAGCCTGCGCCACAGACACCCGTTACCGCGCTGATGTTGGCCGAAGTCGTGCACGGTGCCGGGTGGCCGGATGGCGCTCTCGCAGTGATGCCGCTTTCCAATGATGATGCTGCGGTGCTGGTCACTGACGACCGCATCAAGTTACTGACCTTCACCGGCAGCGCCGCCGTCGGATGGTCGTTGAAGAGTAAGGCCGGCAAGAAGCGCGTCACACTGGAACTCGGCGGCAACGCCGCGGTCATTATCCATAGCGACGCCGACCTGCCCTACGCCGCCCAGCGCTGCGTGGTGGGAGGCTTCTCCTATGGTGGCCAGACTTGCATTTCGGTGCAGCGCATCCTGGTGGAGCACTCCGTGTTCGATCGCTTCAGCAATCTGCTGGTGGAAGGCGTACACAAGCTCAAACTCGGCGATCCCATGCACGAAGACACGGACGTGCCTCCGCTTATTCGAGAGCAGGACGCCATTCGCGCGACCCAGTGGATCGACGAAGCTGTGCAGGGCGGTGCGAAGCTTCTGTGTGGAGGCAAACGCCAGGGCTCACTTGTCGAGCCAGCCGTATTGACCGGGACCACCCCGGAGATGCGCGTGAACTGCGCCGAAGTCTTCGCGCCCGTGGTGACCGTCGAACCCTACGACGACTTCCGTGATGCCGTACGTCAGGTCAACAACTCCAGCTATGGCCTGCAGGCGGGCGTTCTCACTCGCGATGCCGGACTCATCCAGACAGCTTTTGAAGAGCTTGAGGTCGGCGGTATGATTGTGGGCGACGTTCCCAGTTTCCGGGTCGACCAGATGCCCTATGGCGGCATCAAGGATTCGGGACTGGGCCGCGAGGGCCTGCGCTATTCGATCGAAGACATGACGGAGCGCAAACTGCTGGTCATGGCCTTGCGCTGACTGATTCCCATAGCAAAACAAACGGCGCGAAAGCTGTTTGCCTTCGCGCCTCGTTTTTCGCGTCCGAAATCTCAATTACGGCTGGCTGCCCGCAATCCCTGCAACGTCAGACTCCGTGGGTTCACTCGCCTCTGAATTGCTCTTGGCCGGCGCGTCCTTCTCGGAGTACTTGTCGGAGTACTTCTCAAACACCACAACATGCAAAACCGGCTGCCGCTCTTCGATGGGATTAACCAATCCCTTCTGTTGCAGCGGTTGAAGGTAAGCGCGAATCCATTGATACTGCGTGTTGCTCAGTCCGCGGCGGGACAGATCCACAGACACGCCCGCCAGATGGGTCGATGCAGTGTCTCCTGCTGCCGGAGCGGCAAAGCGATTGTGGCGCTGTAGTATCCGCTGCTGATCGGCGGTACGCACCAGGGAATTCACCTGCAGCGGCGAGTGGAACACCTCATAAAACGCATGGCTGAGGTCTTGCAGGAAATCGCGGGTCCACGGACGGCAATATCTCCTGGTGTCTGCCAGGTTTTCCGCAACCTTTAACTCTTCGGTCTCGTTGACCGGCACCAAGTCGTTCGACATCTCCGACTGCAGCAGTTCGTACTCATTGCTCATGCGGGGCAACTGCGAACGATCCAGCTCGGCGTTCTGCTCCACCAATAGTTCGTGCGAACCCGGAAACATCGGGTTCCACTTGGAATATTGCGAGCGATGGCGGGACCGGGCGGTCGAAGTGGAAGATACCGGGCGGTGAACACTACGTTTTTGTGTGGAACGAACAGCTGCGGGCGACGGGACAGTCAGCAGCAGGCCCGCAACACACAACACGAGCCCTCGCCAGCACATACCTGCGCGGGGTTGTCCGCTAATAATCGATTGGCCAAAAAACAAAATATCCTGCAGCTGTCGCACTCTCATGACTCGGGGTTAGGGGTTTCCTGAGTTTGTGACTCTTTGATTACAACACACAACCGGCTTAAGAACCAAGCACTTCTACAACAAAAAACTACCCCAAAAGTGGCACGCAGATGGTTTAACCCTGCCCGGGAGGGACTATCCCCGGTAGATCATCTCGGTCATGGTGCAGTCATCACTAAGCGGGGTGGTTCCTCGAAACACTGTCACCGCGTGTTCAATCCCCGCGAAGCCTTCACTACAACACTGATCCAGCCGATCGCTGCCGAAGAATTCTCCAGTGGCGTCTTCGGCCTCGGTGACCCCGTCGGTGACAACCACCAGCCGGTCACCCGGCTTCAGTTGCAGATGGATCGCGTTGAATTTCACGGCCGGAATCAATCCCACGGGCAGGTTGCCGTCTTCCAGCCTGCTAACGCCGCTTCCGGAAATCAGAATGGGCGGAACATGTCCGCAGTTGATCAGTTCAAGCTGTCCGTTCGGAAACAAGCGGGCGATCACCAGCGTCGCGTATTTCTGCCCGCCAATTTTCTCGAACAAGAAGCGGTTCACCGCTGCGATCATTTCGGGCAAGGCAGAATCTTCCGCCAGGTGGGAGTAAAGCATGCCCTGCAGGGTGGAGGCGACCACGGCTGCCGAGACTCCCTTCCCCGACACATCCGCCACGACTAGCGACAGTCCCTTCTCCGTGTGCACCATGTCGAAGAAGTCTCCACCAATGTCTTTGCAGGGATAACTCACCGCATTGACCTTGGCGTACGCCACTTCGGGCACCGTCACGCTCATCAGGCGCTGCTGAATTTCCGCCGCGATCGCCATCTCCTGCTGCACCCGCCGTGCCGCTTCTTCCGCCTGCACCAGTGCGGCATTCTCCACCAGGGTCGCCGCTCCGTTGGCGATGGTCCGCAGAATGTCCTGGCTTACGGACGACAGCTTCCCCGAAAGGAAGTGCGAATCGAGATACAGGATGCCTTGTAACTCGGCTCCCCCCGTCTTCGACTCTTCCAGCGTCTTCTCCTGCATGTTGGTCTTGCGCAGCGGAATGCAGATGACGCTCTTGAGGTTTTGCGCAACCACGCTCTCCCGGTTCTGCAACTTCTCGCTATCGGAAGTGTCGGTTACCAGGAACTCGGACGCGCTTTTCGCGGCGTCGCGCAATACCGACTTTGAGATCGTGCTGTCGTCATCGATCACTCCGCCGTTCTTATCGCGGCCCGCCGCCATGCGCAGTTCGCCCATGGGGTCACGCAGAAACACGAAACCGCGTTCCGCCTTGGTCAGGCGCAACGACGCTTCCAAGAGGGTGTGCAGCACGTCTTCCAGGACGCCTGTGCTGTTTAGTTTGCGCGCCGCCTCGAGAAACACATTCAGCATCTCGAAGTCGGAGCCTGCTCCGCTGCTGGGCTTCCACGACGAAAACTGGCTGATGAACTGTTGCGCTACGCTCGATACCGAGCGGTCAGGGTTAAACAGTACGAACGACGCGCCCTGCACCCCGAATTCCAATCGGTCGTTACGCAGCAATTTGTGGCGCGTGATCCGCTCGCCGTTCACAAAGGTGCCTTGGCGGCTGTTCTGGTCTTCGATGTAAATTCCGTCCTTCTCCTGCATCAACATCGCGTGCTCGCGTGACACGCGCGGATCGGTCAACACCAGGTCACGGTCGGTTCGGCGGCCCACTGTATACGGGAAATGATCCAGCACAAGGTTGCGACGGTCCGTACCTTCGACTACGACCAGCACCATCGGGTCGCTGCCGGTCGAAAGGTCGTGTTTGCGCATCCACATTCCAGTTGCGCCCATGTTAGGGTTCTCCTCCTGATCGTCGCGGACAGAACTTTACGAGATTGGTAGCAAGGAATATATTCCAAACGCAATCCAATCATCCAGTATAGTTCCCTTCGTAACATGGCGAGCCACGGTTCCAGCATCCTATTGAATTCCGCCTCCAAGCCTCGAAACTTACGCCTTCTCGTATTCGTTGTGGCCCTCGTAGCAGGCCTCGCGGCACAGAGTCCGCCGCCGTCCGCGCCTATCACCGGATTCTCTCCTGCGCACTCGGCGGACGAGTTGAAACTGGAAACCCAATTCAAGGCCGCCATCTCCAATGAGCGAATCCGCGACTACCACCGCTACTTCACCTCCAAGCCCCATCCAGCCGGGACCAAGAACGACTATGAGGTCGCGCAATACATCGCCGGGGAGTGGAAGAAGCAAGGGCTGGAAGATGTCATCATCCGCCAGTATGACGTGCTGGGAACGCGCCCCGTTTCCACCATGTTGGAGATGGTGGCTCCGAAGAAGTATCAAGCCGTGCTGCGCGAGCAGCCTTACGACATCGATCCCGACACCAAGAATCCAGACATCGCTTCCGCCTGGATTGGCTTCTCCAGTAGCGGCGAAGTCACCGCGCCGGTGGTGTACGCCCATAGCGGAAATCCCGAGGACTACGAACTCCTGCGCCAGCATGGCATCGACGTGAAGGGAAGAATTGTGCTGGTGCGCTACTCGAACCCCTATAGCTACCGGGGATTCAAGGCGCTCACGGCGCAACGCATGGGGGCTGCCGCTCTGCTGATCTACTCCGACCCCGCTGAAGACGGATACAAGAAGGGCAAAGTCTTTCCTGAGGGACCATGGGGCCCGGAGTCGCACATTCAGCGCGGCACCATTACTTATGACTTTATGGTTCCGGGCGACCCCCTCACTCCGGGATGGGCATCGCTTCCCGGAGCAAAACGCATCCCCGAAGGTGAAGCCGTTTCCCTGCCGCACATTATCGCGCTTCCCTTGTCGTGGCACGACGCGCAGCCTCTGCTCGCAAACATGAACGGTCCGGTCGCTCCGAAAGACTGGCAGGGCGGCTTGCCCATCACTTATCGCCTCTCTGGATCGGTGACCGCGCACCTAAAAGTCGAAATGGACAACTCTATCCAGCCCTACTTCGTCGTGGAAGGGCTAATCAAAGGAAGCGAGTTTCCCGATGAATGGGTGCTGCTCGGCAACCATCATGACGCTTGGGAGTACGGTGGCGTTGATCCCAGCAGCGGCACCGCCTCGATGATGGAGATGACGCGCGCCTTCGGAGCACTGCTGAAGCAAGGTATTCGTCCGCGCCGTACGTTGGTCTTCGGCAGCTGGGACGGCGAAGAGGTCGGCCTCACCGGCTCGACTGAGTGGGGCAGTTTGCCGATGAACTGCGCACCAAGCTCGTCGCCTATCTCAACGTGGATTCATCCGCGGCGGGCCCGAACTTTCACGGCGGGGCCTCCAGATCTCTTGCGCCCATGCTGGTCGAAACCAGCAACTCCATTCAGGACCCTGGCGGCGGGTCCCTCCATGACGCCTGGTTGAAATCCACAGTGACCGAGCGCAAAGAGGAGCACGACAGCCAGCCGGTAAATGACAGTAACGTCGTCAACACGCGCATTGGAAGCGGCTCGGATCACACCGTATTTCTCAACTTTCTGGGTCGTCCTGTGGTCACGCTGGAGTTCGACGGACCCTACGGCGTCTACCACTCCATGTACGACGATTTTTTCTGGATGAACCACTTCGGCGATCCGGGCTACAAGTATCACGCTGCGATGTCGCAGCTTTGGGGTGTGACTGCATTGCGGTTGGCCCAGGCTGATGTCCTGCCGCTCGACTTCGAGTTCTACGGCAACACCGTCAACCAATTTCTCTCTGAACTGGAGAAGAACGAGCGTTTCGATCCCGCGAAGCTTCAACTCACTTCCGCTCATAAGGCCGTGATGGAACTGGCATCGGCTGCCGCGCAAACCAATGCCTTGCTCGCCAAGGCCACCACCGCGGGAATACTCGACGCCAATCAACTCACCGCGATCAACCAGTCACTGATGCAGGGTGAAGCCAACTTCATCCTGCCCGAAGGCATCCCCGGACGCCCCTGGTTCAAGCACCTGCTGTACAGTTCGCGCTTTACCTATGCGCATTTGGAACTGCCGGCCATCACGGAGGCCGTCGAAGCGGGTAATTGGACCGAGGCCCAACGCCAAACCGAGATCCTCACCCGGGCCATCAATGCAGAAACGAATCTGATGCGGCAGATCGCCCACCAAGTGCAGCCAAGGGTCGATTGATCCCCTCTCCTCAACAGTATTCCCATTTGTGTCACCGGCGGCCGGTCTGATCCACCGCCAGTCGACCACCGCCGACGCCGTTCCCAGAACTAGAAAAATCGATTCCCTAAAGGACTTATGGCCATTTTGGGCTTGCTATCCCCACGTTTTTCCTATTCCATAGGCTGTATTGCACTTTGGCCTTTCTAGGAGTCCCTATGGATCGCAGAAAATTCTTTGGCATAACCGCCGGTGGCGTTGCCGCCACGCTTCTAGCCAAGACCAATCTTCAAGGCATTACTCCCCCCTTCGATCAGGAGGCCAAGTTCCAGCCTGACTATCTCCCCTTTGCGCCCGGTGTTCCGCCCGCGCCTTACCAGTTTCCTAAGAACTTTCTCTGGGGATCCGCCACCGCCGCCTATCAGGTCGAAGGTGCATGGAAGGCTGACGGTAAAGGCGAATCCGTGTGGGACCGTTTCTCTCACAGCGTCGGAAAGATCAAGGGTGCCGCAACCGGCGACGTGGCCTGCGACTCTTATTACCGTTACAAGGAAGACATTGCCCTTGCGAAATCGTTGAACCTGACCAGCTATCGCTTCTCTATCAGTTGGCCGCGCATTCAGGCCAATGGAACCGGCGCCCCCAATCCCAAAGGACTCGATTACTACAAACGCGTGCTCGAAGAGCTGCACAAAGCCAACATCCGTCCGCTGGTCACGATGTATCACTGGGACCTGCCGCAGGCGCTGGAAGACAAGGGCGGCTGGCCAAATCGCGACACCGCGGGATACTTCGCCGACTACGCCAACATTCTGGTCAAGTCTCTTGGCGACCTGGTAAATACCTGGTGCATTTTCAACGAGCCCAACATTTTCACCTGGCTGGGTTACGGCAGCGGCATTCACGCCCCGGGTCGCACCGACTGGATGGCCTTCATGAAGTCCACCCACGTCGTCAGTCTTGCTCAAGGACAGGCCTTCCGCGCCATCAAGGCTACGACTCCGAAGGCCGAGGCCAGTTCCTCAGTCACCATGGCCGATTGTATGCCGCGTTCCAACTCCGAGGCCGACAAGGCCGCCACCGATCGATACGAGGCTTATCGCAACTTCTGGTTTTTTGATCCGGCGTTGAAGGGCGAATACCCCAAGCCGCTGGCGTCGGACGAACTGCTGCAGGCCATGGACGTACGTTCTGGCGACATGGAAATCATCAAGGTTCCGCTCGACTATCTCGGCATCAACTATTACGACCGCTCCATCTGCTTCGCGTCCGATGCCAATGGCCCCGCCAAGGTCGACACCCAGCAGGGTGATCAAGGTCCCAAGACCGAGAACGGTTGGGAGGTTTGGCCCGATGGCTACTACAACCTTCTCACCAGCGTCAACGCAAGATACAAGCCGAAGGCCATCGAGATCACTGAGAACGGCTGCGCTTACAACGACGTGCCCGACGAAAAGGGCGTGGTGCCCGACGAGCGACGCGTCGCTTTCTTCCGCGGCTATCTTGGCGCAGTTGCCCGCGCTCACAAGGAAGGCGTTCCCATCCGTGGCTACAATGCCTGGAGCTTGATGGACAATTACGAGTGGGCGGAAGGCTATTCCCAGCGCTTCGGATTCATCTTCGTCGATTTCCGTACGCTGAAACGCACCGTCAAGCAGTCCGGCAAGTGGTACGCTCAACTCGCCGCCACCGGCAAGCTGAGCTAGTCTCGACTCCCACACTGTGGGACAACCAATATCTGGGTGCCCCGTTCTAGCCCGATTTTGGGTAGGGCGGGCCGTTTGTCTCGAAACTCGAAACTCGAAACTTGAAACTCGAAACTATTGTCGATCCCGCAGGGACGTCAGTTGTCCGCCCCATCTGTGAGAACCATCACTGCAATCGCGGACGATCGGCAGTAGGCTCATTCGTTGGCGAAAGGAGCCTGCCCATGCCCAGCGCCGAAGCTACCTCCAAACTGAAACTCTCCTTTGACGCGGTCTTCTATCACACCAGCGACATGGCGAAATCGATTGCCTTCTATCGCGACGTCCTGGGGTTCCGCCTGGTCTCGCGCGATTACGTGGCGCGATTCGACATCGACGGCGTGCTGTTCGAGCTCGTTCCCGGTCCCACTGGCAGCACCGCGTCGGGCTCGGGCAACGCTCGTCTCAGTCTCGGTGTGAAGGACATCCACGAAGCGGTTCGCGCACTACAGGTCCGCGGCGTCACCGCCACTCCGATCAAGGAAGAGCCCGGCGGACTGCTCTCCTACTTCAACGACCCTGACGGCAACGAGCTCTGCCTGTGGCAGAACGCTTAAGCTCCGATAGGTAGTCGCCGGCGGGCTCGCGATCGCGGTTCGACCAGTTTCACGCGGGTTTTGTGATCAATGCTCTTCGGTGCTCTCCTGCCTCCGTGGTGAATGCCCCCAGAACATTCTGAGCGGTGCTTTGTTACTAGTAACTCGAAACTGTCTTTACTTTTCAATAACATAGCCCTGTGATCGGGCTCACCATTCGATGTGAGATATCCCCGCTGAAGCGCTAATTGCTCCCATTTGGCCTATCTTCGTTGGCCGCCGCGCCGCCGCCCCGTAATCTGTAACTGACGTAAGGTGTGGGATTTGGCCTGTCTATGTGGGGCGGGCCGCCACTAACTTCTTCGTGAGGCGTGAATGCATAAACCTATTAAGTACGTTGAAAAAGCGGTCACCATTGCAGCCAAAGGCGCGTGGGCCGTTTTCGACCGTGTCAACAGCATCAATCAGAATCCTTCGTTTACGCCCAAGTGGTCTGACAAGCCGCTGCTGAAGTCGTACCAGAAATCCAAACCTCCGCTCGGCTGGCCCCGCACTACCGATTCGCTCTGTCCCAAGTGCGTGCCTGAAATCCGCCAGCAGATCATCGACGGCAAGCTGCCGCTCGAGGTCCTGATGAACGAAAAGGCCGGCGAGATCAAGGCGCAGATCATCGAGCGCGACGGCAAGATCCTGATGGTCAAGGACTGCCCCACTCACGGCCACTTCGAAGATGTCATGGCCATGGACACCGCATTTTTCAAGCACCTGGAAGAAGTCTTCCCCGGCCGCGACATTCGCGCCCACAATGACGAGAAGCTCCACCACCATGGCAGCAGCACCGTGCTGCACGGCCGCGGATCGGTGCTCACCATCGATCTCACCAACCGTTGCAACATGATGTGCGATCCCTGCTTCATGGACGCCAATCAGGTCGGCTTCGTCCACGAACTTACCTGGGACGAAATCAAGACCATGTTGGACAACGCCATCACCATCAAGCCGCGCCGCCAGATGTCGGTACAGTTCTCCGGCGGCGAGCCCACGTTGTCGCCCTACTTCCTCGACGCGGTCGCCTACGCGCGCAAGGTCGGCTACAACAGCGTGCAGGCTGCCACCAACGGCATCGAGTTCGCCAAGAGTCCCGAGTTCGCCAAGCAGGCCTTTGAAGCCGGTCTGCGCTACGCCTATCTGCAGTTCGACGGCATCGGCAACGCTGCCAACTCGCACCGCCTCGTCGGCAACCTGTTCGATGTGAAATTACAGGCGATCGAGAACCTGCACAACGCCGGCGTTGATATCGTGCCGGTTGTGACGATCGTCAACGACCTCAACAACGAGCAGGTCGGACGCATCATCCAGTTCGCGCTCGACAATCCCAAGCGCATTTCGTTCCTCTCGTTCCAGCCCGTTTCGTTTACCGGACGCGACGAGGCCATCACCGACGAGCGCCGTCACGCGCAGCGCTACACTCTGTCTCATCTCGCGCACGACGTGAAGAACCAGACCGGACTGGGCGAGCCCACCCGTGACTGGTTCCCCATCTCGTTCATGAGCACCTTCTCTGATTGGGCCGACCTGGTTCACGGACCTGACAAGGATTGGGGCTCCCTGAGTTGCGGCTGCCACCCGAATTGCGGCGTGGGCATGGCTGTCATGATCGACAAGGAAACCAAGGAAGCCGTTCCTGTAACTGCGTTCCTCAACGGCGATACCATCGCGAAAGACATCGCCAAGGTGAACGACGCTGCCCGCGGCAAGTGGATGTCGATCGCAGGAATGACGCTGGCTCTGTTGAAGAACTATGACCCGTTCAAGTCTCCGACGCACTTCAAGTTCGTAGACCTGCTGAAGAAGTTTGACAAGACCTTTGCCGCGACCGGCAAGGACTACGGCAAGGTCAGCGGAGACCGCACCGAGACCGACATCGAGAAGCGCCGTCGCGATCGCTGGAACTTCCTGTTCATCGCAGGCATGTGGTTCCAGGATTTGTTCAACTACGATTTCCGCCGCACCGAGCAGTGCATCATTCCTTATGCCACGCAGGAAGGCGAGATCAGCTTCTGCGCCTATAACACCGGCGTGGGCTGGCGCAATATCGTCGAGAAGATGCACATGACCGCCACCCTTACCAAGTGGTACGAGGAGCACGGCCGTCACGAGATCTTCGCCGGTAACAAGAAGGTGAGCCTCGCAACCACAGACCACACCCTCAAGCTGGTGCAGGAACACGTTGACGCCGAAGCCAACCACACGCTCGATGATCTCGGCATTGCCAAGAACGCCCGTCAGGAGAAGTTCAAGGCGCGTGACGAAAAGATCAAGCAGGAAGCCGAAAACGCCCGTATGCTCGCTCTCTACAAAGAGCATGTGCTGGGTGAGAAGGTACCTGAGGATAAGGGTGGCTTCGTTCCGCTAGGCAGCATCGGCGGCATCAAGCCGGCTCCCGCAAAGGAAGTAGCCGAGCCCGCCTTCGGCGACTAGTTTTTTCGATTGTCATCCTGAGCGAGGACGCGCATAACAGAGCGCGTCCGAGTCGAAGGATCTGCCGTTCAACCGGTCGCGCAAGTGGCCGGTTTTGTTTTGTTCGTGCAGTCAATCCGGTGAAGCGAATCGAGCTGCAAGCCGCGACTCTTTATTTCTTAAGTGCCGGGCGCGTCCATCTGGACGTCTTCGATCATGTCGCCATTGACGGTGGCCAGAACCACTCTTACGGGACGCCCCATCCCCATTGCTTTTCGTAAGGTTCCAACAATTTCGCCAAACGCCGGATTGGCCTTCGGCAGACGGTAGAAGCGAGCCGACTCCAGAAACACAATCTCGCAATAGTCTCGACCTTCCGGCTCGCGGATATGCGCGACCGTCATGGTTCGCGAAGGTCTTCCTGCGTCATTCATAAAACATCAATATCACATTACGCAGGCTGCCGACATTTAGTCAGCAGCCTCGATGACCTCGCCGATACCCGAAGTCGGATCGGCCTTCAGCATGTCGTCAGATTCTGATAATTTAGCAACGTCTGGTCCGTCGCTGTGTAGTTCGGATCGGTCGTAAATTGTGTTCCCGCATAGTTCGCTGGCGAATAGGCCGAACCCGGCTGTATCGAATACATCGACACATTGGCATCTGCGCTGCATGCCGTATTCTTCTGCGCCGAAAGCCAACTGCTCAGCAATACCGGTTTGTCGAACATTCCCGGATCGATGACCAGCGCCAGCTCGATACTGATTGACAAGAGCTTAATTCGCACCCGAACCAGCGGAGCGACGTGATACCACCAAAACACACAGCAGCCTCCCCACTTATTCGCCTGTACGGCCAGCGTGTCGCTGTTCTGGTTCGCAAAGCTGAATACCTTCTCGCAGCAATACCCGTACTTCTCGGCGATGATCTTGCGCATCTTGTGGGCACGCGCATAGCAACCGTCAATCACATATTGAAAAGGAATGCAGGGCGAGATTGCGTACGGGCCCGGAAGGTTGCACGACTGATTGGCGCAAAAATCGAAGATCTGTTTCGCCTTCGAGTAATTGGGCAAGGTCTTTTTGCAAAGCTTAAAGGCCGGCCATTTCAGCTTGCGTCCGACCAGGTTGAATGCTGTCGGGTCAATCTCGTCTATGTTGATCGCCACCGATTTCGCTGGCTTTTCCAGCAACTTTCTGTTCCTGTGAAACTCTTCAACTTCGCCCGGTTCCACCGTGCCGATTCTTTGAATCACGCCCTTGCGCGGATCGAGAACCACCCGTAGCGGTTCGTTCTTCTTCAGCACTTCGCGCAGACGACCCAGAAGCTCGGGCCGCGACTTTTCCTGCGTCCTGAGTGAGAAGATCTGCTGCTTTTCATTGAACAGAATCTCCTCTGCATTTTTCGCGCCGCGAACCGCAGCAACCGTTACGATCTCCGTATTTCTCTCCGTCGGCATAATGATCTCCTCTCGAGACAGGCAGTGCCAGAGATCGACGAAGCAGCGACGCCTTTCCTTTCTGAAGCTTGCGTAGATTGGGAAGCATTCTGTGCCGAAGGGTGGGATGAGTCAAGCGCAATCTGCGAAAGCGCTGGACCTGAGGTCTCACAATTGAAAGAACCCGGCCTCCCAGGAGGCCCTCCCCCTGGGGTTATCCCTGATACTCCCCCCTGGTCTCCGACGTGGTATGTTGGCTGCCCCTTGCTGTACGATTTTCATGACGGAGGCCCGTGCAATGACGAAGGTTCGATCGATTCGGGAAACGTTTACTATTGCGATTTTGGCTGGATTGACACTGTTTGCGGTCTCCGCATGGAGCCAATCCATCAACGCCAACATCACCGGCGGCGCTGGCACCGGCAAGTGTACGTTTGAGGTTCGCGTAGACGGCGTTGCCAACGTGCAGATACGCGGCAACCAGGGCTTCCTGCAGACCAAAAGCGGCATGCCGGCGCAGTGGGTTCGCCTCAAGTGCAACCAGCCGCTGCCCCGCAACCCCATCAACTTCCGCTTCCAGGGTGTCGATGGTCGCGGGCGGCAGTACATGCTCAAGGATCCCGCGTCCAATAACGGTGTCGCGGTGGTCCGCATTGAAGATACCCGAAATGGCATCGAAGGCTACACCGGCGATATCTTCTGGAGTGGCGGAAACAACAACGGCGGCAACTGGAACGGCGGTTGGTGGAACGATAACTGGAATGGTGGTGGCGGATGGGGCGGAGGCGGCGGCGGTAGCCCGTATCCTCCCCCTGGGGGCGGCAACAATCAGTGGAGCAACAACCTGATTCCCAACTGCCAGAACAACGTTCGCAACAAGATCAGGTCACAGACCGGCGGTGCGTCGGTTTCGTTTAACGGTAACCCCAGCCGAAAGCAGGCGGCTTCCTTCGTGATGGTGGACGGCTACGGCAACGCCCGCGGCAACAATGGCAGACAGGGTAACTTCAGCTACCACTGCACCGTGCATCCCAACGGAAACGTGGCCGACGCAAGCTACAACTGGACCAGTGGCAACTTCAACCCTCAACCGCAGCCGCGCTGATGTGCGCTGAACTTGGTTCAATGCCACCCTGCTCCGTCGCAGCGGGCAGGGTGTTTTCTAGTACGCACCCGTCTTTCCAAAATGTGGGTGCCCCATCCTGGTCCGCCCTTAGCGGGCCAGGATGGGAGCGAAAGGACCGTCAGTTCCCGCAGGATGCCCAAGCACCACTGCGCCACCACCGGTTTTAGTTGACCGTAATCGTCTTCTTCACCGACGGAATTCCGTTCACCACCACCTCAAGCGTAGTCGAACCCAACTCGATCGTCGCCGGGACATCGAATAATGTTGACTGCGTGCTGGCACTCTGGACCTGATAGCTGGACTGGCCGTGGGTCTTGGCGTAGAAGACGTGGTGAGTCGCCACGTTGGTCAAGCGAACCAGTGCATAGTTGGTGGCGGACTGGTAATCGTCCCCATAGGCTGCGCCCTGCGACATCCCGGCAAACCGCAAGCCCGAGATGGAGTAATTCGTGTGCCCATGAGTGACGACTGACGGAGACGAGGTGATCGTCGGCTGCCAGGCGGTCATGTACGTGCCGGCTGGATTGAACAGCTCAACCGTCGTGCTGTAATCGGTGAACAGTATTTGTCCCGTCGGCAAGTTCAGCAAATGTCCGTAGAAAGATGAGTCACTGGCAATGTTAGTTGGTCCAGAAATCTGCGTTAGAGTGGTTCCATTCCACTCAAAGAACGAAGCTCCCGTCAGGAACTCGTGCGGGCTGGCGAGCAGCAGGACTTTGCCATTGATTTCCAGGGCGCCCGGACCATCGGCAATGTCGAAGTTGTTGGGGAAGTTCGGACCGGCTGTCCACTGATTGGTGGAAGAGTGGTAAATCGCAGTGGATGGGACCGCCCCTGCCTGGAAGACAGTTCCGTCGGGTCGCAGCACCGCCGGTCCCATTTCGTGGCCTGCACTGTCCCATAGCTGGCTAGGCGTGGTCGGGCCGCACGCCCACTTACCCGTTGAAATTGTGTAGATTTCGGAAGCCTTGTTGCCTCCGCAGGTGTTTGTGCTTACATACGCATCCACCGTCAGCAACTTGCCATTGGGGAGGAGCGTCCACCCTTCTTCGTCGTTTTCGTCACCCTTGCCGCTGCCGACGGCAGTCCACGTCAACGTCACAGGATTCAACGTCGCCGCTTGCTTACTGCAGCAATTCGCCTGCATGTAGGTGCCGTTCGGAAGGACCACAGACTGGGCGTCCCCGATGGTGGTCCATCCTGCCGGTGGACTCACTGACTGCCAAGTGTTAGCCACTGGATTGTATATTGCGCCCTTGTTCGTCCACACTGCCGATCCGTTGTTGTATTCGCCGCCCTCGATAATCAAACGACCGTCCGGCAGAACAGCCGAGCCGAAGAAAACCGGAGCGTAGCCGGCCGGTGTGGACGCGATGCTTCTCCAGGTACCCGCACTGTAGCTTCCGGTGATGCTTGGCGTGAGCTTGTACCAATTGGCAGGGCTGCTCTGCTCGGAATGCACGATGACAGTGCCGTCCGTCATCAGCCATGCGGAGCCAGCCCCCGCGCCAGGAAATGTGGGTGCTTTCGTCCAGGACTGTGCGTTGGCCATGTTCAACGCCAACAACACACTCCCAACCAATGCAAGTGTTCGCAGAATTCGCATAACTCTCCTTTGCAATTCGTTCACTGATTTGGATGTCGATTGCGGGCCCGGGCCTTGCGACACTCAGAGATGCGTTGACATCTCCTTTTCAGGAAAGTTCGTCGAGGCTGTTCTGTGGAAGTAGACAGCCGTCAACAGACGGTGGCGAGGAATTGCAAATCGGAACTTCCCGATGGGGCCGCAAGAGTTCCCAGACTATACACCAGTTTGGTGAATGCGAGCGCACTTTATTTGAGAGTGCGTGTGCTAAAAACCGTTCGGCAATAACAAGCTTGCGCTAGTAGCGCCCTGCCACCATTTGGTGTTGGATTTTCGGCTCTTCATACCCATGCGGCTTCTGCCGCGGTGGCAACTTCGGAGCTTTGTAAGGAATCTCCTCGTACGGGATGCGGCTCAGGATGTCTGCAATGCAGTTCAACCGCGCCCGCTTCTTGTCGTCTGAATGCACGACGTACCAGGGTGCCTGCGCAATGTCGGTCGCCGCCAGCATGGCGTCTCGCGCCCGCGAATAGTCGTACCATCTGCGGTGCGACTCCAGGTCCATCGGGCTCAGCTTCCACCGCTTCGACGTATCCTTGATGCGCGCCAGGAACCGCTTGTGCTGTTCTTTCTCGCTCACTTCCATCCAGTACTTCAGCAGGATAATGCCGTCATTGACAATCGACATCTCGAAGTTCGGACAGTTCTTCAGGAACCTGGTGTAGTCCTGTTTGCTGCAGAAGCCTATCACGTGTTCTACACCCGCGCGGTTATACCAACTTCGGTCGAAGATCACGATCTCGCCACCGGCGGGCAGTTGCTCGATATAGCGCTGCAGGTAGATCTGCGTCTTCTGCCGTTCGGTCGGCGCCGGTAGTGCCACTACGCGAAATACCCGCGGACTTACCCGCTCGGCGATGCGCTTGATGGTTCCACCCTTGCCTGCCGCATCCCGGCCTTCGAAGATGATGACGATTCGTGCCCCAGTAGCCCTTACCCACTCCTGCAGTTTCACCAGTTCGGTTTGCAGCTTGAACATCTCTTTCTCGTACTCTTTGTTGTTCATCTTCGCGCTGCCTTCATCCGGCTCGGCAGCAAGCTGCGGTGAACTCGTCTCGGCATCGTGCGCGTGCTTCTTTTTTGATCCCTTGCCCATGGGACCTCCTGTATTCACTGGAATGACACTACGGAGAAACTTGATTGTACGCGCCGAAATAGAACTGGAGAATCGGGACTATTCCCGCAACGGGCAACTGTAGCCCTTATTCCCTTCAAGATTCAAAGATCACCCTCATCTTCCCTACCCGCGGAGATAGACTGAGTCTGCCATGTGGCAACGCGTCCCTTTGCTGTTGCGCGTCCTGTTAGCTGCGGTCGCGGTGACCGGCTCAGCGACCGTGGTCTGGGGATCTCTCATCCAGGCAAATTTGAGATTCTACCCGCGACTACCTTGGGCGGTGGCCGTGATGGCGGTGTTTCTCGTCTTCTACTGGAGATACTTGAAAGGCTGGGGTTGGCCCCGGTCTACGGCCGGAGCACGCCGCTCAGGTTTACGCGCCGAACCGATTTCTTCTTCCGTATGGCAATGGTCGCTGCTGGCAGGAGGGCTCGGATTAGCTGCATCGATCGCGCTGTTTATCCTGTCACACAGGCTGATCCATTGGCCGCATCCTCCTCGTCCCGATCTTTCGCACATTCCTTTCATCACCGTTTTGCCGAGCTTGATCATGAGCGCCATGGTCGCGGGCATCAGCGAAGAAGCTGGATTCCGCGGCTTCATGCAGGGCCCCCTGGAGCGGCGTTATGGTCCCGCAATTGGCATCACCGTTACCAGCGTTGCCTTTGGCCTGGCTCACATGACACACGGCCTGTTTTTGCCGGCAATTCTCTTCGACATCGGGTGGGGCGCCATCTACGGATTGCTCACTTACAGGAGCGGTTCCATCGTACCGGCGATCATTCTCCACAGCGCTGCCGACGCTCTGGAATTCGTTGCCGCTTGGAAACTCCCGCCAACCCCGCCCAAGCCTCTGGTGTGGACGAGTGGCCCCGATATGTCACTCTGGTTCAACTGCGCTCTGGTGATATTGCTCGCAAGTGCCGCCATTTGGGCCTTCCGCCGGCTGGCCAAAATCAAACCACCGGTGGGGTTCGCCCCAGGCCTGTCGTAACCAGCAGGTATGGGCCCTCGCTGTGCTCACACATCCCCTCTGGTTCGCATCCCCAAAATCCGCATCCGTTCAATGACCCTGCGATCACCTTCGCTGGCCGATTCTACCGTTCGCTGCAACCCTGCCTCACTCGCTTAAGTGCCCAAGTTCACTGCAATAAGACCCGTTAGAGCCCAAAATGTCTAGGACGAAGGGGGTATTCGTGTGTCCCCGAGTGCCCAGTTTCAGTCCCACAGTCTTTAGCCCGAGGTGAGTTTCGCAGTGAGTACCCAAACATTGTCTCCCGAAGTAGCCGTTACGACCCCGGTCCTCCAAAAGCGTCCCGGCCTGCGCATCCTGCAGCCCGAAGTGACATACACCGGCGCTCCCATCAAGCCGCTGCAACGAGGACTGCCCAAGACGACGGAGTCGCTCTGCCCCGAATGCACCAAGGTCATCGCGGCCGAGATCATCGAGGACGACGGCAAAGTAGTAATGGAGAAGAGTTGCGCTGAGCACGGATCGTTCCGCGACATCGTCTTCAGCGACGTCGACCTCTACCTGAAAATGGAAGAGTGGAACTTCGGCGACAACCTCGGCCTTTCCAATCCCCAGATCGAAGGCGCTAAGACGTGTCCTGACGACTGCGGACTCTGCGGCATGCACACTTCCCATACCGCCCTGGCCAATGTGGACCTCACCAACCGCTGCAACCTGACTTGTCCCGTTTGCTTCGCTAACGCCAACGTCGCGGGCTATCTCTACGAGCCGAACATCGACCAGGTTCGCACCATGCTGGAAACGCTGCGCAACGAGCGTCCGGTCGATGGCCGGGTCGTCCAGTTCTCCGGTGGAGAGCCCACAATCCATCCGCAGTTCTTCGAGATTCTCTCTATGGCGCGCGAGATGGGATTCACCCACATTCAGGCCGCCACCAATGGCATCGAACTTGCCAATCTCGAATTCGCGCAGAAAGCGAAAGCGGCTGGACTGGCCACACTCTACCTGCAGTTCGATGGAGTGACCGACGACGTGTACCGTCGCACCCGCGGGCAGGCACTCCTCGAAACCAAGATGAAGGTCATCGAGAATTGCCGCGCCACCGGCATGAAGATCGTGTTCGTCCCTACCATCGTCAAGGGACTTAACGATCATGAGATTGGCGACATCGTCCGCGTCGCCATCGAGAACATCGACACCGTCTCCGGCATCAGCTTCCAGCCGGTTGCCTTCACCGGACGCATCGCTAAGCACGAATTGCTGGCCAAGCGCTTCACCCTGGCCGATCTCGCGCGCTGTGTTGGCGAGCAGACCGGCATCACCAATTTGCAAGAAGACTGGTTCCCGCTGGCTTGCGTCACGCCATTCTCCAAGCTGACTTCCGCCATTCGCGGCACCGGCGTGCCCACCATCTCGTCGCACCCGCACTGCTCGCTGGGTACCTACTTCTTCGTCGATCAGGAAACGAAACAGGCCGTCCCCATCACTCAATTTGTTGATGTGCCCGGTATGTTGCAGGACATGGAAGAGCTGTCCCGCAAGACCACGCGGCTGCAGTTCAAGCTCTACTCCGGCGTGAAGGTGTGGAACATGATGCGCAAGCGCTTCCACGATGAAAAAGCTCCCCGCGGCCTGACCTACAAGAAGTTCCTGCAGACGTTACAGGGTCTGACCGATAAGAAGCTGGGGCGCGATGGAATGGACGGAACGTTTACCTACCGCACGCTACTGGTTGCTGGCATGCACTTCCAGGACGCCTACAACTACGACATCGAGCGCGTGAAACGTTGCGTGATTCATTACGCCACGCCAGACGGGAAGCTGTATCCGTTCTGTACTTACAACTCGGGACCGTGCTACCGCGAGAAGATCGAGCGTCAGTTCTCGATTCCGTGGGACCCGAAGACGCAGCAGCCACTGCAGATTGCAACAGAATCAAAGGCCTGCAGTTGTTGAATCCTCGAAACAAATGACAAAGGGCTGATCATGCGGTCAGCCCTTTTCACATTTCCTTTGTCATCCTGAGCGGAACGAGAACGCGGCAGCGGTCGAGTGCAGTCGAAGGACCTCTATTTCGCCATCAGTCCGTCGCTCCTCTACCCCGGCGGCCAGGTGAACTTCCGCCCGCCGAGCAAATGCAGGTGCAGGTGGAACACCGATTGTCCCGATAGCGGACCAACGTTATACACCGTGCGGTAGCCATCCTCGATGCCACGTTCGCGTCCAAGTTTCGCAGCGACCAGTTGGCAATAGCCCAGCAACTCAGCGTCCTCCGCAGTAGCCTCTTTCAGCCCGACAATATGCCGCTTGGGAACGATGAGCACGTGCGTGGGCGCCTTGGGATTGATGTCCTCAAAAACAAATACCTTGTCGTCTTCGTAAACTTTTGTGGCCGAAATCTTACCTGCGATGATTTTGCAGAAGAGGCAGTTATCCATGAGAGTGTCTACTCCTTAGCTCTTTTCGTCTCTGCGCGCCAACAGGAACGCCCGCATCAGTTCGTTGAGATCGCCGTCGAGCACCCGGTCCACGTCGCCGATTTCCGTCCTGGTTCTCAGGTCCTTGATCATGCGATACGGTTGCAGAACATACGACCGAATCTGCGAACCGAAACCGATGTCGAGCTTGGAATCCTCAATGTGCTTGGTGGCGGCTTTCTTCTTGTCGAGTTCGAATTCGTAGAGGCGCGAACGCAAGATGCTCATAGCCTTGTCTTTGTTTTTGTGTTGCGAGCGCTCGTTCTGACACGCAGCCACAATCCCGGTCGGGATGTGCGTGATGCGCACCGCCGAGTCCGTCGTGTTCACATGCTGTCCACCCTTCCCGCCGGAGCGGTAAGTGTCGATGCGAATGTCGTCGGGCTTGATATCGATCTCGATGCTCTCATCGATTTCCGGAGACACGTAGACGCTGGCGAACGACGTATGCCGTCGCTTGGCTTGGTCGAAGGGCGAGATACGCACCAGGCGATGCACCCCGATTTCACTCGTCAGTAGTCCGAAGGCGTAATCCCCATTCACACCGAACGTGGCCGATTTGATGCCCGCCTCTTCGCCCGGCTGGTATTCATACATCTGAGTGGTGAACCCATCGCGTTCCGCCCAGCGCAGGTACATGCGCATGAGCATCTCGGCCCAGTCCTGCGACTCGGTGCCGCCCGCGCCCGGATGAATAGTCACGATGGCATTGCGTTCGTCGTTAGGACCGGAGAGCAGAGTCGCGATCTCCAGTTTATCGACCATGGCGCGCAGCGCATCGATCTCACGGCGCAAATCAGCCGAGACGTTTTCGCCCTCTTGGGCCAATTCGAAATAGGCGGCTATGTCTCCGGTGCGCTGCTCAAGCTCTGTCGCCGTGGCTAGCGTGTTCTCAAGCCGCTTCTTCTCGCGCATGACCTGCTGTGATTTTTCGGGGTTGGACCAGAGCGTGGGATCGGCTGTCTGCTTATCGATCTCGCTCAGTTTTTCGCGCAGCTTGGGCGCGTCAAAGATACTCCTGAAGGTCGTGGACCTTGTCGCGCAACGCGGCGAATTCCTGCTCTAACTCTTCGACCATGGGGTGTTTCTTCCTTCCAATTCACGGGCTAAAGCCCCAAATCACTTACCTCGGAGACACGGAGACACGGAGTCTCTTGAACAAAATTTGCCCGTACTCCCTGTGCCTCCGCGGTGAATCTCGTTCCCCGGGGTGAGCTGCAGGGCCACTCATATTCCGGTCGGAGTATAAAGGCCGGCACTACCACCTAAACCGGCGCGGGCTGCATGATTTCCGCGGGTTCGCGGAAGCGCAACGCTACGCCTGCCAACGTGATTATCGCACAGATAAACGGGAACCAGTCGCCGTGTCGGGTGTAGAACGTAGTCGTTTCCACGAGCGAGTACGCGGCTTGCAGCGAGGTGCGCTGATTGCGTGGGGCCTGCGCCACGATGCGTCCGTAAGGATCGATCACCGCTGTAATTCCGGTGTTGGTATCGCGCACCAGCCAGCGTTGGTTTTCGACCGAGCGCATGCGGGCCATGTTCAGATGCTGCAACGGCGCGGAGGAATCGCCGTACCATCCGTCATTCGAGACGTTGACGAACACTTCCGCCCCATTAAGAGCAAACTGTCGCACCTCGTTGGGAAAGACGGACTCGTAACAAATGAAGGCTCCGAGCTTCATGTTCCCGGCATCGAGCGGCATGCGACTACCTCCACGCCCGAAGGTGCCGATCTCGCGGGTGAGCGGCTTAGCGAAACTGATCAGATTCTCGAACGGGATGAATTCGCCAAACGGTACGAGATGGATCTTGTCGTAGCGCGCAATCCACTCACCGCTCGGTGCGACTAGCGCAGCGGAGTTGAAGATGTCGGGCTGCTGGTTGCGATCTCCGGCGTGTTCGATCCCCATCGATCCAGTGATGATGTAGGAATCGGTTGTGCGCGCCAGTTCGCCCAGGGTGCCGCGCAAATGAAGATCGGTGACGAAGAATGGTGCGGGCGATTCCGGCCAGATGATCAGACCAGGGGATTCCGGCGTTGCATTTTGCGGCCGCACGCTCAGCGCGCGCAATTCGCTGAGTGTCTGCTGCAGATAGTCGAGCGTCCACGCATCGGAGTCGAGAATCGGAACATTGGACTGCACCAGCGTGACGCCGCGATTGCCAAGAGGCACCGGAGCGGGCACGTACTTTCCCGCATGCAATACCAGGGCAGATGCCAGCGCTGCTGCCAGCAAAACATTGCGCCGCGCACGTGGCACAAGAAATGCCGCAGCCACGGCAGTATTTACCAGCGCGATCTCAAACGAGATGCCATAGACGCCGGTCACGGTCGCGATGCGCGACAACGGAATGTTGTCGATTTGCGTGGTGCCCAGCAGGTCCCAGGGAAATCCAGTGACATAGGTGCGGGCCAGTTCAACCGCGACCCAGGCGAAGGGAGCGAACACCAGCGCGCGCAGACTGTAGCCATTGCGGCGCCGCGCGATCAGCGCCACCAACAACCCGAACAGTCCGTGGTACAGCCCCAGATATAACGCAAACAAGACCAGAATGACGACGGAGGTCGGGGCGTTCAGACCGCCATACAAGTGCATGGTGTGGAAGACCCAATAGCAACTGCCGAGATACCAGATGATTCCGCTGGCATAACCCAACAGAAAACCCTGCCATGCGGTCGCGGGCGCGTACCATTTGCCGTCTTCGACCATGGTAAGAAGCGCGTCCTGATTCCGGCATTGGAGGATGGCGTAGATGAGAGGCGCGAGGGCAACCCAGCTCAGGAAATAAAGAGCGGGCTTAGGGAAGATCAGGACCTGCAAAACGCCTGATGTGGCGGCCAGCAACCAGGCTTTGCGGCGAATGAGAAGCACGAGTTGAGTGTAGCAAACGATTAAGATTGCAAAATGGAGAGGCTAGGCTAGGGATTCCCACTCCTCGGGATCAATGTGGGCCTGACTCAAAATGCTTCGGAGTGTGCCGACCGGAATCTCGTGTTTCCTGGGAACGATGGCCGTGTCCATCGCGGTTTCAGAACGTCGCACAAATTTGACGTGGCTTCCCTTTTGGGTGGTTTCGACAAACCCAACAGACTCCAGGCGTCGCTTGACGTCGCGAAACGGCAACGCCCTAAGCCGCCCCAACCTCGACCTCTATGGTGCGAACTTTAGGAGGCCTCGTAGCTTGCGGCGGCTCGAAGTGGAGTTCCAGGGCCTCTTTCAGATTGCCTAGCGCTTCCTCTTCGGTTTCGCCCTGACTGGCTACGTCAACTTCGAGGCATTGCGAGACGTACCAATCTCCTTCGCGCCAAACCGATGCCGCAAATGGACGGATCATAGCTGTATTTTCGCACGGGACGGAGCACCCTTACAAAACTCTGCTGCCAGCAACCAAGCGTTGCGGCGGATGACGAGCACGACTTGAGTTTAGCAAAGGGGAATAAACCGGAGGTTGCAGGGAGCAACTATCCACTAGCAATTAGCAACTAGCTTTCAGACTCGGTCGAACGGACGATGTTGAATCAGCGGCGGTTGGCAGCATTGACCTGCTTTAGACACCGCAAGGCCAAGTCGTCGTTAATTGCCTTCAGTCCCTTTCGAACTTGTGCCAACGTCTTAGGAGACATTCCGCTACCGTCGGTCTCGCCGGCCTCGCTGCACAACTCATTCTGACGGGCTGCTGGGAGTGGGCGGATCGTATCCACAAACTCGGTGGCATTTGTCGTTAGAACATTCGCGTAGAAGTCACCCAGCATTTCTGCGAGTGCCCCATCGTAGCTGCCTGTTCCAGCGATCATGAGAGGTTTCAGAACGTCCTTACGACCAGCGCGGTACAGCCCGATCAGAAACCCCGCAGTATCCTCATCGCAGCCGTTCTTGATTCTCGGAGAATTGCAACCGCGCAACACGTTGACCAGGTAATCGCGATTCGCCTCGTAGTCGGATCCTAGCGATGCCAGCAGAAATGCGACTTCCTGAGTCCGCTTGCCCTTCGCACGCTTTTGCTCCGCTTGGAGTTGCTTGATCGTATGAGCTCTTTCGGCGGGATCGATTTTGGCGACGCGCACCGTTGCCCCATAGACGATGAGATTTTGAACGATATCTCCGCTTGCGGGAATTTGTGTTTGAGCGAATGCTGTCAGTCGAATTAGCAAAACTGCCACGACTAGAAGAGATTTCATTTCTCTGTGACTTACACCACGCAACCTAGCAAGAACCACGAACACGCGCCATGTTCGTTTCTCACTAAGTCTCGTAAGTGTTGTCGCGCCAGCGAACAGCAGGTCACTCGACTCAGACGCGCATCCTAAGCGCGTCCTCGTTCAGGATCACAATAGTGACGAAGGCCGCCCTCTCGAATGGCCTTTGCTTATTGCTAACTGCTTATTGCTGGTTGCTCTTATTTGATCGCCACCAGCTTGTTCACCAGCTCTGAGTAATCCTTCTTCTCGATCCCATGAACCTGCTTGTTGTACTCGTCCACCTTGGCCGAGTAGTTCATAGAGCAGAATTTCGGGCCGCACATCGAACAGAACGCCGCCTCTTTGTAATACGCGTCGGGCAGCGTCTCGTCGTGCATGCTGCGCGCGGTTTCGGGGTCGAGCGACAACTCAAACTGCTTGTCCCAGTCGAAGGTGTAGCGAGCGTAACTGATGGCGTTGTCGCGGTCCTGCGCTCCCGGACGATGACGCGCCACGTCAGCCGCATGCGCCGCGATCTTATAGGCGATGATGCCGTCTTTCACGTCTTTGTCGTTGGGCAGTCCGAGGTGCTCTTTCGGAGTTACGTAGCACAGCATCGACGCGCCATGCCAGCCGATCAACGCTGCGCCGATGGCCGACGTGATGTGGTCGTAGCCGGGGGCGATGTCGATCACCAGCGGCCCAAGCGTGTAGAACGGCGCACCGTGGCAGAGCTCTACTTCCTTCTCCACCTGCTCCTTGATCTTGTCGAGCGGCACGTGGCCGGGGCCTTCGATCATCACCTGCACATCGCGTTCCCAGGCTTTGGTCGTCAGCTCGCCCAGGGTCTTGAGTTCGGCAAACTGCGCCTCGTCGCTGGCATCGGCAATGCAGCCGGGCCGCAGGCCATCGCCTAACGAATAGCTCACGTCGTGCTTGGCGAGGATCTTGGTGATGTCGTCGAAGCGCTCGTAGAGGAAGTTCTGCTTGTGGTGGTGGGCCATCCACTGCGCCAGGATCGCGCCACCGCGGCTCACGATGCCGGTAATGCGACTGGTGATCATGGGCAGGAATTCGACCAGCACGCCGGCATGGATGGTCATGTAGTCCACACCCTGCTCGGCCTGCTCCTCAATCACTTCGAGCATGACGTCGATGGTGAGGTCTTCGATGCGCTTCACGCGCGAGACCGCCTCGTAAATCGGCACCGTGCCAATGGGCACCGGCGAGTGCCTCAAAATAGCCTCGCGGATGTCGTGAATGTTGCCGCCGGTGGAGAGGTCCATCACCGTGTCGGCGCCGTGATGCACTGAGGTGTGCAACTTCTTCAGCTCTTCGTCAACGTTGCTGGTGATGGCCGAATTGCCGATGTTGGCGTTGATCTTGCAGCGGGACTCGATGCCGATGGCCATCGGCTCCAACTCGGGATGGTTGACGTTGGCTGGGATGATCATCCGTCCAACTGCCACTTCGTCGCGAATAAGTTCCGGCGCAACTTTTTCGCGCTCGGCCACGAATACCATCTCTTCGGTGAGCAGACCCTTGCGCGCAAAGTGCATTTGCGACATGTTGGTGTCGCCGCTGCGCGTGGCCTCTTCGCGGCGCTTGGTGATCCACTCGGCGCGCGGCTTCAAAACGCCCGCACTGTTGCCGTTGCTGCCATTGTTGTCGCTCATAAGCTGAGATTACCCCTTAGAACCAATGCGCTATTATACCGCCGGAAAACGATGTGGATGGGATTTGGCACGGGGCGGTGACAATTCTGTTGGGGACGATAATTGGTTGTGATGCGCTCCTTTTTCTAATATGCTCCGACATCACGTGAGGTTGGCTTTTCGGTAGGAGAGGAGCTATTTGGAATGGCAGAAAACAAGACTAAGCCCACTGAAGTGAGTGTGTCGAAGTTCATCGAGGCCATCACGGACGAGACCAAGCGCGCCGATGCCAAGGCGCTGGTCAAGTTGATGCAAAGCGCGTCCGGCGAAAAGCCGAAGATGTGGGGGCCGGCGATTGTCGGTTTCGGCAGCATTCACTACAAGTACGAGTCCGGCCGCGAGGGCGACATGCCGGTAATCGCATTTTCGCCGCGCAAGGCGGCCAGTGTGTTGTATGGCGCGATCGGGTTCGATGGCGCAGACAAACTGCTAGCCAAGCTCGGCAACCACACGACCGGTAAGGGCTGCCTGTACATCAAGAATTTGAGCGATCTGGACCAGAAGGTGCTGGGGACGCTGGTGCTGAGGTCGTTGGCGGCGAAGCGCGCGCGCCGTCCGAGCTAGCGAAACCACTCGCAAAATCCGCCGCGGCGACTCTGCCTCAATCTTAAAAAAAAATGTTATACATAACTATAACACTACATCGCTTTAAGTATAGTCAGTAGAATCTTATAGTTAATATGTGCCACTGCAACTACAGTGCACTGCTATATATAGCTAGAGCACTACACCACCATAACGCGGTCTCCGGTAGGGAATTCCCCAAGGAAAGACATATTCTGTTTTCAAAGAACAAGCCGGCTGGGCAAGAGACACCAATCCCTTCGCCTCACGAAGCATTAATGACACAACGAACTTCACGGGGATAGGACGTAGGACACAGATGCTGGTGATAAGAGGTCAACGCGCCAGGAGGAAGCACGAGCCAATCAACCGACCCTGGAGCGCCTTTTTCCAACGGCGTACAGCAACATACCCCCACCAATCAGCAGCACGCTGAAAAAGACGACCTTCGCCACCGCCAGCACCTTGTTGGGCTCGCTGGGATCGGGGACGACTGAGGCCACGATCACCGCGCAGGTAGTGATGAGGGCGATGATTGCGAGGGTAATAGCGACGGGCTTGCCGCCCGGAACCGTGATGACGCCGGGCTCGACGCGCTCGCGTTGAAGGCGGATCATAGCGGCAAACATGAACAGATAGGGCCCGAAGTTGGTGATGATGGTCATGGTCACCAGCACCTGGTACGCGCCGCGCACGGTGCTGCCCGCTTGTCCCATGAGGATGAATACCATGCAGCAAATGGCTTGTGTAATTAGCGAGACTGCCGGAGTCCCCCACCTGGGATGCACGCGGCCAAAGGCGGGCGGAAGGTAACGGTCGATACCGACCACGAACGGGATGCGAGCGAGAGCGGCTAGGTAGGCACCCACGCCTCCAAGATTAGCGAGACAAATAAACAGCGCGACCGCGGGGCCGAGGCCGTTCCAGCCGACACGGGCGGCTGAACTGGTGATGGCCTGCATGATGCCTTCCATGCTGCCGCCCTGCGCCGCAGGCAGCGCAACCAAGACGGCGACGGTTCCCAGAATGTAGCCACCAGTAATCAGGGCTCCGGCGGTGAAAAGGGCGCGGGGAATGGTGCGGCGCGCATCCTTGATTTCGTCGCCCATGAACGATGCCGACTCCGCTCCGCTGAACGCGTAGAGAATGGTCGCCCAGACGCCGAGCGTGCCGAGGTTCAGCGAGGGACGAATGGCCGATGGGGTGAAGTGCGTCGCGGAGCCGAACTTCGCGCATGCGATCACCGCGACGGCGCACAGCAGCGTGACGGGGATCCAGACGCCAAGCGCGCCGAGGTTGCTGAGCCATTTGCCGATGTTGAGGCCGACGATGTTGAGCGCGAGGGCAAGGCCAACTCCGAAAAATGAAAAGGCGATGAAGTAGGCCGGGCTACGCTGCAGGGCGTTCCAGCGGGTGCCTCCGACGTAGAGGGCGTTACTGGCCGCGAAGTAGAGCACGGCAGGAAAGTAAGGGAGATTGCTGGCCCAGTAGATCCATCCGGTAAGGAAGGCTGGGCCGTCGCCGAAGGCGCGCTTGATCCAGAGATACATGCCGCCCTCCTGCGGATAGCGCGAGGAGAGTTCCATGACGCACAGGGCCAGCGGAATGAAGATGGTGAGCAGGCCAACGATCCAGATGGCGATGGAACTGGGACCGCTGCTGGCGGCGACAGGAATCCAGCGCAGGCTCAGCGTGGTAACCACGTAGAACATAACGAGGTCGCGGAAGCCCAACACTCGTTTGGGGTGCGGCGCACTGTCGGCTTGGCCCGTAGCAGGGGCCGCCGCGCTCAATTTCAACTCAGCGGGAGTTGGACGCATGCCGTGTACCGATACCTCAGAGCGCCAGGAAGTAGCGGTAGAACTCCTCATCGCGCTTCCATCCCAGCCTTTCGTAGAGCCGTTGCGCGGCATGATTGTCGGTGGCCGTCTCCAGCATAAGACCATCCGCCTGGGTGCCCTCTGCAAACTGCCGGGCGCGATTCATCAACGCAAAACCCACGCTCTGCTTGCGCGCCTCCGGAACCACATAGAGGTCGCTGAGAATCCACTGTCTCGTCAGGTTGAGAGACGAGAACACGGGATAAAGATGTACAAACCCCTGAGCGCCATGTTCATGCTGGGCATAGAAGAGCGCGGACTCGCCCTTGCTCAGGCGGGCGAACAGAAAGCGCCGCGCCGCCTCTTCATTGGACGGCCGTTTGTAAAACTGGCGGTAAGCGTCGAACAGTGGGGCTACGACCCCCACATCAGCCGGCGTAGCTTGTACCACTTCGATCTCGAACGTTGCAGAGTACATTCCGACAAGGAAACACGTCGGAAACGCTGCGTCAACTGTTTTATGTTACGGGTACCGACGCAACGGGGAGGCTTCAGGACGCGAGTCGGAGCTGGTTTGGGGCCAAGCGTTCCGCTATTTTCGCTGAAATTCGGTCGCGGAAATTTCCCCTTGCTACGGGAATTGGTTTATCATTCGCGCAAACACGAAAGTGTGCGTGGGCCAGACCGCTTTTGCGGAAACGCACACTGCAATTGGGGATTCGTTACAAACTACGTTCTTGCTCCAACCGCCCGGTGTTAGGAGTTCTTATGTCTGAGTATTCGCCGGATAACGGCGCTGCGGCCGCGCCGGCGCCAGTGAAACGGTCACAGCAAAAGCGCTCGCTGATTCTCGACGCCGCGATGCGTCACTTCGCCGAGCATGGCTACGAAGCCGCACGCGTGGGTGACATGGCAAACCATTTGGGTATCGCCAAAGGGTCTGTCTTTCAGCACTTCGGCAGCAAGGATGGGCTGTTCTTCGAGGCCTATAAGTCCGCGTTGCGCTCGTTGCCGCCGTATCTCGATGTCCCCGCCGAAGTCAAGGATGCCGGTTTCTTCGCGGTGGTGCGGCACCGGCTGTCGGTCGGCCCGCAGTTTCTGGAAAAATACCGCGTTTCTTATCGCATCGTCCTGCTTGGAAACTACGGGTCAGACCTCAACCTCAAGAAGCGCATCACACGTTTTGTCGGTACGGAGGATCCGCTGGGCGCCACGGAACTTATCAAGATGGGACTCGAACGCGGCGAAGTTCGCACCGACATCGATCAGTTCCTGATCACATCTTTTCTGGAGTGCACCTTCGAGCGCATGCACGACTTCCTGCTGACCGCAGAGGTCGATCCCGAACTGTTTCATCGCAGCGCAAATTCCAATGGAAACAAAGAGCGGATGATCGACCACTTCGTGACGGTCCTGCGTGGCGCGATCGGAGTTCCTCAGCGGGCATAACTCGCCGGCGACATTCGCCTGTTATCATGGCTTCCCGCAAACATCCGGGGAGGTCCGATGGCGTTGCCGCTGCATGAAATCCTGCTTTCCTACAACGATGAGAGTCCGCTGGCGGAGGCTTCCACCATTCCAGCCGCCTGGTATGTCGATGAGCGTATCGCCCATCTTGAGCGGCAACATGTCTTCGGCGGAACCTGGCAGGTGGTGGCCCGCGTTGATCAGTTGCAGCGTCCCGGACAATTTGTAACCACGCAACTGGCGGGCGAGCCGCTGGTCATCATGCGCTCCGCCGACGGCAATCTTCGCGCTTTCTACAATGTCTGCCGCCATCACGCCGCGGCTGTCGTCACCGAAGCCGAAGGCAATGCCGCGATTTTCCGATGCCCCTATCACGGGTGGAGCTACGGCCTCGACGGCGGGCTGAAAGGCGCTCCGGAGTTTGAAGGCGTCTGCGGTTTTGATCGCGCCCAGAACGGACTGGTTCCGGTGCAGTGCGAAGCGTGGGAGCAGTTTGTCTTCGTCAACCTCGATCCCAATGCCGCGCCGCTTGCCGGCTTCCTAGGTGGGCTCGTCGCAAGGGTCGCGCCGCTCAATCTTGCGTCAGTGCATTTTTTCGAACGCCGCGTTTACTCGATGGGATGCAACTGGAAGGTGTTCGTCGATAACTATCTCGACGGCGGGTATCACGTGCCGCATCTGCACAAGGCGCTCAATAGCGTGCTTGAGTACAAGCAGTACACCATCGAGAACGAAGATCGTTATTGTTTGCAATCGAGCCCGATGGTTGCTTCCGAGGTTGATGCTGCGACTTCAGCTACGCGTCAAGGTGATCGAGCACGGTACTTCTGGCAGTATCCCAACTTCATGATCAATCTCTACCAGGGATACATGGACACCAACCTCGTGTTGCCCGATGGCGTGGACCGCTGCACGGTTATCTTTGATTTCTATTTCGACAACGTGAGCGAAGCGGCCGCAGAACGCAATCGCCAGAGCATCGCGGTGGGCGAACGCGTAAACGACGAAGACGTGGGAATCTGCGAGTCAGTGCAGCGCGGGCTTCATTCGCGGGCCTATGGCGCAGGACGGCTGTCCGTACGGCGGGAAGCAGGGGAGCATTTGTTTCACCGGTTGCTGGCGGGGGGTTTGAAAAAGGGAATGTAATGGCAATCAACTTGGTGTGCTCTCAAGTTACATTGCTGCCAGACTATGAATTGCGTTTCCCTCGCCGATGCAGCCAAAACGCCACAAATGCCACTACGACTCCCCAAAAGGCCGATCATCGCAAACAGCAGTTCCTTGGGCCATGACAGTTTGGACACAAACATCATGATGTAGACTTCGCCCAACACGAAGACAAAGCTCCACATCAGTAGCGTCCGCTTAAAATAATTCAGTCTTCGCCCGCCGCTGAGGGTTCGACCGTAAACCCAACTCAGCGCCAAGAAAATCAGCGCCAACGCAGTAGCTACAAGAAAATCAATCATTGTCCTATCCGAAGGAGACTTCAGCGTTTGCGCAGATCTTTGACGATTTCGCGGGCAGCGTTGGCGCCTGATCCGCCCGTCAGTCCATTGCCGGGATGCGTGCCGGAGCCGCATAAATGGAGGCCTGGGACGGGCATACGGTATTGCGCCCAATCGAGCAACGGACGCATGGTGAAGAGCTGGTCTAACGCCAGTTCACCATGGAAGATGTGTCCGCCGGTGAGGCCGTAGGTCTGCTCCAAGTCCTTGGGCGTTATGACCTCGCCAGCCTCGATCTTGCCGGGCAGGTCCGGAGCGTACTCCGCGAGAGTGTTGATGACCACATCGCCTAACGCCTCGCGCTGCGAATCCCAGTCTGTGTTGCGCAACTTGTACGGGGCGTACTGCATATAAATCGACATCACGTGCTTTCCTGCGGGTGCGAGCGAGGGATCCTGCAGCGTCGGAATCGTCGCCTCGAGGTAGGGATGCGGGGAAAACTCGCCGTACTTCGAAGCGTCAAAAGCGCGTTCCAGGTAATCCACATCGGGCGAGACTTGGATGCGGCCGCCAAGCAGCGTCCCTGCGTTTCCATTCACGCCGCTAAACGTTGGCAATTCGCTGAGCGCAAGGTTCACTTTGGCGACGGTTCCCTGCATGCGGTAGTGCTGTAATCGCTGCAAAAAGCTGGGTGCAAGATGCTGCGGGTCCATCATGCCGAGCAGCGTGCGTTTCGGATCGGCATTGGAGACAACCGCACGCGCTTCAATCTCGTCGCCGTTGCTTAGCACGACGCCCACGGCCTTGCCGTCTTTAACCGTGATTTGCGCGACCTCGGCCGAGGTGCGGATTTCGACGCCAGCGGCTTGCACCGCGATCGCCATCGCGGTGGTGAGTGCGCCGGTTCCACCCATGACGTAGTTGGCACCACCAGCTGGATTACCGTCAGAGGCAGCCCGCAACAGCAACGCAGCACTTGATCCTGCTGACCACGGACCCAGAAACGTGCCGAAGATCCCCTGTGCCGCGATGGTTCCGCGCAGCAATTCATTCTCGAACCACTCCGCCACCAAGTCCGCTACCGCCATAGGGGCCCAACGAAACAGCCGATACAAATCCTTGTCGCTCAGGCCGCGAATCTTGCGACCCGTCTTGAGCAAATCCCAGACATTGCTCGACGCCGGATCATCAATGTCGGGCGGCGTCATCTTCATCAAGTGATCGATGACCACCGCGATGTTGGCCAGCGCCTTCTGGAATTCCGCATAGTTGGCCGCGTCCTTAGTCGAAAACTTCGCAATCTCCTGCTGTGACCTGCCACTGTCGGAGTACAGCGCCAGGTGATGCCCCGACGGTGACAGCGACAGCACGCTGACCTCGGGGGCGTACGTCCTGAGGCCGTGGCTCGCCAACTTCATGTCGGAGACAATATCCGCGCGCACCGGTCCGGTGGCGTGCGCCAGCGTCGAACAGCGGAAGCCGGGATGAAACTCCTGGGTGATCGCGCATCCGCCCGTTTGCGGCCTGCGTTCGAGGATGAGCGGCTTCAGCCCAGCCTTGGCAAGATAGAAACCGGCGATCAATCCGTTGTGTCCACCACCGATGATGACGACGTCCCGAGTCTCCGCCATGGCCTACTTGCTTCCCTTCGAGTGTTTCAGGATTTCCTGCGCCGCCAGCCTTCCGTTCGCGCCCATGATCCCGCCGCCCGGATGCGTGGCCGATCCGCACATCCACAGGTTCTTGATGGGCGTCTTGTATTGCGCGTATCCCGGCACCGGACGCAGGAAGAACAACTGCTCCAGCGTGAGCTCACCCTGGAAGATGTTGCCCTCGGTCAGTCCAAATTCGCGTTCCAGATCGAGCGGCGTGACCACCTGGCGGCCAACGACGATGTCCTTGATATTGGGCGCGAATTCAGCGATGGTGTTGATCACGTTGTCGCCAAACTCTTCCTTCTTCTCGTCCCAGGTGCCCTCTTTCAGCTTGTACGGAGCGTACTGCACAAAGCACGACATCACATGTTTGCCCGGAGGCGCGATCGACGGATCGGTCAGGCTGGGAATTACCATGTCGATGTAAGGCCGACGCGAAAAACGCCCATACTTGGCGTCATCGTAGGCGCGTTCCATGTAGTCGACACTGGGCGAAATCGAAATTGCGCCGCGCAGATGCTTCCCTTCTCCGGGCATGCAGGTGAAGTTTGGCAGCGCATCGAGCGCCAGGTTTACTTTGCCCGAGGACCCGCGATACTTGTAGCGCTGCACTTCCTGGCGAAAGTCATCCGGCAAATGCTTGGCGTCGATCATCTTAAGGAAAGTCAGGTTCGGATCGACACTGGATGAAATGATGGGAGCGTAATACTCATCGCCGGTGGTCGTGGCGACTCCGATTGCCTTCCCATCCTTGACCAGGATTTGCGCAATCGCCACCTGGGTCTTGATTTCCACTCCAGCTTCGCGAGCAGCGTCCGCGATTGAATTCGAAATCGCACCGGTACCTCCGCGCGCGAAGCCCCACGCGCGAAATGCGCCATCGATCTCGCCCATGTAGTGGTGCAGCAGCACGTATGCGGTTCCTGGCGATCGCACGCCGAGAAAGGTTCCGATGATTCCTGACGCAGACATCGTCGCCTTGAGCACGTCGGTCTCGAACCACTGGTCGAGAAAATCGATCGCGCTCATGGTCATGAGCTGAACCTGGTTGTATTTGTCTTCGCCGCTCAGGTCCTGGAAGCGGCGGCCCAGGAACAACAGCTTCATCAGGTCCTTGGGATTCAGCGTGGTCGGATCGGGCGGAACCATGGCGAGGATCGGCTTTACGAAACGACACATCTGGAGCATCGCCTTGCCGAATTCCTCGTAGGCTTCCGCGTCGAACTTCGAGCGGCGCGCAATCTCGCGACGCGTCATGCCGTGATCGTTGACCCGCCACAGGTAGTCGCCATTGGGCATGGGCGTGAAGGTTCCGTCCAGAGGCAGGATCTCGAGACCATGGCGCGGCAGATCGAGTTCGCGAATGATCTCCGGCCGCAGCAGCGACACCACATACGAGCACACCGAGAACTTGAAGCCGGGAAAAATCTCCTCGGTTACGGCTGCTCCGCCCAGCACGTGCCGCCGTTCCAGGACAAGAACTTTCTTCCCTGCTCTCGCCAAATAGGCGGCGTTGACCAGGCCGTTGTGCCCGCCGCCGATCACGATGGCGTCGTATTTTCCGGATGAGTTGGAGGCCATGGGTTCCTTGCGATCAGAATGCAATATCGAATGAAAGCAGCGCCATTCTAAATGGCGCGCATCGGATTTGTCTGTGCGATCGCGGCTGAATCTTACGCAATCGATTCATGTGCGTGTGTCCTTGCCGCAGGCGCTGGCGCGCCGCTATAATCCGCGCTGACCTACCAATATGAGGTAGCTAAGTGCCTATCGGTACCGCGGTTCACGAAAGAACGTTTCCACTCTGCCAGAGCCTCAACTACCGTGAATGGTCGGGCTTCTACGCCGTCAGCGTTTACGAGACGCATCATGAGCACGAATACAACGCCATTCGCAACGCGGCGGCCCTCATCGACGTCACGCCGTTGTACAAGTACCTGATCACGGGGCGCGACGCCACCCGCTTCGTCAATCGCCTGCTGGCGCGCGACATCAACAAGGTCGCCGTCAACCAGGTCATTTACTGCTGCTGGTGCGATGAGGACGGCAAGGTCATTGACGACGGCACCATCACGCGGCTCGAAGAAAACCGCTATCGCTGGACCGCCGCCGATCCCAATCTGCGCTGGTTTCGCCAGAACTCCATCGGGTTCGAAGTGCAGATTGAGGACATCACCGAACAACTTGCAGCGCTCGCGCTGCAGGGCCCGACATCGGGGAAACTCCTGAAATCCGTGGCCGAGGCCGACATCGAGAATTTGAAGTACTTCCGCAAGACGAGCGGCAAAATCGCGGGTGTGGACGTCGACATTTCGCGCACCGGTTATACCGGCGACTTGGGCTACGAAATCTGGATTCCGTGGCTGGACGCGGTGAAGGTGTGGGACGCGCTAATGGATGTGGGACGGGGCTTCGATATTCATCCCACAGGAATGCTGGCGCTCGATGTCGCTCGCATCGAGGCTGGGCTCATCCTCGCAGACGTCGATTACGTAAGCAGCAAGAAATCGTTGATCCCCTCGCAAAAGTACACGCCATCGGAAATCGGTCTGGGCAAGCTGGTCCATCTCGACAAAGATAATTTCATCGGAAAGCAGGCTTTGCTTGAAGAGAAGAAGCGCGGCCCTGAGCGTCTGCTGGTGGGATTAGAGATCGACTGGAATGAATTCGAGGGGCTTTGCGATGCAGCTGGACTGCCTCCGCAAACTCCCGCCACGGCTTCGCGGGTTCACGTGCCGATCTATCGGGGACGCGATCAGGTGGGCAAGGCGACCTCGACCACTTGGTCACCGCTGCTTAAGCAGTTAATCGCACTAGCAAGCGTCGAGCCTCATTGCGCTCAGCCAGGGACCAAAGTTCAAATCGAGATTACAGTGGAAGCAGTGCGTCATCGCGTCACGGCTACTGTACGACAACTGCCATTTTTCAATCCGGCGCGCAAGACGAAAACGCCCGTATAGGAGCGACGGCAATCTCAGTAAACACACTCCGGCCAAGTGCCACCAGCAGTCGCCTTAGCTTGCGTTGGCCAGGATCGCGAGTTTCGTCCTGAAGAACGCTTCGCAAAAAGCAAAACCGCCGAAAAGGGCGGCTGGGATTCGAGACAGCTAAGTCTTATCGGCGGGTGATCGCGGTTGCCTTCTCTCCCGCGTGGCGATGGTAGAGAAGCCGTTCGACCGTGTGATCCATGCTGTCCAGAAGGCTCACAGCCGGGGGGGTATTGCGCGCGTCGTCCAAAGCAAGGTCCCATTTCTGTGAGGCTGGCACAGCTACCTTCGCATCGCTGCGTTCTTTCGCTGGTAGTGCCGTATATGCCAGCCAAACCAGCATTGACACGGTGTACGCACCTGCACTGATTCTGCCAAGCACGAGCTTCGAAAGCATGGTGTGATGAGACATGGCGGTCAGAACTAGCATGTTCACAGCCGCAAAGAAGCCAAATCCCACCGCAATTCCGAACAGCACGTTGCGCCTTGAAATACCCAAATAATCGCTGAACAACAACATGAAGAACACAAGTCCGCATTGCATCATGCGCACGGTTCTATCAACCAGCAAAATAGCGTTCGTGGCGTTGTCCATCTGGTTCCCCTGCCACGACGTAATCGCCCCCATCCCGGCCACCAGCACCACCACTAGGGCACACCAGCGGAAGAGAATAACGCTTAAATCCCGAAGTGCCTCATACGGCCGAAATGCATCCTTGAAAATCTCCTGCAACACCGCGAAGGTGACGATGATGCTGAGTGCGCTGCAGGTCCAGTAAACCCAGTAATAGTTGACCCAGTTGCGGAGCGAGAACTCCACCGCAAACGTCACCACCTGGAAAACAGCGTAGTTGAAGAAGAATGGGAATTGCCGATGCAGACCGCGCTTATACATCGACGCGACGACCGCAGTCATCAGGACGGGCGTGACAAACCACAGAATCAGGTCAATCGTGTATAGCCGCATGGTGGCATGTCAATGGTATCGCCGATGACCATGCGAAACAAGCGTTAATATTCAAAATACTGCGCAATTCAGAATGGCTTTTCAACTAATCTGCCATTAATTTCGTTCTGCCGGCGAAAATCGACCATCTGGCCAACAGCACCTAACACCATTAGGACATCTAAGTCTTCGTTTCTAGGCCTTTCCCGACCAATTACGCTGATTCAATCTCTAAACTTAAGCCGTAATTAGCCATCTGCCGCAACGTGTCGTCCGGCCCGCAGTTCGCTCCCGGCCGACATGTCGGGATCGGTCCCGTCCCGTCGCCCGCTATCTGCCGCAACGTGTCATCCGGCCCGCAGTTCGCTCCCGGCCGGCATGTCGGGATCGGTCCCGTCCCGTCGCCCGCTCGCAAGTTGAGTCTCACTTGGGCGCGCCCAGGTTGCATATCCGCGGCTCCAACTGCCAAGGTCATTACAACGAGTACTAGAGTAGCTGCAAAGAAAAACCTTTTCATGATGTCCTCTCCTTAGTCACACGCGACTAGATTTGTGGGTTACTTGGCGATCGGTGTTCCCTCGCCTGGCTCGATTGCGGGCGAAGGCACCTGAGGAATGGGCGCCGAACTTTCGCCAACGATGACGATCATTCCAGTTGTGGTATTCGCGGTTGCGCCGCTGGCAGCCGAAATCGCGCCAGCCAGCATCAAGCTTGCAAGAGCTCCAATGAACGCCTTTTTCACGGTTCAAACTCTCCTTCGACGAATTTCTCTGCGCGAGCAAAATGCTCTCAGAGCCTTCCGGTTAAGACAAAATCTCTTTACACTACAATCCAAGAAAGCGAGCAGAAGTCCGAGTGCGTATTGGGTATTAACCAGTAACCAATAGCTAGCATTAAGCCTGCGCACATCGGGCGCGCTTCAAATGAAAATGACACAAAATCGACGAAGCCCGCCCAATTGAGAGGGGCGGCAAACCCTATTCCCTCTTTTCGCATTATAGAGATCAAGCTGGAAAGGCCTCCTGTAATTCTTCCGTGCTCGGACAGCACCGAGGTACATGTACTTACAAGCAGCCGGATAGTTACTAATTATTCAGCAAACGCGATTGAATGATACTTTTGTGCTGGTCCATAATCGGAGAGTCCGGGAGCTTCGCATGCGAATTGAGTGCAATACTGCAACCGACAAGGACTCTGGCGGTCCCACCAGCTCCAGTCGTGAGACATCTCGTCACCAATATTACGCTGCGGAAGTCTGTCCAAACTGTTCGACAATGCTGCACATAAGTCCTCGGCACTTCAGGAGCGGATCCGCGTGCTGCAAGTGCGGGACAGTGTGTTTCCGAGAGGGCGCGATTCTGCTCGCGTTCCGCGCAGGAATCGTTTGGTTCGTGTAACTTGACTCCAGCAGCTATCTAATCCCAAGGAGGACGAAATGAAACGCACAGGCAGCGCCCACTGGGCGGGCGGATTGAAGGATGGAAAAGGCGCGGTCTCCACGCCCAGCGGTGTCCTTACAAACACCCAATACTCGTTTATTACTCGGTTCGAAAACGGCATCGGCACGAACCCTGAGGAACTTATCGCTGCCGCGCATGCCGGATGTTTCAGCATGGCCCTGTCCGCTCAACTCGGCAACGTCGGAATGACGGCGGAAAGCATCGACACCACTGCGACGGTCACATTAGACAAGACCGACGACGGATTCTCCATTACTTCCTCGCACCTCGATGTTACCGTCAAGATTCCTGGTGCCGACAAGGAAAAATTCGAGGAAGCTGCCAAGGCCGCGGAAACTGGCTGCCCGGTTTCGCGTGTTCTGAATGCAAAGATCACGATGGATGCTAAGCTGATTTCCTGAACGCGCCAGCACTCTTCCTGATTTATTTCTACAGCTCCCGCCGCAACACGGTCCGGACTCAGCTGCCTGGCCCAAAGCCAGGCAGCCTTCTGAGAGCGCATGGGCGTGACCACCAGTTCCTTATGGTGCGGCCGCGGAATAGTCGCGTCCTTGCTCGAAGGAAGAGGCACGGAGTTGCAACGGCGTCAATCTGTCGGTTGAAATCACTCACCTGGAGTTTTGCTGATTGATTCAGTCACTGCAGTCACTACCACCGGCTTGCAGTACCCCACAGGCCCCGCACATATCACTATGGCTTATAGTTCGCGTAACAAATTCAAACCGATAGGGTCTAAGGATTTGTGGGGCCTTGCGAGCGGAGAATCTCGCGGATTGTACGGTTGATTCCGGCCGCTTCCTGAGCGGCCGTGTCGATCATCTGGAGCCACTTCTGGTTGTTGTCATCGAGTTCGGACTGCGCCATTAGGTACGAGGCTTGCATCACGGTTTCGATCGCATTGCTCAAATCATGCGCCAAGATGCGGAGCCGCGTTATCGTGTCGTTCGACATCTTGTTGGAGTCATGTTCCATCGGAGACGGGGCACTGCCTTGCCTGCAACCTTGCCGATTCTCGAAGTCTTGTGACGCGCGATGGATTGCGTCATTGCCGGCCCGACGGCCGGCGACTGAGTCTTACCTCGGAAACCTTAGCACAAACGGCGGACGGAATCTGCCGTTGCCGGGCTGCCCAGTTTGCATGCGTGCCTCCGGATCCACGCTGAGGGTAGATTGCAGGCACTCCCCAACGGCAACAGACTCAGCTTGGTTACACTTTTGCCGGGTGCGTAATACTGATATGATGCCCCCATCGCCACGCTCGTTACGAGCGTATCAATGGTAAAAGTCCGCCTAAAAACTAAGCTGGTGCTGGCAATCAGTGGCATGGTGTTCGTGCTGGTGGCGGTCTTTTGCTATATCTACGTATCGCACCGCGTTCGGCAGAGTACGACGGAAGCCAACGATAGGGCCAGTTTCGTGGCTAAGGAGATTCAGGAGAGCGCGCGCGAAGCAACCCAAATTGATCTCCGCGAACTCAACGTGAATCTGGATGATCCTGATCTGGTCCGGGCAGCATTGGAGAGTCGGTTGCAGCATGACAAGGGACTCGACACGCTGCTGCAGACTATCTTGGCGTATTCAAGAACCACGTACGACGCCGGTATCGCTGATGTGAATGGCCGTGCCATCGTACACACCGATTCCGCAGTGGTCGGGTCGCAACTCGAGCGACGCGCAAACTTCGTCGACGTTGTCTCCGCCAACGTTGTTCGCCAGCTTCAAATCATCTACGGCCCCCCCCGGGTTTACGACGTTTACCTTCCCATTCAAAGTGGCGAGGGCCAGCGGTTCGGGAACATCCGCGTGGGAATCTCCACGGTATTCCTGCAAAGCGAGGTGAAGCCGCAATTAACTCGTGTGATGACTTATTCGGCGCTGGCGATTCTGCTTGCGCTGGCGCTGGCTGCGGGTGTGTCCAACATAGCGCTGCGTCCACTCGAAGCCATTGGGCGAAGGCTGGACCAGATGACTGCGGAGGTACCCGACACTCAACCTCAGCCCAATCCCGGGCGTACCGATGAATACAGCATGGTCAATACCAAGATCGACCGTCTTGGCCGCCAAATTCGCGATGTCAAGGAGGTCTTTAGCGCCCTGAAGGGGAACCTTGACCAGATCATGACTACCCTGCAGGACGGTCTGGTCCTGTTCACCAGCGATACCCATGTCGTACTTGTCAGTTCCTCGGCCGAGCGTTTTATCGGCCTTGCTCGAGAAGACATTCTGGGGAAGACTGTCGAAGAGATCTTTACCGACGCATCCATGCTCGGCCGCATCGTGCTCGATGCTTTCGCGCTGCATCGGGCATTACCGCAGCGGGAAATAGAACTTGAAAATGGACGCCGCATTCAAATTGCACTCGACTTCATTGCGGAGCGGGGCGAGCGCATTGGCGCGCTGCTGCAGATGCGCGATGCCGAGTCCGTCCGCCGCATTGAAAACGAACTCGAACTCTCGCGCCGACTGGCTGCCATCGGCCGCCTCACTTCCGGAGTTGCGCACGAGGTGAAGAACCCGATCAATGCGATCGTCGTGCATCTGGAACTGTTGCGCGAGAAGATGCGCCAGATCGATCCCGACACGCGCCGGCACGTGGACATCATCGGCAGTGAAATTCATCGTCTCGATCGTGTTGTTGAAACCCTTGTGGACTTTAATCGACCCGTGGAACTTCGCTTGTCGTCGTTCGATTTGCGACGCCTGGTGGACGAAGTAGTCATGCTGGCTTCGCCTGAAGCAGCACTGCTTGGAGTCAAAGTTGAAACTCATCTTGGGTCCGACGCATTACCGGTCAAGGCCGATAGCGACCTGGTCAAGCAGGCCCTATTGAACGTTGTCCTGAACGGCGTGCAGGCGATGGCTCACGGCGGGGTGTTGACGATTAGCGCCCGTCGCGACGATGCTGCTGCTTCCATCGAAGTCCGGGACCAAGGAGTTGGGATTCCTCCGGAAATTCGCGACAAGATATTCAATCTCTACTTTACAACCAAAAAATCGGGCAGCGGCATCGGTCTGGCCATGAGCTACCGCGTGTTACAGATGCACGGCGGCTCGCTCGACTTCAGCACGGAGATTGGAGTGGGAACGACGTTTCGGCTTTTCTTCCCGCTCGCAAGTCCACAAGCTAAAGAAAACAAGGAGGTTGTGGCAAGCACCTGAGATCTTGGCCAGGCACCGACGAAGAGGCGTTGGGAATGGAGCCCACGACATTTTGACATTCGTGAATATGATGAAAGAATTGAGCTAGCTGACTGGCCATTGGGCATCGACCGAACATACGAGCACAATTTCAGCATGACTGTCCGGCGCAAATTCGTCACTTCGCTTCTCGTTCTGGCTTTGCTTTTTACCGAAGCCTGCAACAAGAAGAAGCCTGTACTACCTCCTCACGCTATGGCACCTACCATCGCCGTAGAACTGCCGGACGAAATCCCGGAGAATCCCGAGACGCCAACTCCTGAAGTGGTTCAGGCACAGGTTGAGCCGCCTCCGGTAAAGACGAAACCAAAGAAGGCTCCCAAAACCGCGGCAAAGAAGACCACCGCTCCCCCTGCTAGCGTCCCGGTTGCTGCGCCCACGCCGCCTGCGCCAGCAACCAACAATCAGACGGTTGCCAGCTTGCGGCCTCCCCGCAATGCGGGCGCGGAACTCCCTCCTGACACGGCTATCGCTGCCGCCATGCCGAGCCGAATTGTCACCGAGCAGAAGGAGAAGACCTCTCAGATCGTCGATGCCACGGAGAACAGCCTGAAGAACCTCACTCGTCAGCTCACCGATGAAGAGAAGGCCATGAAGAGCCAAATCCAGTCATACCTCCAGCAATCGCGAAAGGCTACGACCGACGGCGACTTCGAGAGGGCTTTCAATCTCGCCAACAAGGCGCAACTGCTCGCCGACGCTCTCGTCAAGAAATAATCCGCCTCCCGACCTGTCCTTTTCCAAATCACTTTATCTAAATAGGCGCTCTTCCAGCGGTGTCCTCTCACCCACGCATGAGCACAAACAAATCCCGGACCATTCTCGGTCCGGGACTTATAACCCTGCGAATAGTCATTCGCAGCGGGATGTTACTTCTTCTTTGCCGGTCCGGCGGCGCTCACCTTGGCCAGCATTTCTTTCGCAGGTCCCTGATAGGGACCACTGATCGCTGCGGCCTTCTCCAGGGCCGCCACTGCGTCGGCTTTGTGGTTTTGCTTGGCGTACGCGTAGCCAAGGAAGTAGAGAGCTGACTGCTGATCCTGAGGTTCGCCCTGCAGCAGGCTCGCCGCGGTTTTGAGGTCGGCAACGGCGGGCACCAATTTCTCCTGGTTGAGTTCGGCGCGGCCTAGAGTGGTGTAGGCCAGTCCGGCATAGGACTTCTTGGTCTTCTCCGCGCTCGCCGCGTTCGGGCCGACAAGCGTGATCACTTTGTTGGCGTAGGTTGCCGCCTTGGCTGCTTCCTTAGGATCGCCGGCGTAGGCGTCAGCCATCATCAACAGCGTGGGAATGCTGTCCGGATTCGTCGTCAGTGTCTTTTCACCGTAGGCGAGCAGGCGTTGCGGCTGATTCAATTGACGCAGGCTGTACAACGCCAGCTGGGTGATTTGATCTTCGAACTTCGACTTGGGAAACGCCGGGGTAAACTTCTCGATTTCGCTCATTCGCTTGTTGGGATCCTGCTCGGACACGATGGCGTTGTAAGCGGAAGTCTCCAGGACGTCATACGCATTGCGTGCCGAATTCTCTTCGTTGCCGATCTGCGTCTTCCAATCCGCATCGGCGCCGTCTGCCGGCTTGGTCTGCTTGGCGATCGAATGGAACACGCTTGCGCCCTGCACTGCGTAGTCCACTACCTTGCCGTTGTCTTTCATGGCCTGCGCCACACCAGCCTGCGACACGATGATGTCAAGGTTGTTGGGATACGCTTCGACCGCTTTGTTGCCGAACTCCACCGCCTTGGCCGTGTCACCAGCAGCAAGATATTGCTGCGACAGTTGCCACTCCGCATAGGCCATAGCCGGCTTATTGTCGGCGTACTTTGACAGGAAGTCCTGGTACGCTGCGATCCGCTTCTGAGCGTCGGATTCGGCCGCGATTGCGGACAGATCTTTGTCCTCAGGAGTGCCAGCGGGAATCACGATAGCGGTGTTCTGCGACCAGGCGGAGAGCGAGAATAGCAGCAAGCAAACAGGAATCAAGAGTTGGCGATGTATGACGCTCATTATGCACCTCGAAGGATGTGCGGGACAGGAGCGAAAAACAAAATAACAGCGGAGTGCGACGCGAAGCTGCCCGCAATTTTGATTCGCAGGGAATCCTACTGCTTTTGCGAGTTGGGCGCTATGAGGTATCGCACAGGGCTGAGTGAGATCAACGAGAGCCGGTCGTGACGCGCCAGTTCTGTGACTACTTCCGCCCTTCGCGCTTCTGCGCCACCACCAGGCCGCGTGGCGTGGGCAGCATCACCATCGAGATCAGGCCATCGTGCTCCATTTTCAGCGCAGCGTCGCGCACCTGCTTCAAGTGCGAGCTGGCATCGTGCATCAGGATCAAACCGAACGGCGAAATCTGCGGCAGGAAGCGCCGCACCTCCTGCTCGCGAATGGGCATGTCGCTATCGCTGAAGAACAGATCGATGGTGCCATCCACCTTCATTTCGAGACTCGACTCATTGCGCAGGTCGATGAGATCGTTGAGCTTGGACGCCGCAAACTTTTCTTTCGCCGTCTCGTAAACCTTGGAATCGTATTCGCAGGTGATGATTCGTCCGAAGCCGTTCATGCGCATCGCCTCGGCGATCCACAGGGTGCTGACGCCCATGAATGTTCCGGTCTCGACCACCAGTTGCGGCTTGATGGTCGTCACCAGCGTGCGCAAAAACTCCAGCACCTCGACTTCGGCGGTCATGGAGTCGTACATGCTCCAGCGCTCCGGGTGTGGGCACTCCGGCGTCGCGCGGTGGTACTCGGGAACCAGGTTGCCGGCGCGCTCCTGGGCCTCGCGCATGATGCGGTGTTCCTGCTTTTCTTTCTTTCTGAACAGACGCTTCAGTCCCAATCGTGGCCTTTCGTGGCCGCTATTCAGCGTCGAATTCTCGCGTTCAGCGGCAATGTTTGCACACTCAGTATATGTGACCGTGGTTGCGGCTTGGAACCGGGTTAAAGTGAGACATGCGCGAGATGTTGCAGCACCGCGGGATGAGGCTTCTGGTGACGGCCAACCTCATCTCCATGATCGGCAGCGGCGTGAACGCTGCGGCGGTGATCTGGTACATCCTGCAGACCACGCACTCCGAAGTCTCTCTGGGCTGGCTGGTCGCGCTGCAAACTCTACCGTCGCTGCTCTTGCTGCCCTTCACCGGAGTGCTGATCGACCGCGAAGACCGCCGTCACCTCATGATATGGCTCGACGTCTGCCGCGGACTGGTGATCCTGCTGGTCGCGGTGCTGGCGCTGACGCACCACGTGCGCGTGTGGCACGTCTATGGGATGACGATCCTCGTCTCCATCGGGTTCTGGATGTTCTGGCCCACCATTAACGCTCTGGTGCAGGAACTGACGCCCGAGGACAAAATGCTTGACTCCAACTCTCTGATGCTGGCCGCGGTTCAGGGCGGCTGGGTGCTCGCGGGAGCGATGGTCGGCTTCGTGTACAACAGAATCGGACTCGGCGGGATACTGCTGCTGGACTGTGCTACCTACGCTGTCTCCATTGCATGCGTTTACCACGTGCGCAAGGGACGTGTGACCGTCTCTCATCTCGCGCCACAGTCCGTTGCCGCTCCGGTCACCGCAGTGGCTCGCTATTTCCATGAATTAAGCGAAGGCCTACGCTACGTGCGCTTGAATCGCCGCGTCCTGCTGCTGGGACTGGCTTGGGCGCTGTTCATCGCCGCCATGATGACGCAGGGTGTCATCTCGGCTCCGCTGAGCGAGCGCATCTTGCATAGCGGTGCAGTCGGCTACGGTTGGATCAACGCGGGATGGGCCTCCGGGGCCTTTACCAGCATGTTGTACGCGTCGTGGCTAATTCGCCGCCATGGAGCGAATATCTCGGTCACCGCGACCATGTGCGTCATCGCGATCTCGCTTTTTCTGTTGCCTGAAATTCGCTGGATTGCCGTCGCCGTCCCCATCTACTTCGTGATGGGATCGGGCCGCGGCGTCGGCGGCATCGCCATTTCCTCCGAAATGATGGAGATGGTGCCGAAATACTTCATGGGACGGGTGCAGAATACATTCTTCTTTCTCGCCAGCGCCCTGCAAATCTGTACCGCGCTGTTGGCAGGTGAAGCCGCGCACCGCGATGGCCTGAAGTTCGGTTTCTGGATCGTTGCCGCAATGTATCTCGGAGCCGCACTCGCAGCCTGGTGGTCAGTGCATGAGCCTGAAGTGGCGCTGGAGTCGAACAATCCGGCAGCGGACTAGATTGCTTTTGGAATCGGCGTAGTCGCGCCAGGCATACAGGTAGTGCCGCGCTTCAGAGCCTGTTACGAAACTCGCGCTTCGTTTTGTGGTGTGTAACAAACGCTACGAAAGCGAGCGCCGGAGGCGCGAAACAGTCTAGCCCAGCACGCAGCCGTAGGCGGAGTGCTGGGGTAGAGTGGGAGAACTCATTAGAGTGCCGTTGGCACGGCAGCGTTTCGTAACAGCCTCTTCAGCACGGCGTTTAACGCATAGTACCCTTTGCATGAGCCGGCTCAGCCGGCGACATGCTTTTCCTTCATCCGCTACGTTAATTCCCAATCTTGCTCTGGGTCGGTTTCGCAATTCTGCAACTGCTCATCAGTCAGATGACTTCCGGTATCGCCACCACAGATACGCGACGATCAATGCTGCCACGATGAAGACCGCCGCGTTCACCCGGCTTACAACTTCCAGCAGCCTGTGCCAGTGCTGTCCGAAGAAGTAGCCTACGCACGAGATGACGCTGACCCAGACGGCTGCGCCCAAAAAGTTGAACAGGACGAAGCGCCGCCATGACATGCGCAACACTCCCGCCACCGGCCCGGCAATGACGCGCATCCCAAAGACGAAACGCGCCAAGAAAACCGTGATCGGCCCAAATCTCTCGAACAGCTTTTCACCACGCTCGATTTTGTGGTCCGAAACGCGGAATACTTTCTGATATCGATGGAGCAGCGGGCGTCCGCCGTGAAAGCCGATCCAGTAACCGAGATTGTCGCCCAGCGTGCAAGCCAATGTACCGACGAGGATGATCAACCCGAGATTCAACTCATGGTGCTGAAAGGCGAGAAAACTGGCGAACAACAGCATGGTTTCGCCCGGCAACGGGATGCCGGCGTTTTCCAGCAACAACGTAATTGCGAGGGTCCAGTAACCGTGGTTGGTGAAGTAGTTTCGCAGTACCTCGAAGAGGTCTGGCAATAGGCTCACGCGGGGCCGAGCTCAGCTGCCGCCTGCGCCATCGCTGGATGGGCTTCGGCCTGCAGCGGCGTGGCCGGAGTGTCGCGCAGCAGGAAGTCCAGTACGATACGGTTGAACTCTTCCGGCACTTCTTCATACGGCATGTGCCCGATGCGTTTCATGATCACGACCACGCTGTTCTTCCAGCGGCGATGCAACTCGCTGGCAGAGTTGCGATGGACTGCCCTGTCCCACTCGCCCCATAGCAGCAGCGCCGGAACCGATTCCACCAGCGGCAGAACGGTTTCGACGCGCTCGAGGTCCGCCACCCAGGAGCGGGTGATGTTCCACAAATGCTCGAAGCTGCCCGCCGGTTCGAGTCCCGCCTGGTAGCCCAAAAAACTGCCGGGAGGGATACTCGCAGGATCGCCGTATAGTTGGACAAAATATCGCCGCAGTATGAATCGCAATCGTGAAGCCAGGTCCACCACGTAGATTCGTCCCACTCGAGTTGCCATCATGCGCATGCGCAATAAGCCGAGCTCCGACCACGGATTGATGGGTGCCGACAACACCAACCGCCGGACGCGATGCAGCATGTTACGCTCCCCCATTAGTCCGGCCAAAGCGATGGCCAGCCCGCCTCCACGCGAGGTACCGAGCACATCGAACTGCTCGATGCCCATGTGGTCCACGAAACTCAGCAGGCCTTCGGCATCGCTGGCCAGGGTGCCCGGCAATGATGCGCTGCGCTCCGAGAACCCGCAACCTGGCACGTCCACCGCGTACACGGAATAATGCTCTGCCAACCCCTTGATGACGAAGCGCCACGAGAACGAGTAGCCCATGAAGCCGTGCACTAGCAGCAGCGCCGGACCGCTGCCTGCGTGCACGTAGCGCCAGCGCACTCCGTTGATGACGGCTGCGCACTCTTCTACACCGGCGACGTTGGCGATTGCCGGAACTGGGGGCGTGGTTTCGACTTGCGTTGGCGTATTCATTCCCTTCACCGCAACACATTCTGCGCTTTTTCGCGACCGCTGTCGAAGCCCGCTGACTCTTATCACACAGCAATGTGTCCTGGCTCCTATCGCACGTTGACCGACTCGCGTAAACGATGGAGTGGCGAGGGAGGATAAGTGTGCCTCGCACCCTGCCGCTTAAAATAGCGGCCGTCTTACGTGATCTTTGACAACCAGCAATGTGCTACAGACCCCGCAGCGCCTCGGCGGGCACATTATTCAAATGGTGATGTCAATGCCATAACTTCAATAGATTCTATTAGTTGCATGTAACTGTTTTATTTTCCCGAAGTTGACAAAGATTTATTGCGTAACTGTCTGATTCCAATAGAGGTGTAGGAGGGGGGCACGAAGGACTGCTTCCTCTACTACCGCTAGACTAAGAACACGAACTAATTCTGGAGCGCTCATGCCCGATTCGGCTGAGGTTTATATCGGAGTGGATATCGGTGGCACCAAGGTCGCTGCCGGACTGGTCAACACGCAGGGCGAAATTTTGCACAAGACGCGCAGTCCCATGCACGCGCGCGGCACGGCCGACGAAGCTCTCGCCTGCGTGCGCGCCGCCATCGACGCCATCCGCCAGGCCCATCCTGATGTCAAGGTCGGAGGCATCGGCCTGATCTCGCCCGGCCCCGTCGATCCTCAGACTGGCACAGTGCTCAATCCGTCGAACCTTCCCTGCTGGTATCACTACCCGCTGGCGGCCGAAATTCAGAAGGCGTACGAGTTGCCCACGCACGTCCACAACGACGCCAACGCCGCCGGACTCGCCGAAGCGCTGTGGGGAGCGGGAGCAGGCTACAAGTGCATGTTTTACGCCACGCTGGGAACCGGCGTGGGCACCGCCATCACCTACAACGCGCAACTCTATCTGGGACGCACCGGCGCGGCTGGTGAAGGTGGCCACATGAGCATCGACTATCGCGGCGTGCGCTGCCGCTGCGGCAAGTCAGGATGCATCGAGACCTTCGCCGCCGGATGGGCCATCGCCGCCCGCGCGCAGGAAAAGCTAGCTCGCGAAGCCACGCGCGGCAAGCGCATTCTCGAGCTGGCTGGCGGCAACGTCGATAAAGTCACCAGCGAAACCCTGGCGCATGCATGGGACGAGGGCGATCCGCTGGCGACCGAGATGCTGCGCGAAACCGCTGACATTCTCGCGGTGTGGTTCGGCAACGTGGTCGATCTGCTGGAGCCCGACATTATCGTGGTCGGCGGCGGACTCAGTTCGCTGATGGCGCGCTGGTTCGACCGCATCGCTTCGCAGTTGCCATTCTGGTCGGTGAATGCGCGCTGCAGCGAAATTCCATTCGCTGAAGCAAAGTACCAGGCCGACTCAGGTATCGCAGGAGCGGCCGCGTTATGCGTGTCGCGGGCGTTGCTGTAGAGGCATTCGCAGCCACTGATTTACACGGATTGCACGGATCGGACTGACAAGTTTTGAGAAACAATGGGAGCAATACCATGACCGCGATGATTTGCCTTCTCCGCGGAGTGAATGTCGGCGGGCATAACCAGATCAAGATGGACGCGCTGCGCGCTCTGTGCGAGTCCCTTAAGCTCTGCAACGCGCAAACCTATATCCAGAGCGGGAACGTTGTCTTCCAGGCCAAAGAGAACGATCCCGAAAAACTGGCGGCGCGGATCGAAAGCGCGATCGAGAACAAGCACGGCTTCCGGCCCGACGTTGTACTTCGTACCGCCTCGGAGATGAGAGATGTAATTGCCCACAACCCGTTCGCCAAGCGGAAAGGAATCGAGCCCAACAAGCTGGCGGTCATGTTTCTAGCTCACGAGCCCGAGAAGGCGATTCAGGATGCGGTGCGCAAACTCGCACCAGAAGTCGAAGAGTTACACCTGGTTGGTCGTGAAATTTACATCAACTTTCCCGACGGAATGGGACGCTCAAAGCTGGTACCTCTACTAGCAAGAGTGCTGAAAAACGCCGGAACCGCCAGAAACTGGAACACCGTAGTGAAGTTGCTGGAAATGGCTGAAAGGTTGGAGGGCAAAAGCTGAGCGTATGCTCTTCTCATCGCCTGAAGAACGAGCCTTCATCAATTCACCTGTTAGACTTTGGCCCGATCCGCGTTCATCCGTGAAAATCCGTGGCTAAAACGGTTTCAGTGTCCCGTCGTTGCCGGCGTCTCCACCCAATCCGGCACGCTGCCTTCGGGCTCTTGGGACTCTACCGCGAAATTACGCACCACCCGGTGATACAGCAGGAAGGCACAAATCGCCGCCACCACCAGCAGCACGATTCCTGTCAACGGTTGGTGCAGCAGCAGCTTGCCGGTGCCGAACAAGCACGTGTAAACCATGGCGCAGCCCAGCAACCACGCTCCGAGATTGGCGCCGAGATCGCGGTTCGCGGGTATTGTCGGAAGTAGCTTCGCTACCGGCTTCCATCCCCGCACGTCGGGCCGCACGTTGCGATAGAAGCGCGTCAACACTTTTTCCGGCTCAGGCTTAGTGAGCAGCGTCACCGTGATCCAGACAATGCTCGTCACCACCGTGGTCGCAAGCGCTCCCTTGGCGAAGACCAGTGAGTCATTACCGCTGAACGGATGCCAGCGGCTCAACACGAGGCTAATCGCCAGCGACGAAGCCATAGCTGAGATCTCGCTCCATGCGTTGATGCGCCACCAGTACCAGCGCAGGATGTATACCGCGCCCGTCCCCGCACCGACCTGCAGCACAATTTCCCAACCAGAGGCGATGGAGCCGAGCTGCACCGAAATGTACGCGGCGACGATTACCAGGAGAACAGTGCACAGGCGCGAAACCATCACGTAGTGGTTTTCGGTCGCGCTCTTTTTCACGAAGCGCCGATAGAAGTCCGACACCAGGTACGACGCGCCCCAATTCAACTGGGTGGCGATGGTGGACATGAAGGCGGCGAGAAATCCCGCGATCGCGATGCCGCGATACTGGTGCGGCAGATAGTTGTTGAGCACCAACATGTATCCGGTCTCCGGATGAGCCAAGCCGGGATAGAGCACGATCACAGCCACGCCGGTCAGGATCCACGGCCAGGGCCGGATGGCATAGTGCGCGATGTTGAACCACAATACCGACAGCAAGCCCTGCTTTTCGTCGCGCGCACTGAAGATGCGCTGCGCGATGTATCCGCCGCCGCCCGGCTCCGCTCCCGGATACCAGAACGCCCACCATTGCAGCCCGATGAAGACGAAGAAGTTGGCCAGCGGAACCATCCACATGGGTTCCGAGGTCACGCCACGCGAGAAGTTCGGCAGGAAGTTCAGCGGACTCTCGGCGTTACCACCAGCGCGCGTCTGCATCTGCTGCAGGCTGGCAATCACTGCGTTCATGCCTCCGCAGGCGCGGATGGCGTAGTAGGCCACGGCGATCACGATGCTCATCTTCAGCACGAACTGGAACAGGTCGGTCCAGAGCACGCCCCACAGGCCGCCCAGTGCAACGTAGAGGCCGGTGAACGGGATCAGAAACAGGACGCAGATGGCCAGCGCCGCGCCGTCATTGCCGCTCCAGACAGAGCCGAAATGGCCGCCCATGAAACTGCTGATGTTGTTTAGCATGGGCGTGTTGGCCAGCGTGGTGCTGACGATGGAAGTCATGGCCTTGGTGACCCATCCGAGGATGACGCAGTTCATCAGCAGGCCGAGATAGATGGCACGAAAGCCGCGCAAAAACGCTGCCGGTTTCCCGGAGTAGCGAATCTCGGCGAACTGCACGTCAGTAAGCAGCCCCGAGCGCCGCCATAGGCGAGCGAACAGGAAGACGGTCATCATCCCCGAGAACAGGAAGCCCCACCACAGCCAGTTGCCGGAGATCCCCTGCGTGTACACCAAACCGGTGACGACAAGCGGAGTGTCAGCGGCGAAGGTGGTAGCCACCATCGAGGTGCCCGCCAGCCACCAATTCACGTTGCGTCCGGAGACAAAGTAGTCGTCAACGCTTTTGCCGGACCGCCCGCGGAACCAGAGTCCGAGGACGAGAGTGATGGAGAGATAACCGACGATGGCCGACCAGTCGAGGAGGGTGAAAGACATAAGCGGCAATTATCGTTTAAGCAAGGTCAAAAGCAAAAACTTGACCACGGATTTACGCGGATGAACACGGACCAGTTAGAAACGTGCTGGAAGTCCTTGGCTGGAACACCGTTCCAGCCTGCAACCCGACTCGACGATTTCTGCTGGGCGTCCCTGATCGTGTGTTTCGTGTGTATAGCTAAAAGAAAAAACACAATCGTTTAGAATCAATGCTTTGAGAGGAAAATATTCGCATGATGTTGATTCTATAGCTAGTTATACGTATCCATGTCTGCGCGTAGGACTTAGCTGCCAAAAATGGCGATTCTGGCCGCAAAAACTATCATACTTGTATTACTTGTATGACAAGAAATTGTCATACTTTCTATACAAGTCATACTCTTTTTGAGTGCCGCGAGGCGATGTCAAAGAACAAACTCTCCCGCGCGCTGGGCGCGGGATGGAACAGGGACACAAATCCCTTGGCCCACGGATTGGTTGTAGATCGCGGCAATGGGAAGCGGTAGGAAAAACGACATGGGTAGGAAACTAAAGTAACCAGCACGGCCCAAAATGGGAATCGCGCGCCGCGGAGTCATGTGTCGTCCCTGCCGGGACTCCTGGCAATTTCTTGGCCGCGTACCCAGCGCTGAAAGCGCTGGGCTTTGATATGGCGTCCCTACCGGGACGGTGAGGGGAATTTTCGCTGCTTTTGCTTCGCAAGAAGGATGGGGCACCCACGGCGTAATTGCTAAGGCTTTGCGAATTGTACTTTCACGGTCTTGATCTCGTAGGGATTCGTTGGGACGATGACGACTTTGCCGCTGGCGTCGAGGCTGAGCGGGCCTTCGACCATTTCCATGAGATTCGTCGCGCTGGCCGAGGCAGCCTTGTCGGGCAAGGTCAGATGTACGTCGCCCTTCTTCCCTGCCCATTCGTAGAAGCGGACGATGAGCGAGCTGTCGTCGGCGTCTTTCTTGATCGCCGTAATAATTAAGTTGTCTTCCTGGGTGGAGAAGAACGACTGCGACGGCGGCAGCGTTCCTTGGTGCCGCGTGGTGGTCACCGCCAGCAGCGGTACGTTGACCTCGTAGCCCTGGCGAACGGTTAAAGCATCCCGCCACGTGCCTGCGTGCGGATAGAGCGAATAAGTGAACTCGTGATGGCCCTGGTCGGCATTCGGGTCGGGATATTCCGGCGAACGCAGCAGCGAAAGCCGTAGCACGTTGTCCTTGGCGTCGTAGCCGTATTTCGAGTCGTTCAGCAGGCTGAATCCATGCGTCGCGTCAGACAGGTCGGCCCAGCGCAGGGCGGGGACTTCGAATTGCGCTTTCTCGGCAGGAGTGTTGCGCGTGGTGGGGCGCTCGACGGAGCCGTAGGGAATCTCAAACGTCGCCTTGTCGCTGCGCGCGCTGAGCGGGAAGGCGACTTTCAGCAGGATGTGCTTCTCGTGCCAGTCGGCCTGCATGTTGACGTCAACGCGAGGTGAGTTAGCGTTGAGAGTGATGTCCTGGATGAAGCTGGAGTTCTGCCAGCTGTGCTTGACGCGGATGACGGCGCGCAGTGGCGTGTTCTCGATGAGCTTCACTTCGTCGGCTTGCAGCAGGTCGGTGTGGTGCTCGATGAAGTCGGCGTCCACGTTCCAGGCGTCCCATTGTTTGGGTTTGTCGACGAACGCCTGCAGCAGGTTGCCGCAGGGCTTGCCGTCGGGCAGGTTGGCGGGCGCGCCGACACCGGGGACGGCGGGGGCGAGAGCCTCGGTCTTGCTGCGTTTGTCGATGAGGCTAGTGATGCAGCCGGTGGCGGGATCGACTTGGACCCGGAGGAATTCGTTCTCCATCCAGTCGTGACCGACAAAAAGCATGTTCTTCGGAGGAACAGCTTTGGACATCGCCATAGGAAGCTGTTTTTTCTGTGGAGACAGGTGTACAACCTCAAAGCCTGTGGCGGGAACTTGCTCCGCAAGCACCCTCAACTTCACGCGTCCAGTATTCGGATCTGAAGTGATAACCTCCGCGAGCATCGGCATACCGGTTGGGGTAGTTGCCGCCACATCCTCAACTGGGCCTGGAAACTGGGCCGCGAACTCCACTTCCTCCGTTCTTTCCCACGACAGCGGGTTGAACACCAGCACGCTGACGCCATCCGATTCCGTCTTGACCCGCACCGCCAAATCATCCAGCTCTGCGCTCATCGTGTCATTGCTGAAGCGCTGCACCTCGGCGAACTTGCGGGCGGCGTCCACATAGTTGATGCCGATGCCCGAACCCGGCAGGATGTCGTGGAATTGATTGAACAGGACTTTCTTCCAAGACGCATCGAAGTCGGCCTCAGGATAGGGCTGTCCGAAGAGCGTTCCGATCGACGCGAGTTTCTCGGCATCGAGCAGAGCGACTTCGCCTTTGCGGTTGCCCCGCTTGGTTTCCGACTGGGTGGTCTGCACACCGCGGTGGTACTGGAAGTAGAGTTCGCCCGTCCACGTAGGCAGGTTGAGTTCACTCTCGTGCTGGCTCAGTCCATTCAAAAAGCTGGCAGCGGTGGAGAACTCAATCTTGGGAAACACAACATCCGGCTTCTGCCAGCGCAGCGCGGTATCCAGATCGATTCGGGTGGGTCCGCCGCCGTGGTCGCCCACTCCGTAGAGATACATCATCTGCAGCCCACCAGCGGGAGCTGAATTTGTCCCGCCGTTGTACTTCCACATCAGCGGGCCGTACACCGACGAATCCTGCGCCAAGGTTACTGGATCGATCTGGCCGCTATAGGTGCTGGGAAAATACGTCATCAGGCGCGAGCCGTCAGGCGCCTGCCACCAGAACAGACGATAGGGGAACTTGGTAAATTCCGACGCCCACAACAGTTTCTGGGTTACGAAATAGTCGATACCCGCGCGCTTGTAGATTTGCGGCAGCTGCGCGTTGTAGCCGAACGAGTCGGGGTTCCAGCCGATGTTTACGTCAACGTTGAACTTCTGTTTGAAGTAGCGCTTGCCATACAGGATCTGCCGCACCAGAGACTCGCCGTCGGGCAGGTTGAGATCGGGCTCGACCCACATGCCGCCGACGATCTCCCAGCGGCCTTCTTTCACGCGCTGCTCGATCTCGCGGAAGATCGCCGGGTACTTCTCCTCCATCCAAACGTAAGCCTGCGCCGCCGAGGCGCTGAACTTGAAATCGGGATATTCGCGCATCAACTGCAGCGCCGTGCCGAAGGTGTTGCGGACCACCTCGACCGTTTCGGTCTCCGGCCACAGCCATGCCATGTCGATGTGGCTGTTGCCCACGGCCTTCACGCTGAACTGCTTCATGTAGGGGCGCAACACATCCAACTTGCTTTGCGCGGCTTTGAGCGAAGCGTCGAAAGCGGCTTGATTGCCTTTGTCCAGCGCGCTCATGTCGATGGCCTTCACCGCGGCATCGAGCTGCGCCTCGCGCTCGGCTTTGCCATCGGGATAGGCGCCAATGAGTAGTTCGGCCGCGAGCACTTCCTGGCGAAGAATAGTGGGGTCAGGACGATTCGGATCTGGCTCGATCAGTAATTGTGCGCGCTCCAGCACCGTCCGTGGAGCGCCGCCGCAGCATCCGACGCCCGCACCCCTTAGCACTCGGACGGCAATGCTGAACTTCTCGCCCGCCTGCGCATTCTGGGTCAGCGCGATGGGGACAACGTCGCCATCGTCGGTGCGCGTTACCAGGTTGCCGTTGACGAAGATGCTCAGGAGCAGCGTTTCGTTGCCGCCGAAGTGCACGTCAAGCGATACGCGAGAGCCCTTGAGGTTGTAACCGCTCACCTGTTCGGGAATCTGAGTGTTGTAGTACAGCCAGACGGGCGTCGAGAAATTCTCATCGACGACTACCATTTGCTTTGCGCCGGCAATTGGAGGCGGAATCTCTCCATGCGGAAGATCTTGCGAGACGATCCGCCAATCCTTGAGCGGAATAGTTGTGATCGCCTGCAGCCGATCGAGCACCGGTTTGTAAGGATCAGCTGCAGGTTGCGTTTGGGCGGAGGCAATAAGGGACGCCAAAAAGATGAGAACAACAAAATAACGGCAGGAGAGTTTCATGAGGTGGCCTCAACCTTAGCAGCGCGCGACGGTTGTGCCGCCGCTACGCGGCTCACGATCTATCTTTCGAACTGAACCGCGGGCTTACGCCCACGGCTCACACAAATATCGCCGCAAAGCGGCTCGTCGGGCTTGTTGGCTGGGTCTCGCGGACTAAAGTCCGCGAGGTAATTCACAGGTAAGACGCCCTACGGCACGGCTGAAGCCGTGCCCTTTCAAATCCTGCGCTTAATACTCAATACCCAGCTTGTGCTGCATCTCTTCCAGCGTGACGCCCTTGGTTTCGGGGAAGGTGAACATGACCACGAAGAACATCAGGGCCATCATGACGGCGAAGAAGACAAACGGGAACGCGCCGCCGTAGCGCTGCACAAAGACGGGAAAAATAAACGCGATCAAGGCGTTCATGATCCAGTGCGTCGAACTGCCCAGGGCCTGCCCCTTAGAGCGCACGCGGTTGGGAAAGACCTCGCTGATATACACCCAGATGACCGCACCCTGCGAAATCGCAAAGAACCCGATGTAGGCCACCAGCAACCACACTAACAAGCCCTGGTGCTGTTGGGTGTAAAACACCGCCGCCACTCCGCCCAGGCAGAACGTCATCCCAAAACCGCCGATCATGAGCAATGTCTTGCGCCCGAGCTTGTCGATGAGGGACATCCCTAGCAACGTCGCGGCCAGGTTCATGGCTCCTACTGCTACTGCCTGCAGATCGCCCGAAACCTTGTTAAAGCCGGCCATGGCGAAGATGTAATTCAAGTAGTAGAGAATTGCGTTAATCCCCGCGAGTTGATTAAACGCGGCCACGGTGAACGCGAGATAGATGGGAAAACGATACTTACGCTGGAACAGAGGCTCAGAGTGCACCTTGCCGTCAACGTGAATCGAAGCGATGATGTCATCCAGTTCGCTGGCGCCGTCGGGCGATCCCAGCAGATCGAGGACCTCGCGTGCTTCGGCGATACGGTTCTTGGTCACCAGCCAGCGCGCGCTGCGCGGGATCCCGAATAGCATGACGAGGAACAGCACGGCCGGAAGCGCAGCAACTCCCAACATCCAGCGCCATTCGGCCAACCCGAGATTGAACCGACCGATAATGAAGTTTGACAGGTAGGCCACCAGGATGCCGATGACGATGTTGATCTGAAACGATCCCACCAGCATTCCACGCCATTTTGCGGGAGCGATTTCCGCGATGTAGACCGGCCCCAATACCGATGAGCCACCGATCCCGAGTCCACCGATGAAGCGGAAGATCAGCAGCGAGGGCCAGTTCCATGCGAACGCGCAGCCCAGTGCGGAAATCACGTAGAAGAGAGCCAGGATGCGCAGGCTCTCGCGTCCCCCCAGGTGGTCGCCGAGTACGCCCGAACACATGGCGCCGATGATGGTGCCTACCAACGCAATCGATACTGTAAAGCCCAGCTGGCCGGGCGAGAGACTGAACACCTGCGTCAACTGATGGGTGGTTCCGGCGATGACTGCCGTATCGAAGCCGAACAGTAGCCCACCCAGGGCCCCCACGATGATGCTCTTCACCAGGTAAAAGTTGAATTTGCCTGCCACGCTTTGCACCTCCGCAGGGGCTAAAGCCCCTCTTCATGGCGTTGCTCGTCCGGCACGACTGAAGTCGTGCCCTGACACGAGACGTTGCCTACTCGCTCCAGACGGCCAGCTCATTGCCATTGGGATCGGCGAAGTGAAACCGCCGGCCTCCGGGAAACTCAAAGGTCTCGATGACAATCTTTCCGCCAGCATTGATGACCTTGCTCCTGGTTTCTTCCAGGGCCTTGGCATACAGGACAGCGAGTGCGCCGCCCTTCACTGGCTGAGCACTCATGGTGAAACCACCGCCGAGCCGCCCGTCAAAGAAGCTGGTGTAGTTCGGCCCGAAGTCGGTGAAGCTCCAGCCAAACACCTCGGTGTAGAAGCGCTTGGTGGCCGTAATGTCGGTGGCCGGAAACTCAATGTAGTCCATCTGGAAGTTGTGGTCCGCTTGATCCATGCCTGCCTCGTGTTGGGTATCCGCGGGCAAGATTAGCACACCGGCTTTCGTCCGCAGCAGGGATAGACGATCGCTCACCGAATTCTCACTCCGACGCAGCCGCGCGGGGTTGCAGAAAGGCTGTGGCTCCCGCATAATCCGCCGGTGGAGAAAGACGACAGTTCCGCGATCGTTCCGTCTGAAACTACCATTCCATCGCGCCGTTCCGCGGTCCTTCATCGCGCACTGAATAGGGCCTATCCCGTAGCGGTTCGCGGGGAAGGTGTGTGGCTGTTTGATGCCGATGGCCAGAAGTATCTCGATTTCGCCTCCAGCGCAGTCGTGAACTTCATCGGACATGGTGATCCGGGAATCGTCCGCGCCATGGCCGAGCAGGCATCGCGACTGGAGTTCGCGCACTCGAGCAACTTCACCACCGAAGTCGTGGAGTTGTTCGCCCAGGAGTTGCTCGATTTTGCAGGACCGGCGTTTCGCGATGGCGCGGTGTTCTTCACCAGCGGAGGCTCGGAGGCCGTGGAAAGCGCGCTGAAACTGGCGCGGCAATACCAGGTGGAGAGCGGACGCTCGGAGCGCTACCAAGTCGTCAGCCGTCGCCAGAGTTATCACGGCGCGACGTTAGGTGCGATGGCCGTCAGTGGAAACGAATCACGGCGGGGGATTTATCTTCCCATGCTGCACGAATTTCCGAAGGCCAACATTCCCTACTGCTACCGCTGTCCCTACGAGTGCGGGAAGGGCTGCGCCGATTGCGGCCTCAAGTATGCCGCCGAGGTTGAGGTTGCGATCGCCCAGACGAATGGCACCGCCGCGGCCTTCATCATGGAGCCTGTCAGCGGAGCGACGCTGGGCGCGGCTGCACCACCTCCGGCTTACGTTCAACGTGTCGCCGAGGTTTGCGGCGAGCAGCATGTGCTGTTGATAGCCGACGAAGTCATGACCGGCTTCGGCCGCACTGGTCGCCGCTTTGCCATGGACCACTATGGCGTGGCGCCGGATATTATCGCGGCGGGCAAAGGGATCTCGAGCGGCTACTCCCCGCTGGGCGCGGTGATTGCGCAGCGCCACGTGGTCGATGCCATCGCGAGTGGTTCTGGCACGCTGCTGCACGGCTTTACTTACAACGGACACCCCGTATCCGTGGCAACAGGCCGCGCAGTTCTGCAGCGACTGATCGATGGCAAACTCATCGAAGCCGCCGACACAGACAACACTGGCAGCATAGCGTCTATCTTGCGAGACAAATTGCAGGACCTACGGAAGTTGGATAGCGTGGGCGATGTGCGCGGAATGGGCTTACTGTGGGCCGTGGAGTTTGTCGCCGACAAGTCGAGCAAGCAGCCCTATCCCGCGGAAAAGAAGTTTTCCGCGCTCGTGAATGAGTCGGCTCTGCGGCGTGGCGTCGTGGTCTACCCGATACAGGGCTGCGTGGACGGCAAGCGCGGTGACCACGTCATGGTTGCCCCTCCAGCGGTAATTACGGCAGACGAGATTCGCTGGGCGGTCGAGCATTTGAGTGAAGCCATCAGCGAAGCACAAGCACTATAGCCCGCAATTGAGTAAAGAACCTTCAGCCACCGGCTTCTGCATATCACCGACTACGCACAAAGCAAAAGGCGCGGATCGTCCGCGCCCTCGCCTCATGCTTGAATTAATACGGCCCGAATCTACTGGGTCACGGTCTTGACCGCATCCCCAACCTTGAAGCCGGAACCCGAAACCGGGGTACCGACCGCCGACACGTCGTCCACATCAGTGAGTCTGATCACGCCGACTGTGGAACTCATCTTGCGAATTACGGCTCCGGTGGATGGATCCTTGATCTCGCGCGTTACCCGCTCTACGTTGAGCTGGTCTCCTACTTTTAATCCGGACTTGCCGCCGACGTTGAGGATGATTTGTCCTCCATCCACCGCTGCCACCAATCCTTCTACCTTGACGGTGCGCGTCTGCAGCTTAGTGTTGTCGGCGATGAGTTCGCCGCTCATCTGCTTCACCGCGGAGTTCACAGCCTCGCCCAGGATGGTCTGCTGGAAGTCGCTGCTGCCGAAGTCAACGGCCCCGCCGCCCCAGCCGTGCCAGTTCCCTCCGCCGCCCAGCAGCGACGTGCTCTCGCGGCTTGACTCGCCCTTGCCCGAGGCAACCCCCAGGATCTCGGCGGTATCAATATCGACGATCCGGGCGTCCACCGCCACAATAGCTTTGGTCTTCTTGTGGCCAACTCCCCCGATTCCGTATCCGCCCCAGTTGCCACCGCCACCACCAATGTTGGTGTTTTTGGTGTCGTTGCCGAACTGCGTCACGCTGCCGACGATGATAGCGTCCACCCCAAGCAGTTTTCCCAGCTTCGCGGCTGAGTTGGGGTTGGCACGATCGCTGTTGGAAAAATTCTGCTCGGTCAGGATCTTGTCCATGGCTTTGCGCTCGATGACCGAGTAGGTGCCGTCCTGCACCAGGTATTTCACGGCTAGATCCGCGATGCCTCGGCCCACGTCAACATTGCTGCCGAACGCAGCTGCCGAATAGGTTTGCACTGTCGCGTAATCAAAATCGAAAACCGCTACCCGCTTCTTGCGGCCTTGGGGACTGGCAGGCGCGGAAGCCGCTGGCGCCGTCTGCGCCTCGGCTGCAACCAGAAACAGCAAAGCTCCCACTAACGAAAGGGCTAAGACGATCCTCTTCATCATGAATCTCCCAACGAAATAGGTTGTGATTGATCGGTTAACTGAACTTCCCGTATTACGTCCCGGAACACGGAATTCTACACCCGCATGTGTTGGGGTGCTCTTAAAAGCGGCTTCCCACCGGTCGCATTTCCCGAAAAGGCAAAAGGCGCGGTCGGTGCCGCGCCTTTTCGATGTCTCGAGATTTCAAATGCTGCCTTACTGCTGGGATGACCCACCCGGCACCGTGTCGTGTTGCGTGCCCAACTCATGAGGAGACGACATGACCGCCGTGTCAGGATTCAGCAGGCCCTTTTTGTCCGGCCCCAGTCCGAGCTTGATCAGCGCCCGGGAGTCCGGAGTGACCTTGGTCTGCCAGCCATTCTCAGCCTGTAGCCGCACGAACGCATCCTTGGTGCTCTGGTCCCACTTGCCAGACGGCTCGCCGGGCAGGTAATGCTCCCTAACCAGCGCCTGCTGGATTTCCACCGTGCGCTCCTGGTCGATGGTGTGCTGCCCGTGAGTTGCCTTAGCCGACTTCTTCTTCGACTTGGTGGTGGAGGTCTTGGCGGATTTGCTCGACTTGGAGGACTTGGACGACTTATGAGAACTGGAAGATGCGCTGGTCGACTTGGTTGATTTTGTCGGGGTCGTGGTGGCTGTCGCTACATTGGCGAGGAGTGCCGCCACAGCCAAGATCGCGATTGGATTAAGAATCCGCAGATTCAAGCGCAAATTAAGCACCTCGAGGGAAACCTATGAATTCCGGAATAATGGGTAATTGTAACCGCCCATTAACGTAAATGGGAACCACAAAAGTCAGCAAGAATCCCAAAAAGGAACTATTGGCGAAGCAGTTACCCCTGACCCTTGAACCGGGCTCCGGCGGAGTCTCCTCCGCCGGGTCACGCTTGAAATGCAGACACGATCTTTATGGCAGCGTTCCGCCCATGAAGATGGTTCCCGCGTTCGGTCCCAAACCGCGAGGCCTGACCAGGAACACGACATCCTGCCCGGCTTTGAGTTGCGACTCCACTTTGTGGAAGTCGGATTCGCTGTTGACTGCCTGCTTATTGATTTCCAGGATGACGTCGCCGCGGCTGACACCTACGCTATCGCCAAACCCGTCAGGCTTAACATCCTGCACGATTACGCCCTTCGAGTTCGGGAGTTTCATGCGGTCCGCGATCTCGGGTGTGATGTCCTTCACGGTCACCCCGAGTTTGCTCTCCTGTGGCTTGGCTTGCTCGCCGCCCTCTTCTTCCTCGCCTAAGCGGGTTGCGAAGAGTTTCTGGCGGTCAGCTACAGTGACTTCAGCGGTGCTCGGCTTGCCATTTCTCACGTAGCCAATCTTGGTCGCGGTGCCGGGCTTGATGGCGGATATTTCCGCCACCAGTTCGTCGCCCGTAGCCACAGTCTTGCCATTCACCGAAACGATGGTATCGCCCGTCAGTAAGCCCGCCTTCTGGGCCGGGCCATTGGGAGTGACATTGGCAATCGTAACGCCGCTGGAAACTCCGTACACGCGCTGTACCGCAGGATTCACAATCGCGTTGAACTCGACGCCAATCGATCCGCGCGAGACCTTGTGGTCGGGGCTGATCAACTGGTTGTAGACCTGCACCACGGTGTTAGACGGCATGGCAAAACCCACGCCCTGGTAGCCGCCTCCGCTGCTGTAGATGGCGGTGTTGATGCCGATCACCTCACTTGCCATGTTGACCAGCGGGCCTCCCGAGTTGCCGGGATTGATTGCAGCATCGGTCTGGATAAAGGACTGGAACTGGCGCTGCGGAACGATGTTGCGGCCCCGCGCCGAAACGATGCCGGCGGTCACAGTTTCTTCCAAACCAAACGGACTTCCGATCGCCAGCACCCAGTCGCCCACAGACATGCTGTCAGAGTTGCCCAACTTGGCATAGGGCAGCGATTTCTTGGCGTCGATCTTGATCACAGCCAGGTCGGTTTCCTTGTCCACGCCGATGACGGTCGCGTCGTAGGTAACGGTCTGAGGATCATTCATCAGCTTGACGCGGATGCGGTCAGCTTTCTCTACCACGTGCGCGTTGGTAACGATGTAGCCCTTGGCATCGACGATGACTCCCGAGCCCAGCGAACGCTCGCGCATGTCCTCGCCACCCGGAGCGCCCGGCATCTGTCCCTGGCCACCTTGGCCGCCCTGACCGCCAAAGAAGCGGTCCAGGAAGTCCTGCATGGGATTATCGTCGCCACCGTCGTTATCGTCCGGAGTTCCGGGCACAGCGCGACCGCCCTTGCGATGCGGGTTCTTGATGGTCGATTCGGTATTGATGTTGACCACGGCCGGTTCAAGCTGGCGCGCGATCTGCGAGAACTGGCTCGAAAGCTCGCGTGGCGACGGCACCTGGAGCGGAGTAGCGTCCGCCGACGAAGCTGCCTTCTCCTTGCCCTTCACACCTGCGGATACCACGGTACCAATCAAGATGCCCAGCGAGAGAGTCGCCAGGATGACGAGGGTCGAGGCGAAGCGATTGGCCTTCATCTTCTCCCCAAAGCCCATGTGTTGCCGATCCATTGAAAGTCCTCCAACGAGTTAGACCCAAACCCCGATTATACGTTGCTGTTGGCAACCGTTGGTTTGTGACGGGGGATGAGCGGAGGGTCCTCGAAATCGTTAGACGTCAAATGGGGACATTAGTTACCAATTGTTTAGTTGGCGATTTCCAGCCGGGTGTTGGCAACCCGGCGTTTCTATTTTCCGGTTTCATAGACAACCTTGCCACCGACCACCGTGCGCAGCACCTGTGTTTTCAGGATTTCCGAAGCCGCTACTTTCGTCAGGTCACGGTCCAGCACGACGAAGTCGGCCAGCATCCCGGGAGCTAGAGTACCCTTCTCGGTCTCAGCGAACTGGGCGTAGGCTGAGCCCGTGGTGTAGGCGGCCAGAGCCTGCAGTATGGTCAGTTTCTGCTCAGGATGGTACTCCCTGGTTCCCGCCTCGTTCTTGCGCGTAACTGCCGCGTAGATGCCGCGAAACGGATTGATGGGCTCCACCGGATAGTCCGTGCCGAAGGCCAGCGGAACTCCGTTGTCCAGAAACTGCTTCCAGGGATACGAAGTCTTGCCACGCTCGGGGCCGATGCGGTCCACCGCCCAGTTCATGTCAGTGAGCAAATGGCTGGGCTGCACCGAGGCAACGACTCCCAGCTTTTTGTACTGCGCAAATTGATCGGGCGCAATGACCTGGTCATGCTCGATGCGGAAGCGGAAGTCGTGCGGCGACTTCGAACCGAAAGCGGCATGGGCCTCCGAATTGCTCACCGCATTGGCAAAGGCATCGAGGGCCATTTGCGCAGCGCGATCTCCGATGGCGTGGAAGCCAAGCTGGAATCCAGCCGCGACGCGCTCGCTTGCAAGCTTGTTCAGCGTGGCCTGATCGTACTGCGGCAGCCCGGAGTTTCCAGGATCGTCGGAGTACGGAGCCAGCAACGCCGCGGTGCGCGAGCCCAGCGATCCGTCCATGAAGCCCTTGAGCATCGCCGTATGCAACATGGGATCGTCGGCCGCATGATGCGCGCGGTGCTGCTGCAGCACATAAACCGGATCGTTGAAGGGGAGCCACTCGCTGATGCGCAGTGTGAGTTTGCCTTCGCGCTCCAGGTCTTCGTACACCAGAAAATCTTCCCACGAGGAATTGTCCTGAGCTGAGGTAATCCCCCACTGCGCGGCGTCGGCTAAGGCGAGCTCGGCAGCGTGGCGTCGTTGATCTGGTGTTGGCGGAGGTACCTTGGCAAACACCAGTCCCTGCGCGCCCTCGCGAAGAATCCCGGTGGGTTCGCCCTGCGCATCGTGGTCAATCTTGCCGCCTTCCGGCGCCGCGGTCTGGGCAGTGATACCCGCTGCCTTGAGCGCTGCGGTGTTGGCGATGGCGATGTGTCCGTCAACCCGCACAAAAATCGCAGGATGCCCGTTCGTCATCACGTCGATCTGCTGGCGTGTGGGCAGCGCCTGCCCCAGCCACAGCGTGTGGTCCCATCCGCGGCCCACAATCCATTCGCCCTCCGCGGCATGGTTCACCCGCAAGCCTATGCGATGCTGCATTTCCTGCAGCGATTGCGATCCCACGAGATTGACATTCATCTTCTCGAAGCCGCCGGAAGCGAGATGCAGGTGCGCGTCGTTAAAGCCCGGCATTACGAAATGCCCACCGAGATCCACAATCTGGGTGTTCTTACCTTTCAGCTTCAAGTTCACTTCGTCGGATCCGACTGCGAGGATCTTTCCGGCGCTAACTGCGATCGCCTGCGCGCGAGCCGGTATCGCCTGCGTGTAAATATCACCGTTGATGAAGATCGTGTCGGCGGGTTTTGCACTGTCGTCCGCGGCAAACGCAGGAGTCAATGAGGGATTCATCACGGTTGTGATTACCAGGAAGGCGAGCAAAATCGATTTCATTCTTCCGAGACTCCGCACATGGCAAGCGTCAGCAACAGGATTCGTTTCAGGCCGAGATCGCGCCCCGCCGGATCGTACCACTCGTTCACCGTGTGGGCCCCGCCTCCGCTCCCCCCTGCGCCAATTGCGATGGCTTCGCGGCCAAGCGACAGAGGTATGTTGGCGTCGGTTGAAGCCCGCTGTATCCGCGAGCTGTTATTCAACTGCGCATCGACCGCGCGAATGACCTTCAGCAGATGCGCGTCGCTCGGCAGGTCGGCGGCAGGACGGTCGCCGATCACTCCCACCTCGGCGGTCAGAGTATCCTGCTTCTTCCGTGCGCTGGTGCCGTCTTTCACCGCTTCGCGCAAGGCACGCTCCAGCCGATCCAGTTGCTCGACTGACGCAGATCGCGTGTCCACGCGCATGGTGGCGGACTGCGGAATCGAATTCACCGAAGTCCCACCCTGCACGATTCCGATGTTGAAGGTTGTCTTCGGCGCGCTGGGCACCGTCGTCTGGCTGAAGCGCTCGATGATCCGCGCCAGCGCCACAATCGGGTTGGCTATGCCAAAATCGCTCCAGGAGTGTCCACCTGGTCCGCGTACCGTGATCTCGAAGCGGCGGCTGCCCAGGCCTTCAGCGATGACCGTGTCAGTGCCCGCGCCATCCAGCACAACCAGCGCGCCGATCGATTCCAACCATCTGGCCTGCTGAAAGATGTGCCGCATGCCGCGCAGGTTGCCTTCGCCTTCTTCGCCCACATTCCCGATGAACAAAATCGGAGCAGCGTTGGCAACGCCTGAGTCGCGTAGCGCGCCCGCAATCGCCAGCAAGGCGGTAATGCCGGAGCCATTATCGGAAATGCCCGGCCCGGAAAGCTTGCCGCCCTCGCGCGCCACGGTGATCGAGGTCTCGGCCGGAAACACCGTATCGAGGTGTGCGCTGAGTGCGAAGAACGGAGCGTTGGGGTCGGTGCCCGGACGGATACCGAAGACGTTTCCTAGCTCGTCCTGATGGACTTCCGACAAGCCAAGCTCTTCGAATCGAGCCTTCAGCCACTGGCTGCGCGCCGCTTCGCCCCACGGAGGAGCCGGGATGGCGGTCACTTCGAGTTGCAGGTCCTCCAATTCGCGAGCATGGGCGCGAAACCAGGCAAACGCGGCGTGCACGGACCGCAGCTCGGCAACGCGAGCGACGATCTGCTGCCCGGTGCGGGAGGCGCGCGATTCCCCTGCGCCTGGCGAGATCGCTTCCCCGAACGACTGCCGCTGCTGAGGACCCAAGGCCATGAGTGATGGTAACCCGTTTAGTGGAAACACGAGAGATCAGTTTTGGTCGTGGATATGCCGAGCAGTTTACGTCGCAAAAGAAGTGCGCACGCCGGCCGCCTGAACGCACTCCAGGATTTCGGCTTCGGTCAGCATCGTCGCAGAATTCTTGGCGCGCTGGAAGATTCGTTCCACCAACTCTGGTGTGTCAGGAATCCCATGGCGCTCGAGCCAGAAATGCACGTTGGACTTGCCGCTCATGGGGCCGATCTCGATGATCTGCTCCATTCCAAAATAGTGCGATGGCACGCCGGAATAGATGCTATTGGCCAGCATCACGTCGTTCTTGCGGTACGCCTTGATCACGGCAGCCGCATGCACGCCCGTGCCGGTGCGGAAAGCGTCTCCACCCACCACCGGATAATTGCTCGGAATGGGAACGCCAGTGGCCTTGGATACCGCCTCGCAATATTCCTTGAGCTTGTTGAGGTCCTGGCTGACCCACGGCTCGATGCCCATCAGTTTCAGGTTCATCAGCATCTGGTCCATCTGGGTGTTGCCCACGCGTTCGCCGATGCCGCATGCAGTGGCGTGTACCACCTCGGCGCCCGCCACCAACGCGGCGATGGCGTTGGCCACGGCCAATCCGCGGTCGCAGTGACCGTGCCACTCCACGCGAATGTTCTGGCCAGAAGGCTTCACCACCTCGTTCACCACGAAGTGCATCAGGGCGACGGTGCCCATAGGAGTGGCGTGACCAGCGGTGTCGCAAATCACGATGGCGTGCGCTCCGCAATTGATGGCCGTCGAATACAGCCGCTTGATGGTCTCGGGATCGCAGCGCGTCGTGTCCTCGGTGACGTACATGACTTCGAGGCCCTGCGACACGGCATACTTCACCGCATTTTCTGTGGTGTGCAACAGGAAGTCGTCGGTCCAATCTTCGGTATAGCGGCGAATCGGGCTCGATCCAATAAAGGTCGCGGCTTCGATGGGCACTCCGGTTCTCTGCACTATTTCCGCGATGGGGCGGATGTCGTTTTCATGGGTGCGGGCAGCGCAATTGGGCTTGATCTTGAGATGAGCGCGCCCGATCTCCCGTGCCAGCGCTTCGCAGTGGGCCACAGCACGCGGTCCCGCTCCCGGCAGGCCCATGTCGAGCATGTCGATGCCGACCGCTTCCATTAGGTGGAGGATCTCGATCTTTTGTTCAATGGTGGGGTCTTTGACGGAAGGAGATTGCAGGCCGTCGCGCAACGACTCGTCGTTCAGGAGGACACGCCCGGCTGGAACCATCGACCGCGCGTACACCTGGTTCCAGTCGTATATCAGTTCAGAAACTTCTGCGGACACGGTTACCTTCCGTCACCAAGACTTCGGGCCCCTACAATTGTGCCGAACGAACGATTAGCGCGAACCGTTGAAGGCTCGGCTATCGGTGCCTCACATCACCGGAGCGTACTCCCACCCCCCACAGATGGAAGTTGACGCCTATACGTTTCAAATCCTTACGTTCGGAGGATTACTACTTTTCTTCTGCTCCGGCTGCCGGCGTATTGGCAGCCGGGGTCTTCGGAACCACCGTCACGCCAAAAATCGACAGCTTGCCGACCCCAGCCACATTCTTCCCGCGTGGCTCCTCGGCGTTCGGAAGGTACAGGGTTTTGCAATGCTCGCAGCGATAAACTTCGCCCTGGTCGCCATAGGCTTGCAGAGCGTCACCGCAGCTCTGCTCCACCACGTCCGCCGTGTAATACCAGCGCTTCAGGTGGCCGCCGCAGAATTTTCCCTTGTCGTTCTTTTCGTTGCAGGCACGCTGCAGCGGCTTCTTGTATTTCACTTTATGATTGGGTAACTGGGCTGGAGAATCGTCGGGTTGATCAGGCATGATAGCGGTAGGAACCTCCAAATCGGGCCGCCTGCTGACCTAAAGTCCGCAGCAACAGGGTGCCAGATCGCGCAATCGTAACCGCACATTGTAACCCAGACGTGTCAGGCTTTCGCGAACCACGTTACGCACGGGCGCTGTCAATCAGATGCGATTTCGCCGCCGCAGCGCTCCCATCGCCCCTATCGTCCCCTTGATCCGCGCTCCCAGACTGCTGCCAAACAGCATGTCGATGAATCCGGACATCTGACGATAGAAGCTAGCGCCATAGCCGTACCACCACACCTTCGGCATGCGCGGCAGCAGGTCCACATCGACATACTTGACCTGCACCATTTCGTTAAGACCGAGCCTGCCGTGGATGCGACCGATTCCGCTGTGCTTGAATCCTCCATGCGGGGCCTCGGCGATCCCGAACCCCGAGATCGCGTCATTGATCATCACGGTGCCAGCCTTGATTCGCGCGGCCATTGCTTCTGCACGTTTGCGGTTACCCGTCCAAACGCTGGCGGCCAATCCAAATTCGCTGTCGTTGGCGAGCGCAACGGCCTCCTCGTCGGTGTCGAACGCCGCCACCGGCAGCGCCGGACCAAAGGTTTCCTCGCGCATGATGCGCATTTCGTGGGTGACATCGGCAAGCAACGTCGGGGCGTAGAAGTTCGGACCCAAGTCCGTCAACCGGCGACCGCCGGCGAGCAATCTCGCTCCGCGGGCGACCGCGTCGTTGACGTGGTCCTCCACCGTGCGCAACTGTCGTTCGTTGATGAGCGGCCCCATCTCGACCTCGGACCCGAGTCCTTCCCCGACCCGCATCTTTTCGATCTTCTGGCGGCAGAGTTCGAGGAACTTCTCATACACGCTGCGCTGCACGTAGCAGCGCTCGACCGATAGACATGTCTGGCCGGCGTTCATCATGGCTGCCCAAACCGCACCGCTGGCGGCCACTTCGAGATCGGCGTCTTCCAGCACAATCATGGGATCTTTGCCGCCGAGTTCCAGAACCGCAGGTAGCAGTCTCTGTGCCGCCGCTTCGGCCACTCGCCTTCCTGTGGCCACACTGCCGGTAAAAAGCACCTTGTCGATGTCTGACTCCAGCAACGCTCCGCCTACCGGGCCAGCGCCAATCATGACCTGCATCAAGTTAGGATCGAGTCCGGCTGCGACCAGCAACTTCTGCAGTTCCAAGGCGACGAGCGGTGTCAGTTCCGACGGTTTCAGAACGACGGCGTTGCCCATCACCAACGCGGCCAGCGTCTCTGTTCCCGGCATGGAGAACGGATAGTTCCATGGCGCGATGATCCCGATTACGCCGTAGGGTTCGCGCACCAGTTTGCCGCGCTTGGTCTTCATGGCGAGGTTGCCGTGCGGCAGCGGTTCGTCGCGCAAGAAAGTGTGCGCGGTGCGAATGCAGAACTCAGCCGCGTCCAGCACTACGAGGATTTCCGTGGTGAGTGCCTCCACCGTCGGTTTGCCGGCTTCGCGGGAAATCAGCGTCGCCACCTGCTCGCGCTGCTCACTGAGCTTGCGCTGAAATCTCTTCAGCACCGCGACGCGTTCGGCCACGGGAAGCGCCTGCCATGCCGGCTGTGCCTCGCGGGCGCGCCGTACTGCTTCATGGACCTCTTCTGGAGTGGCGCACGCAATTTCAGCCAGCTTCTCGCCGGTTGCGGGATTGGTAGAGATGATGGTGTTCTGGGTGGCAACTGCCGTCATTGTGCTCATAACATTCCGTACTCCACGCTGACCAGGTACAGACCGCAGGCGGGTGCGGTAGCTCCGGCAACGCTTCGGTTTCTTGCCGCTAGAATGGCCGGAATATCTTCCGGCTTCAGGGATCCCTTGCCTACCTGCAGGAAGGTCCCAACCAGGTTTCGGACCATGTGGTGCAGAAATCCGTTGCCCCGAATGGTGAAGCTGAACTCCTCATCGGTCCTCGTCCATTGCGAAAAATGCACAGTGCGCACATTCCCCATCTTCTGGGTCAGTGCATCGGAGCCATACTCTTCGTAGATTTCAAGGCCCTGCGTTCCGATTTTGTCCAGGACCTCGTTCAGTTCCTCGCGCGACACCTTCATTGCGCCCACCCCGGATCGCTGTCCACGGTTGGCCTGCAAATCTGCAAGGCGCGCGCTGCGCTCCGGATCCGACGCCGCGAACGAGGTGAAATCAAACGTCCCCACGATATGTTCCGAAGCGCGAATCATGGCTTCTTCATCCATGGGATAAGGATCGTGATACACGTAGCGCGCCAGGAACGGGGGACAGATGTCATCCCGATAAATGCGATAGCGATAGGTCTTCGCCTGCGCGGAGTGGCGCGCGTGAAAACTGTCTTCGACTATTTCTACACCGGTCACGCGAATGGCGGGCGGAAGAATATCGTTCAGCGCAATCAGCAAGTTCCGTTCTGGAATTGGCGAGTTGAGGCGCACCGAGGCAGCTTGCGCCAACGCATGCACCCCCGCGTCGGTTCGTCCTGAACCCTGCGGCAAAACATTTTCCCCGGTGATTCGTCCAAGGCATTCGGCGAGAAGGCCCTGCACCGTGCGAAATCCTGGCTGAATCTGCCATCCATGAAACTCGGCTCCGTCGTAGGCCAATGTGATTTTCAGGTTGCGACTCACGTTGTCGTCCTCGCCGTGAAAGTGCGTGTGCGGCAAAATGTTAAGCAGTGTAAATCTGACTCCGGCAACCGCCATGAACGGTGTCGTGTCAGCTATACTAAGCCATTACTGCAACTTACGAGGCCTAAATCAACAGCACCGACCCTGCCGCCGGACTGGCTTTGAACCTTTATCGGGTCTCGTCCGTATCAGTTAGAGGCGACAGGAATTCACCTTTAGGACACCGAGTTCACATGCACTTTTCTGGAGAAGAGGGAATGTCCGTTTTTCGTTTTGTGAATGTAGCGGTCCGTAAAGCATTTGCGATCGCGTTGGTTGGATTGCTGGCGACAGCGAGTTTCGCGCAGGAGGGAACCAAGCCCGGTGCACCCGCGCCCGTTCCGACGTCGAATGCCACGGTTCCGATGCCGCAGGCGCCCGCGCCGCAGCACAATGCCCATCTGTACTCCGATCAGGACTACACTCGGGGACAGTCGCAGCTTCCGAAATTCTGGTCGGTCTGGACCGTGCGCAACGTCGCTCCACCGAATTTCACCAATTCCGCGCTGATCGATCGGGTCATTCGCGACGGCAAGATGTATCTTTCGCTGGATGACGCGGTGGCCTTGGCGCTGGAAAATAACCTTGACATCGCCATCCAGCGCTACAACCTGGTCACCGCTGACATTGATATTCTGCGTACCAGTTCAGGATCCAACTCGCTTGGCGTCAACACAGGCCTGGTGCAGGGAACTCCGGGCGGGGCGGGCAGCACGGCGACATCCGCAGCGTCAGCCGGCGGCGGCGCGGGCGGTACGTCAATCGGTATAGGCGGAGCCGGTGCCGGTGCAGCCGGTATTGTCGCTTCGACCCAGGGTGAAGGCGCTTTTATTGACAGTTTCGACCCAGTTCTGACGGGCACGATTCAAGGCGAGCACGCTACCACACCCCAATCGAACATCATCTTCACCGGAACCACGACTCTGGTGCAGAACACCAACACCTATAACTTCGCCTACACGCAAGGGTTCGCCACTGGCACCTTGATGTCGGTTGGATTCAATAACAACCGCATCACGTCCAACTCGCTTTTCAACACGGTGAATCCAAGTCTCAGCGACAGCTTCCGCTTCCAGTTGCGGCAACACGTGTTGCAGGGGTTCGGCTTCAACTCCAACCTGCGCTGGATCAAGATCGCCCGTAACAACCGCGCCATTATGGACTCGGCCTACCAGAACCAAATCATGACCACGGTATCCCAGATCGAGAACATCTACTGGGACCTGGTCAACGCCTACGAGAACGTGAGAGTGCAGCAGCGAGCGCTGGAGCTGGCGGACAAGACACTCTCCGACAACCAAAAACAGGTGGAAATCGGAACGCTGGCGCCGATCACGGTTGTCCAAGCCAAGAGTTCGGTAGCCACCGCTAACCAAAACTTGATTAATGCGCAGACCAATCTGCAGTTGCAACAGCTTCTGATGAAGAACGCCATTACTCGCAATGTTGCCGATCCGATCCTGGCCGTGGCGCCGGTGATTCCCACCGACACCTTGCAGATCAACGAGCCATTTGAAGTGCCGCCGGTGGAGCAACTCATCCAGTCGGCCTTGCAGAAGCGGCCCGAGATCGTTCAGTCGCGCATCAACCTCACTAACCGCGAAGTCGGTCTGAAGGCCATCAAGAACCTTCAGTTGCCGAGCCTTGACGTCTACGCTTTCTACGGCGCGGCGGGACTGGCCGGCGACCAGAACGCCGCCAACACCTGCGGCACTACTCCCATCAACAATTGCATTCCTCCCGGCACTATACCTCCGACCGGCTACGGCCACTCGTTCGGGTACCTGTTTAACAGTTCCGCGCCTGACAAGGGAGTGGGAGTGAACCTCAATATCCCGCTGCGTAACCGGCAGAACCAGGCTGACCAGGCACGTTCCGTAATCGAATACCGCCAGGCCCAGATGTCCGCCCAGCAGCAGGAAAACACCATCACGTTGCAGGTCCGCAACGCGCAATTTGCCCTGCAGCAAAACTACGCCGCATTGCAGTCTGCCGTTGCCGCCCGTGACTATGCCTCCCAGAATCTCGACGCCGAACAGAAGAAGTACTCGCTGGGAGCGTCTACGTCGACCCTTGTCTTGCAGGCCTCGAGCGCATTGACCCAGGCCGAATCCAACGTTCTCGCCGCGGCGACCAACTACGAGAAGTCGCGAGTTCAGCTTGATCTCTTCACCGCCGATACCCTCACCAAGCTGGGGATCGACATGGGCGAGGCGGAATCGGGCAAGGTGCAGAAGATGCCTAAAGTGCCCGGGATCGTTCCCGCAAGTGCAACTCAGTCGACGAGTCAGGTAACGTCCGAGCCCACGGCTCAGCCCAAGCAATAACAAGCCACCACGCATCCAATCAGCCATGCCGTCCCCAAGGGGCGGCATGTTTTTTTGTTTCTGTGGAGTCCGTCGCGCGGTTAGCATGGATTGCTTGAGCCTCTCAGTCGTCATCATCACGTTCAACGAGGAAGCCAACCTGGAGCGCACCCTCGCCAGCGTCGCCTGGGCCGACGAAATCGTCATCCTCGATTCCGGCTCGACCGACCGCACTCGCGAGATCGCTGAATCCTTCCGCGCCAAATTTAATGTCGAACGGTGGAAGGGATTCGCGGCGCAGAAAAATTCCGCGCTCGCAAAGGCAACCGGTGATTGGATCCTTTCGCTGGATGCCGATGAAGAAGTCGAACCCGCCCTGGCCGAGGAAATCCGCACCGTGCTCGCCGCCAACCCGTCGGTCGCCGGCTTCTGGATTCCCCGCAAGAACTTCTTCCTGGGCCGCTGGATCAAGCGTGGCGGATTCTATCCCGACCCCAAGTTGCGTCTGTTCCGTCGCGGAGCTGGCCAGTTTGAAGATCGTCTCGTGCACGAGGACTTGCGCATCGAAGGCGCGACGGCCTCACTGCGGAACAACCTCCTGCATCACGCCTATCCCACAATCGAGGACTACCTCGAACACATGAACCGCTACTCGTCCCTGGGCGCGGACATGTCGGTGGCAAAACGGGCTCGAGGCTTCAGTTTTGTCGATATCGTGATCCGGCCCCGGCTCACGTTCCTCTACAACTACTTCCTGCGCTTCGGCTTTCTGGATGGCCGTGAGGGTCTGCTGCTGCACCTGTATCACGCGCAGTATGTGAGCTGGAAATATGCGAAGGCATGGGAGAAATCCAGGTCTCGAAGATTTTGAAAGGGCACGGCTTTAGTTGTGTCGCCAAAACCTTCTATTTTTGTCATCACGAGAGGGCTTCAGCCCCTCGAGGGATCTGCTTCTTTGACTACTTCAGCAGGCTCTTCAGCCGGCGGCACTGAAGGTCCGGGCCGGCACTACAATCTTGCGAATGACGTGATGCGATTCCGCGAAATCTCTTCGTCCGACTTCTCGCGCGGTTGCAAGTCCTCGAAATGCACGTCATACAGAAGGCCGCATGTAGTACAGACCAGGCGGTACAACATCTTCTCGTTGTCGCCATACGGACGGTGCGCTGCGCCGAGATTCACGATGATCTCACTGCGGCACTCCGGGCAATCACAACACAGTACGCTTTGACTCATGGCGGGATAATGACTCCCTTGGGATGGCTTGTCGGTGATCGCCGTCACTGAGCTTACAGGAGTCTGGACCGACAATCAGCCTCCCTTGTCCGGAAGCACCTGGAGACCGAAGTCCGTCACGCTCCCTTGCTCCGCAGCCGGGCATCTACTAAACTGCAGCGTCTGCCTGCAGTATGGAAATAGTGGGGTAGTCCATGTCCGACAGCACCAAGCCCAGTGGGAAAACTCTCGCCGACACACCGGTCACCGATCTGTTCGTCAACGGCCGCCATCCTTCCGCGTCCGAAGAATTATGGGCGGAGAAGACACTCGCGCCGTCGCTCGAGAAGTCTCCCGAGAAGCCCATCGGCGCGCCGACTGGCACCAACCTCGATCAGCATGGCGACGCTCGCTTCACCACCATCTCCGGAATGCCGATTCGCCGCCTGTACACGGCGGCCGACCTGCCGGAGAACTGGAATTACGACGAGTACCTGAACTATCCCGGACAGCCGCCCTATACGCGCGGCATTCACGCCACCGGCTACCGCGGCAAGATGTGGACCATGCGCCAGTTTTCGGGTTTCGCCTCGCCTGAGGAAACCAACGAGCGCTACAAATACCTGCTGGCGCACGGCGGACAGGGCCTCTCGGTCGCCTTCGATCTGCCTACCCTGATGGGCTATGACAGCGACCACATGATGAGCGAAGGCGAGGTCGGCAAATGCGGCGTCGCCATCGACTCCCTCGAGGACATGGAAATCCTCTTCGACGGCATCGACTTGGAAAAGACTACGGTCTCGATGACCATCAACTCGCCCGCGTCCATCTTGTGGGCGATGTATCTGGCGGTTGCCGAGAAGCAGGGCGCGGACTGGAAGAAAATCTCCGGCACCATCCAGAACGACATCCTGAAGGAATACATCGCGCAGAAGGAATACATCTATCCTCCGGCGCCATCGATGCGGCTGGTGATCGACACGTTCGAGTTCGGGACAAAATTTACGCCTCGTTTCAATACCGTTTCGATTAGTGGATACCACATCCGCGAAGCCGGTTCGACCGCGCTGCAGGAACTTGCCTTCACCATTTACGACGGCGTGGAATACGTTGAATGGGCGCAGCGGCGCGGTCTCGACGTGGACGAATTCGGGCCGCGGCTCAGCTTCTTCTTCAACGCCCACAACGATTTCTTCGAGGAAATCGGCAAGTACCGCGCCGCGCGCAAGATCTGGTACCGCCTGATGAAGGACCGCTTCGGCGCGAAGAACGAACGCACCTGGCTGATGCGCTTCCATACTCAGACTGCGGGCGTCTCGCTCACCGCGCAGCAGCCCATGAACAACATCGCGCGTGTCGCGATCCAAGCATTGGCAGCAGTGCTCGGCGGCACGCAATCTCTCCATACCGACAGCTATGACGAAGCCCTGGCGCTGCCCACGGAAGAGGCCGTGCGCATCGCATTGCGCACGCAGCAGATCATCGCCTACGAGTCGGGCGTGGCGCAGACCGTCGATCCCCTGGGCGGATCGTACTTTGTGGAGCGCATGACGCTCGACATGGAGAAGGGCGCGTTCGACTATTTCGACAAGCTGGACGCCATGGGTGGCATGGTGAAGGCGATTGAGAAAGGCTATCCGCAGAAAGAGATCGCCGAGGCCAGTTATCAGTTCCAGCGCGCGAATGAAGCGAAAGAAAAAGTCACCGTTGGCTCTAACGAGTTCGTTGTCGAAGAACCGTCGCCGCACATTCTCTATATCGGTGAAGAAGTCGCGCAGGCGCAGACCAAGAAGCTCAACTCGCTACGTCAACGCCGCTCGAACGAAGACGTTCGTCGCTGCCTCGATGCCCTGAAGAATGCCGCCGCGCAGGAGCCGCAAGCGGGAACCGACGGAAAAATTTCGCCCGTCAACACCATGCCTTTCATCATCGACGCGGTAAAGGCCTACGCCACGGTCGGCGAAATCTCCGCCGCCTTGCGCGAGGTCTATGGGACGTACGAGGAAAGTGCGTTCGCGTAAACTCTAAGAAATGTCTCCAGCATCATCGGCCGTGAGTAGTGCACTTTCGCTGCTCGCGGCGGCTGTCTTTTTCTGTGCGCCCGCAGGATTGTCCGCCCAGGAGCGTCCCTGGTCCGTCTCCTCCTGCGAACTGCTGAAGAACCCCGGCATGTACAACGAGACCATGGTCAGCGTGCCCGGACTGGTTCTCTACGGACAGCAGGAATTCACCACGCACGGCTTCGACTGCGCTGACGACCATGGAGTCTTGCCCCTGGAATTCGGTGGCAACCCGTCGGATCCCGCAGACCGGTTCCGGCTTTCGCGGGAACGGCTCGAAGCCAGCACGGTTCCCCTCATGAAAGACGCCGACTACGACTCCATGCAGCACCTCATGAAGTCCGCCGCGGCAACAGGACAGACCAAGATGCTGCGAGCAACGTTGACCGGCCGGTTCTTTGCCGGGCCGGCCGTGGGCATGAAATCTGGAGAGGTCAAGCATCCCAACGCGCGGCTCATAATCTCCGAGGTCGAGTTGGTCACGAACAAGTTCGAAGATCCGGTGGACTTCACGCCGCTCTCGCACGCTGCAACGAAGCCCGCCAGAGGCTGCACCATTACAGAAATCGCGGTTCCGACGAGCGACGACGAAGACAAGTTGCAACGCTTGAGCCGCGAGCCGTCGGAAAACCTCGAATATCTCAGCGATGCCAAAAAGGTAGCCGCGCACGCCGTCGCAGAGCAGGACAAGACCTCCGCCGACGAAGTCGAAGGTAAATTACGTGCGGGCGGCGAAGCGGTGGCTCTCAAGGATTACACTTGGACATCGGCTGATGGATTGCGCACCTACGCTATCACCGTCAACCGGCCGTATTGGCTACTGCCCAGCACCTATTCGGCAGACACGGTGATCTGGATCCCAAAGAGCATGATCCTAACTTCATGCGCGAGCAAAGCTGCCCGCTAGCGCGCCGTTCCTGCCATCACTTACGAAACTGCCAGACAGGGTTTATCATTCTTGGTTCAGCGAAAAGTTGTGAGCTGACGGCTGAGAGCGTCCCACATGCCCACTGACCGCAAAATCCGTGTACTTGTTGCCAAACCAGGCCTCGACGGCCATGACCGCGGCGCGAAAGTCATCGCTCGCGCATTGCGCGATGCCGGAATGGAAGTGATTTACACCGGCCTGCGCCAGACTCCTGAAATGATCGTCAACGCCTCGCTGCAGGAGGACGTGGATGTCATCGGCCTGAGCATTTTGTCGGGCGCACACAATGCCATCGTGCCGCGCGTGCTGGACCTGCTGAAGCAGAACGAGATGGAAGATGTGCTGCTGTTGGTGGGTGGCATCATTCCCGATCAGGACGTGGACGCCCTGAAAAAAGCGGGTGTGGCCGCTGTGTTCCAACCGGGCACGCCCATGGATTCCATCATCGAGTTCATTCGTAGCAACGTGAAGCCCCGCGGCGTGACGGCCGGCGGCTGATGGCGCCGCCCCATCCTCAAAGCAGCCGCCTGCATCGCCTCCTCCAGCAGACGGTCGGCCCAGCCCCGTGGTATTGGGAAACGTTTCCCGAACTACGTGGCCCTGCCGGACAGATCTTTACCTGGAAGTATCACGGCAGTGAAGGCCAGCTCGCCTACCTCGTCACACTGCATCTCCGATCGGAACCCGACAAACCGCGACTGGCGCTGAATTCCTATTGCCGTCCCTTCGCCGTTGACCCGCACCGTTTGGGAATCTGGTGTCCGGATGGCCGCAATCTGCGCTTCGTGCTGTTTGAACTTGATGCGCTGAAGGCGTTTGGCTACGAGGAAATTGCGGGGTGGTTCAAGCCGTCGCCGGAGCGCATTTACTCCGCGACCGCGCCGCTGGCGGAGTTTGCGGTCAGCGCCATGCTGAAAGATGGTACGCATGCCATCGACGCACCCGCAGAATTTCACGGCGTGGAAGAGCTGCTGATCCCCACGCAGTATGGCGCCAAGACGAAGGACGATGCAGCAGCCGCGATCTACGTGGTCTATCCACACGCCGGACTGGTCGAGGTCTTGCCCCAGCGCTGGTTCACCCCGAACCAGTTCGACGTCGGCATGCAATGGATCACGCGACTGGCGCGTGACCCGGTATCGCACCGCATCATCGGAGAGGCCATGCGCTTCGGCAGCTTCGAGTTGTCGGATGACGGCTGCGACTTGGCTTACATGATCGAGGCGTAACTCCGTTCACCACTGAGGCACTGAGACTCAGACAACATCCAGCATTTGCTACCCTGCTCTGTGGTGGACCAAGCCGCACAATCTGCCGAAACTCTTTACTCCGTCGAAATCCGCAACAACATCGCCGTACTGCGCCTGGTCTCGGACGACGGCACCAATCGGCTGACGCGGGCGCGCGTCATTGCTTTGACAGCCGCTTTGGAGGATCTGGCGAGACAAAACCTCTCCCGGCTCGTAATCACCGGCAATGCACATTTCTTCTCCGCAGGAGCCGACCTCAACGAGATCGCAGCCATTCATGGCGCCGAGGCGTTCCGTTTCGCCCAGATGGGTCAACGTCTGATGAACGCCGTGGCTAACTTCCCTGCCCCGACTATCGCGGCGGTGCACGGCTACTGCATGGGCGGAGGACTTGACCTGGCGCTGGCGTGCTCGCGTCGCATCGCCGGACCACACGCCATCTTTGGACACCGCGGGGCCGCTCTCGGCCTCATCACAGGATGGGGAGGTACGCAACGGCTGCCGCGAATCGTTGGCAAAGCGCGCGCTTTGAAAATGTTCGTAGCCGCAGAAAAGCTCCACGCGCGGGAAGCGTTGGCCTATGGGGTGGTCGACGTGATTGCGGAGGATCCGCTCGCGGCGGCCCTGGCGGACTGACCGGGAATCCTAAACAGCATCGCGGCTTGGCTATCCGACCCGAATTCTCTGCCTTACGCTATTATTTGTAGTTCATGCTGAGTCTGCTTCCACATCAAGACCAGAAGCTGGTGCAAATCATCGACGCTGCCCTCGCCAGCGCTGAGCGGCGCAGTGGAGAATGGCTGATCTGCAAGCCGGGATGTACGCCCTGCTGCATCGGCGTGTTTGCCATCGATCAACTGGACGCCCTCCGCCTGCACGAGGGACTGACTGAGTTGGATGTCTCCGATCCCCAGCGCGCCGCGCGAGTGCGCGAACGGGCGCGGGAATCGATGGCACGGATTGGGCCCGAGTTCCCTGGTGACGTTCAGACCGGCGTGCTCGCCGACGACGAGGCGGCGGAGCGATTCGAAGAGTTCGCCAACTTCGAGCCCTGCCCCGCCCTCGATCCGGAGCGCGGAACCTGCGACCTGTACCAATGGCGGCCAATTACATGCCGCGTGTTTGGACCTCCAGTTCGTTCGGATGGTGGCCTCGGAGTATGCGAGTTGTGCTACCACGGTGCTAGCACCGACGAGATCGAAACGTGCGAGATGAATATCGAGGAAGCCAACCCTTTGCAGGAGGAACTGCTCGGCGAGTTACAGAAGTCCGGCAACGCGGGCAGAACGATTGTCGCGTTTGCGCTCGCGCACAACGCAGCGCTGCCCCAACACTAGAGTTGGAGTCATAAGAAGCGATTTGAAAGGGCACGGCTTCAGCCGTGCCGCTCGCGGTGTTATGAACATTGGGCTTTAGCCCCCTGAGGGAATTCGAACTCCCTCACGCAGAGTATTCATAAGACGGCTGCGGCTTCCAGTCAGTCGGGATGGCTTTCCGTTCTCCGTGTCTCTGTGGTGGAATGAATGCCTCCCACATTGCGCGCACTCATACCGCTGCTTTATCGTTATCGGTCTGCCCTCAGGTGCTAAACGTTCATCATGACTGATCACCAGCACGCCGGATCGTCCGCCCAGTTGCCAACCACAGTCAAACCCTCCTCGCCCCGCTTCGAGCACAATCATCACGCCGTTACTGGACTGGTCGGACAGGTTCGCACGGATGAAGAAACCATCCAGCAGGGTGGCGGCGAGAAGGCCATTGAAGCGCAGCACAAGAAGGGACGGCTCATCGCCCGTGAACGCATCGCGCGATTGATCGATCCCGGCACCGAGTTCTTTGAGTTAGGCTCTTACGCTGCGTGGGGGATGTACGAGGAGTGGGGCGGCGCACCGTCGGCAGGAGTTGTTACTGGCCTGGCGCAGGTGCAAGGGCGGCTGGTCATGCTCATCGTGAACGATGCCACGGTGAAGGCCGGCGCGTTCTTTCCCATGACCGCGAAGAAAGTGATTCGCGCCCAAAACATCGCCATCGACAACCGCATTCCAACGATCTACCTGGTCGATTCCGCCGGCGTGTTCCTTCCCCTGCAGGAAGACGTCTTCCCCGACACCGACGACTTCGGCCGCGTTTTCCGCAACAACGCGGTGATGTCGGCCATGGGAATCCCGCAGATCACGGCCATCATGGGAATGTGCGTCGCAGGTGGCGCGTATCTGCCGGTAATGTGCGACCACATTTTGATGACCGAGGGCAGCGGGCTCTTCCTCGCCGGACCCGCGCTGGTGCAAGCTGCGATTGGTGCCAAATACTCTGCCGAGGAGTTAGGCGGAGCCAAGATGCACTCTCAGATCAGCGGCACCGTGGACTTCCGCGAGCTCGATGACGATCACTGCATCGCTCGCATCCGGTCGCTTGTGGATAAGATGGGCAACCGCCAGCTCGGAGTCTTCGACCGCAAGCCGTCGCGCGAGCCACGCTATCCTATCGAGGAAATCTACGGCATCTTCGACAGCGACCCGTCGCGCCAGTACGACATGAAGGAGATTATTGCGCGCATCGTCGATGGCAGCGAGTTCGACGAATACAAGGCGGAGTATGGCGAAACCGTGCTCTGCGGCTACGCCCGCATCGGCGGCTACGCGGTAGGCATCGTCGCCAACCAGAAGACGCACGTGCAGCAGGTGGACCGAACAGGCAACAAGCGCATCGAGTTCGGCGGCGTGATCTACACCGAGTCGGCGGAGAAGGCGGCGCGCTTCATCATGGACTGCAACCAGAACCTGGTGCCGCTGGTCTTTCTGCACGACGTTAACGGCTTCATGGTAGGACGCGACGCAGAGTGGAGCGGCATTATCCGCGCGGGTGCGAAGATGGTGAACGCCGTCTCCAATTCCGTGGTGCCGAAAATCGCGGTGATCATCGGCGGCTCGTTCGGCGCGGGACACTACGCCATGTGCGGCAAGGCCTTCGATCCGCGCTTTCTGTTCGCCTGGCCGACCGCGAAATACTCGGTCATGAGCGGTTCGGCGGCGGCGGGAACGCTGGTGGAAATCAAAATCAAGCAACTGGAGCGCGGCGGCAAAAAGCTGAGCGAAGAAGACAAGAAGAAGCTCTTCGACGAGACCAAGGCTGCCTACGACGAGCAAATGGATCCCCGCTACGGCGCAGCGCGGTTGTGGATCGACAAGATCATCGATCCCATGGAAACGCGCGAGGCGTTGATCACCGCGCTGGATGCAGCAGCGCTGAATCCCGACGTCGCCAAGTTCAGTGTGGGAGTACTGCAGACGTAGGTACCCCTCCCCCCTCCCCCTGCGCTCGTAAAATATTGAAAACATAGGGGGCGAAAGGCGAAAGTCCTCGCAAAATATTGAGGACGTAGGGGTTGCAGGCAAAATATTGAGCCGCAATGAGTTATGCGCGGGCTTGGCATCGTTATGCGACTTCCCAATCTTCATCTTCTTTTCGCTTATCAATGTCGATGAGCGGCTCGTCGAGGTTGACGGGCACGTCGGGGTCCCCGTACTTGGCGAAAGCGGCCAACCGCTCGAACATTCGCTTTTGCCATCTCTCGGCATCTTTGCGGGTCAGCTCGCGACCATCGCTGGTGTAAGCGCGGAAAGGGGCATCCGGGTCGACGTGCTGCCAGAGTTCCTTGGGAACCGGCAACGGAACGCGTTCGCCACGGCGGCGATGCTTCCTGCGTTTCTTCCTGTCGCTCTTCTGATCGTTATTCTGGTCGTTCTTCGGAACACCGGGGGTGGTCTCGACCGGGTGCGCTTCCTGATGTGAACCCACAATTGCCAAAGGCAGGCAATTGTGGGCCACCGTCGTCTCAGGGAGAGAGCAAGATTCCTGCAATGCGACCTCGGGGTTGGCCTCGAGATCGATGCCTTTGGGCAGGTGATACTGCTCCTCGAAATCACGAAACTCGAGAGCGAGCAAAGGCTCGTCAGGCTTGACGGCCTGGCACATGCCCTGCGATGCGTGCTTGTTGTTTAGATTGATCGACGCCTGCTGCATGGCGTAGAGCATGAGTCCGGCAGCCTTGTGGTCGATGCGTTTGTTGGCGAGGGCATTGACCACCTCGAAGAGCGAGATCTGGACCGCGTGCATGTCCTCGGGAAAAGGCAGGTCGAGGGGTTGGTCGGCGGCCAGGGCACGGGCACGAGCCATGTTGAGGCGGCGTCCGCGAAGCTTGAGGTGGAAGTAACAGTAGTCGCGGCCACGAAGTGCGGCCGATTTACAGTAAATGCCATCTTCCTTGAGATGGTCACAGGTACGTAGTTCCATAATTCCTCCAAGTACAACAGGCCGACCGCGATGGGCGGGCAGCGAGATCGAACAGTCGTACAGGAACAGGTTTACAGAAGCAGCAAGTGAGCGCAAGTTACGAAGGTACTTTCAGGCGTAAACGAAAGTAATAAGAAGAAGCAGTCGATAGAGTTCCGTTTTGGGAATGGGCGGGATATTTCGCCGCGGGTACGGAGGAAGCGGAGAATCGCTCGGGCTGAAGATCACCCCAACGAGCGCAAAGGCGGCGCTTGTCGGGGACACCGACCGCCAACTCGCGGAAGAGTGCCGTCCCCGGGGGACTCAGGGATCAAATCGCCCGCGTTCCCAGCGTTAGAACGCTGTGCTTTCTTATGCCGTCCCGCGAGGCGGGACTGGATTGTCGTGGGTTCGGGGTCAATTGGTGTCCCCGGTCTGCGTAGCCCACCCTATCGACTTCGCTCAGGGCGGACCGTGTCGCTGCGCGACTCGTGCACGCGCTCAGCAAGTGTGTGGCATCTGGTGTCGGCCCCACATTTGCCAACCGCCGTCAGTGGAATTGACGACGTGAAGGCTCTCCCGTCGTTGTACACTCTCGATTTGAAATGCTAGTCCGTCGCAACAAGCTCGGAGGCAACGTGAGGCGAAACGCCGCCGCTCGATGGCCTGTGTGGCTGTTGGCTATGTCTGCAACAGTCTGTGCAGGAGCTCACCAAAAGCACGAACAGGCATCACCACAAGAGAGCGTTTCGGTTCAGGATAGTCTTTCGGTTAACGTAGTCAGGGCTGATGACATCCCTGTAAAAACGGGCGAGGACTTTAGCTTCACTGTCACGTTAGATAGAGGCCCTAACTTTAAGGGTGCAAGTGTGCAGTGGAGGATTGATGCTCCGGGAGAAAAATATATAGTCAGCGGGACCGCTCTCTACCCGGGCCAGCGCGACTACACAATGACTTATTTAGTGCCCGCTGGTTCTGAGGAGGGAACGTGGATCTTAACAATAACTGGCATTTGGGATGGGTCCATATCTCATCCTTTCCCTAACCCACCGCGTCGGACGTTTCAGGTGATAGCCAATCGTGATTTGGTGTTGCCGACAAGTGCTTCAATTGTCATCAATCCGTCTCAGCAACAGCTGCTAAGAAAGTCCGGACGAATTTTGCAACTTCGGATTCAAAACCTCAAGGCGGCGATTGCCAGCTATCAGGAGGCAAATCAGCAGGGGCGAATTCCTCAGGTGCTCCGCACGAATGTCGACGACGCCCTGAAGGCGCTGCAAACGACGGAAACTGAGTTTAAGAAGTTGGCTACTGCGCAGAGTCAGTCCGATGTAGCGCAGGTCTTCTTCGGTGACCTTCGCCTCAATTACGATGAGGTTCTTCAGAATTTGGAGCACTCGTCGGCAGATATTTCACGACCTGCAAGATTCGTAAATGCTGCGTTCTCAGGAAAAACATCACCGACGACTCCTTATCCCGTTCTCGCCCAAGCGGCACTCCGGGCGTTCGAGGCGAATGAGCTTGCATACAACATTGCGGCCGAAAACAGCTCACTGACGTTCAACTTGAAAGTGACAAGCGATCCAGCGGGGGCTGCGGTCTCATATTACCGCCGCGGCGACTCTCCCCATTCCTACGACGAACCGACAAACACTACAATCCCATCGCTAACATACGCGATCTGGTACGTGAAGTTCGAGAAGCAGGGCTACAAACCGCAGGTTCGGGAGCACGACCCCTTTCACAGCACGGATCATGTTCTACACGTGGAACTGACTCGGTAAACTGATGGTGGACCAAACCAAGATCTCACTAAAACGGTACTACGAGGCTTTTTGGAGTCTGTTGGGGGTGTTGGCAGCGGCACCCCCAATAATCTTATCGATTATCTTGCCTTGGCTGTCCGACAGTACGCCTGCCTACGGTTTTCCTCCAATGGGTGACGTTGGAACCTTCGCTCGATTGGGATTGGTCTCGCTGGCGTTCGTCGTTACCTTTCTGGTTTATTTCTGGAAGGGTGGCAAATGGCTGCTAGTTGCGGCAGCGGTCGTTTCGTTCGTGTGCCTGTGCGTGTATGTAGCTTTGTATCCGCGTTTCGTAATGCGAATCGATGTTCCTCCTCCGAACGCCGCAATACGCGTTAGCGTCGGTTACGATCGGACGCAGTTTGCTAACGAAAATTTCGGCTCCAAATCAAACGAGGACATGTTACGAGCGCGAGGATCCAGCGATGAAGAAATCAAGAAACTCTGGACTTACCGGTCGCTGACTATCGCCAGGCTTGCTCTTTTTGCATCCTATTGCGGCTTTATCTTTGGCTTTGTTGCTGTATTTAGCCTAGCGATCCTTTTCGACCTGCGCCAACGTCTCCATGGTTAGCCCTAGCGGTCAAATCAGAAGAGGCGGGTGGGCCGGGCTGGCGGCCCACATTTGCCTGCTGTTGGCGGATGTGACGTGACGCAATCCGATGCTTTCTCGCGTTGACTGGGCGGGAGCTGTCGCATAGAGTGTGGCTTCCGAAATCATCCGCAGCATCGCGGAAGCAAGCGAGGTCACGCGGCAATGGCGAACCCTGAACATCTCGCAATCCTCAAGCAAGGGGTCGAGGAATGGAATGGTTGGAGGTTGAAGCATCCCGATATCCATCCAGATCTAACCTCCGCCTATCTCAGTGAGACCAGCATGGATTGGTCTGAACCCGACGTGCCAGGCATCTTGGGCATAGCTAACTTACAACTAGTCGATCTCAGGGGAGTCTCACTTGCGTTCGCTCGATTGCAAGGCGCGAACTTGCGAGGTGCAAGTTTGGTTGGAGCTAAGCTCAGGGGAGCAAACCTTCGACGGGCAGATTTGCGAGATGCAGATCTGAGAGACGCCAAGCTGATGGAGGCGAATCTAACGCTAGCGAATCTTGGTGGTGCCGACGTCACGGGCGCGACTTTTTGGGAAACCGTCTTTGACAGGGTCAATTTTAATGGCACCATCGGTTTGGACCGCTGTCGTCATGGCGGCCCAAGCGTTATCGATGAGAGAACATTGCGCCGATCGCGTGGCTTACCGCAAGAATTTCTTCGCGGGTGTGGCTTATCAGACGACTTTATCGCCTACGTCGGATCGATGGTGGGGCGGGCCATCGAGTACTACTCGTGCTTCATCAGCTACTCGACCCACGACCAGGAGTTTGCCGAGCGGCTACATGCCGACCTGCAGGCCAAGGGCGTGCGCTGCTGGTTCGCGCCGCACGATATACATGGCGGGCGGAAGATCCACGAGCAGATCGACGAGGCCATTCGGTTGCATGACCGGCTGCTGCTGATCCTGTCGGAGGAGAGCATGAAGAGCGACTGGGTGAGGACCGAGATTGCCAAGGCGCGCAAACGGGAGAAGGACGACAAGAGGGTGCTGTTTCCGGTGCGGCTGGTAACGTATGAGGCGATGCAGAATTGGGAGTACATCGACAGCTCGGGCAAAGACCTGGCTGAAGAGATACGGCAGTATTTCATTCCGGACTTCAGCCAGTGGAAGGAACATGATTCGTATCAGTCGGCGTTGGGGAGGCTGGTGGGGGATTTGAAAGCACAGTAGCCAGTAAAAGCAGATCCCTCGCTTTGCTCGTGATGACAAACAAAGTAAGGGCAGGCGCATTGTCGCGGTGTGAAGAAAGAGCAGGTCCCCGCGTCTCCGGCTAGCCTATAAAATGGGTTCGGCATGAAATGTGCAACCGAGTTGACCCGGTTTTGCTAATTGCTAGTTGCTAGTTACTACTTACTTTTTCCCATGGCTGATTCCATTAAACTCATCGAATGTCCACGCGATGCCTGGCAAGGACTTCCAGGACAAATCCCGAGCCTGACCAAGATTGAATACCTGAAGGCGCTGGTGGCGGCGGGATTCAAGCACATCGACGCGGTTTCATTCGTCTCGCCCAAGGCTGTG
>Ga0097691_1000018_pt1 | contig 148393 bp, 128 predicted proteins | sample NGESurdeep072012_8_FD_72858 | JGI IMG/M metagenome (GOLD analysis project Ga0097691, IMG submission 72858) | Arctic peat soil microbial communities from Barrow, Alaska - NGEE Surface sample 210-1 deep-072012 | ecosystem: Environmental > Terrestrial > Soil > Wetlands > Peat ... | reverse complement strand
CTCGCTCTGGACGCGCGATCCCGAGGAGGGACTGCTCGATGCGCTACGGCTTCTGGACGTTGGCTTCGTAGCATACAGTCCGCTCGGCCGCGGATTTCTTACGGGACAGATCAAGAAAATCGAAGATCTGGCGCAGGACGATTTCAGGAGACAGAACCCGCGCTTTCAGGGAGAGAATTTCAAGAAGAATCTCGAGCTGGTCGCGAGGGTCGAGGAGATCGCCAGGGAGCACAAGTGCACGCCCGCACAGCTGGCGTTGGCGTGGGTGCTAGCCCAGGGAGACGACATCGTGCCGATTCCGGGAACCAGGCATCCCGAGCGGGTCGAGGAGAATGTCGGTGCCTTGAGCGTCGTGCTATCCGAGTCTGATCTTAGACGCATCGACACAGCGGCGCCAAAGGGGGTCGCCGCGGGCGAGCGTTATGCGGAAGGAGGGATGAAGAGCGTCAATCTGTAGCAAGGGGCGGAACGCGGTTTTGCGTTAGAGCCTACCGCCCGCGACGACTTCGATACGGGCCACCGCTTCGACGCGAATCACCTGAGCCACCTGAGCGACCCGAACCCGATCCGCCTGAGCGACCCGACCGTGGCGAGCCACCCGAGCCACGTGAGCCGTTCGAACCTCCCGACCGGGCGGCCTTTGCTTTCGACCGCGCCCGCTCTTCTGACTTCCTGCCCCTGATTGCGGCGATTCGCTCAGCGATCGGAATTTCGAGACGACCCTCCGGCCGCGCGTTGTAGTCGAAGTCGGGGATCGTTATCTGCGGCAGCCGCTTTCCAATCGCCTTCTCGATCGCGCGAAGATCGTTCTGCTCGTCCGGCGCGACGAATGTGAAGGCATCGCCGACCTCGCCCGCGCGCGCGGTGCGACCCACGCGGTGGATGTAATCGTCGGGCGCCTGCGGTACGTCGAAGTTGACGACGTGTCCGAGCGCCTCGATGTCGATTCCTCGCGCCGCTATGTCAGTTGCGACCAGAACTTTGTATAGACCACTCTTGAATCCGGCGAGCGCCGCGGTGCGCTGACCTTGCGAGCGATTTCCATGAATCCGCTCCGCCTTAATGCCGCGTTTCACCAGCTGCTCGGCCAGACGATTCGCCCGGTGCTTGGTGCGCGTGAACACCAGCGCTTGCTCCATTTCGCCACGATCGAGCAGGGCCAGCAGTAGATCCTTTTTCAGATCCTGCTTCACCGGGTAGACGGCCTGCGTGATTCCGACCGCCGGCAGAGAGCGCCGGCCGAGGTCGATCATCAGCGGATTGTGCAGCATCTCTCTCGTGAGTGCGGCGATTGGCGGCGGCATCGTCGCGCTGAACAGGAGAGTCTGCCGCTTGGACGGCACCATCTTGAGAATGCGCTTGATATCGGGCAGGAATCCCATGTCCAGCATCCGGTCCGCCTCATCCAGCACCAGATACTCGATGTTCTTGAGACTGGCGTAAGGCGCGTTGAGGTGGTCGAGCAACCGCCCTGGAGTAGCAACCAGAACATCGACCCCAGCGCGCATCGCGTGCTCCTGCGGCGCCATTCCCACGCCGCCATAAATCGCGGCGGCGGTAATGGGCGTGTGAACCGCCATTGAGTCGAGCGCGGTGAGAATCTGCGCGGCGAGCTCTCGCGTCGGCGTCACGACCAGGGCACGGGTTTTTCCGCGCGGCTTAGCGATTAGATGATGCAGAATCGGCAATACGAACGCGGCGGTCTTGCCGCTACCGGTCATCGCACAGGCGATAATGTCACGCCCTTCTAGTGCGGCTGGTATTGCTTCGATTTGAATTGGTGTTGGTCGCTGGAAGCCCAGCTCCTTGAGGCCTTTGTGGAGACTGGGGTGAAGCTTAAATGAAGAGAACGGCAGAGTGGCGCCTTGATGGATGAAGTGAGTGGGATGACTACGTTGAAAGGTACCTAGGCCAGGGCTGCCCCTGGAAGCTATTTACAGCCGGAACAGGTAGCTGATCTTGCCGAAGAATCCGTCCCGCGTTCGCTGCAGATTCTGGAACCTGAACTCGCGCGGTTCCTCGAGTGTCGAGCCGTATCCCAGATACACGAGCGTGCCAGGCACCGGACGGTAGCTGAACAACCAGTCCGTCGAGAATTCGTTCGTGGTCTCTCCTGCATCGAGTACGCCATTTACGAGGATCGGGTTGCCGTTCCGATCTCGAAGCGCCGACCGCGACCGCGCCGCGTATTGGCCCACCAGGCGCAAGAAGATCGGCGGGCTCACCTGGTATTCCACCTTGATGCGCGGAATCGTCTCCGATGAGAACCGCGAGCCATCCGACTTGCGCGTGATCGTGAGCCTCGAGATCTGAAGCGAGCTTCGAACAGCCGTGGTCGGCCGCAAGTCGAGCGCCGCATCGATCCGTGAGCTATTGCCCGGCGCTGCTTCGCGGAAAATGGGCACGCGACCCTTGGTGATGCTCGCTGTTCCACTGAAGACACGGTAGGTCGGCGTGGTCACGCTAAGAGACCCGCCCAGTTCATCCTTTTCCGGCGGCGGCACGATGAAGGTCGTAGTATCGATCAGTGTCCCGACGGGGCGCTGAATCGTTAGTCCAGTGTACAGCGACGGATCGAAGGCAAAATAGCTGTGGGTGAGTGCCCCACTCAGCTGCCACCCACCCCTGATCGTCGCGCTCGGCAGGATCGACTCGCTGCCCTCGGCCAAGCCATGGCCCGCCCCGGCATTGTTCCAGATTCGATCGAGGCCAAAGAAGGAGCCGTAGGTTTGCACGAACGCTCCCTGAGCGCCGTAGAAGCTAAGTCGGTTGAACGCCTTCGTCTCGATTATCCCCGTGCGATTTACGAAACCGGCGGCGGCGTTGAAGCCAGGGCCGAGTGATCTCAGAGTATAGTGAAAGCCCCACGCGCGGCCGGTCCGATCCCAGTCCGCCTGGAGAAGCGATCCATTCCGTGAATTGCGCAAGCTGTCCGTCCATGACTCGGCGGCCTGGAACTGCGCGAAGTAAAGCTTCGAGTGATAAAAACGAAAATCACCAGCCGCGACACGCGAGTAGTTGGCGCCATCTTCGCGAGTCGTGAGTACGGCACCTAGCGTGTTGCTGGAGCCGAAGTCGTATCGGATCCGCGAGACACCGAACAATGGCGAGTGATTGCCTGCCCAGGAATACTGCTGATCGTCGGCCACGAGCATCGACGCGATGTTGGTTCCACCAAGTTTTCCGGCGAGCTTCAGCCCACCCAGCGGCGCGACGATCTGTCGAGTGTAGATCAATTGATTGGGAGAATCGAACAGCTCGAGTCCGTCAAGGAAGAACGGCCGCTTCTCCGGATAGAACAGCGCGAATCGCTCGTTGAGCAGCACCTGTCCTACGTCGGCTTCCACCTGCGAAAAATCAGGATTGATCGTCCCGTTGAGCGTGAGATTCTGCCTGATCCCCCACCGCGCATCACCGCCCAGCTCGCCCTTCTGCTGAAAGTCACGACCGTTGCCGATCGTCGGTGACCGATCTGCCTTCGCGGTCACAGTCGGTGTCGCTTCGAGAACGAGCCCTCGCTTCAAGTCGTGCAATCCATCCAGTGTTCCCGATTGCGCGAGGAAATTCGCGTTGGCGCGAACCGCCGGAGCCCACGTGTCCTGAAAGCCCGAGTGCTGCACTCGCCGAAGGATGTGAATCCCCCAGTTCTGAACCCTCGCGTCCTGATACCGAAGACTCTTGAACGGTATCCGCACCTCGACCTCATACCCGCCCTCGACCAGGCGTCCCTTCGACTCGAAGAAGTAGTCGGGATTGAGATCGACGCTTCCCTCGAGCGGATTCATGTTTCGAAATCCTCCACCGGTTGCTGAAGGACCTCCCGCACCTCCCGCGAACTGTGCGCTCCGCGTTCCGTCCTGTTGAACGCCGTACGGATTGACGCCGAAGAGAAACGCGATTTGTCGAGCGTTGTCCGTGTCGAGCAGGATCTGGATCTGATCCTCGCTGTCGATGTTGTCGCGATTGGCGTGCGTTGCGCGCACTACGTTGCCGTGAATCTCTCGCGCCCGAATCCCGAAGTAGATCGCGTCGGGCGAGTACCACACCAGAACCTCGGTTGGCTCGTCGGCCGGACGACCATCGACTGGCTGATATTGGGAGAAGCCCGATAGTCGTGCGGCCCGACTCCACACCGGCTCATTGAGCTCACCATCGATGGTGACAGACGCGTCGATGCGCGGAACATCGACGTGAATACGGTTGGCGCGCCCGCCATACACAAGCGTCGAGTCTTGCAGTAAGGCGACCGCAGCCAGGAAAGTCAGGAGCATCGGCCTAGAATCTACCGCCGCCCGACTTTCCACACGACAGCGGGATGGAGCAACCCTTTGGACCGGAGCCTGACACTAACGAGTCATGACGTCCACTCTTCGACTTCTCGTGCCGATATCCATCCTCGGCGGTTCCATAGCGGCGCAACAGCCATCCGGTGGCATCGAACCCGTTCGCCCATCGCCAATTTCTCAAGCCGAGTTCGTACAGCGGCTTACGATCTCTCTCGACAGCCTCGCCAAAGCTGGCCAGTTCTCGGGGGTTGCGGTGGTGGCGAAGAATGGCGTGCCCGTTTTCCAGCGCGCCTATGGGATGGCCGATCGCGAGCGTGGCGTTGCCAATAATCCGGAAACGGCCTTCAACCTCGGCTCCATCAACAAGATCTTTACCCAGATTGCGATTCTCCAGCTCCGCGCCGCGGGGAAGCTCGATCTCGATTCGACCCTCGCCACGTACTGGCCGGACTATCCCAACAGGGAAGTGGCGCGCAAGATCACGATTCGCCAATTGATGCGCCACACATCCGGAATCGGAGGCAACATCTTCGACCCGCCGGTTGGTGGGAAGAGAAACGATATCCGCACTCTCAAGGATTATCTCCCGCTCTTTGTGAATCAGCCGCTGGCGTTCGAGCCGGGGACACGGAACGCCTACTCGAATGCGGGATATGTCGTGCTCGGCCTCGTGATCGAGCGGCTGTCGGCGGATGATTATTACACGTACGTGCGCGAGCACATCTTCAAGCCGGCAAGGATGACCCGCACTGGGTCGTTTGTTGTGGATTCGCTGCCGCCGAACACTGCGATCGGATACACCCGTGGCGATGAGGATGCTCCCACGACCACGCCGCTCCGTCCGAATAGCCAAGATCTTCCCGGACGCGGGAGCTCCGCGGGCGGTGGCTATTCGACCGCGCAGGATCTTGTCAAATTCGTGCAGGCGTTACGCGAACAGCGGATTCCGAATGGGCTCCCAGCGGGGTTGGGAATCGCCGGCGGCTCGGGCGGGATGAACGCGATCGTCGAGGGAGGTCTTCCCGGCGGATACGATCTGATCGTGCTTGCGAACCTCGATCCGCCAGCGGCCGAACGCGTTGCCCGCATGACGAGAGAATGGCTCGGAGTCCACGACGACGGTGGCGGGGGTCGCTGACCCGAGCCGTGATGTAAGGAGTTAGCACTCGGCTGCGAGGCTTGCCGTGCCAGGGCGTGCAACAACGTGGCACCCGAATTGAAACATTACTCGCGTCTCCTTTAGCGAGTTCAATACATGAAAGTGTCCAATACACAGCGGCTGCGCGCGCTGATCGCATTTCTGGTGGTCGGCTCCGTCGGAGCCAGCGCTTGCGCGAGCCTGAACAAGAAAGAAGAGGGTGCGGTAATCGGCGCAACAGCCGGCGGTGTGGTAGGCGGCGTGATCGGCAACCAGACGGGCTCGACCGCGAGGGGCGCGATTATCGGCGCAGTGGTCGGCGGTACGGCCGGCGCGATCATCGGACACCAGATGGATCAGCAGGCGAAGGAGTTGAGCCAGAACATTCCGGGCGCGACAGTCGCGCGCGTGGGCGAGGGGATCGAGGTGACCTTCGCTTCAGGACTCCTCTTCGCATTCGACTCGGATTCGATTCTGCCGGCGGCGGGAACGAATCTGCGCGAGCTCGCAACGAGTCTACAGAAGTATCCCGATTCGCAGCTGCTGATCGTCGGGCACACCGACAACGTGGGCGATGCCTCCTACAATCAGCGTCTTTCGGAGCGTCGCTCTAATTCAGCGGCCACTTACCTTGCGTCGCAGGGTGTAGCGAGAACCCGCCTCGCGGCCTCAGGCAAGGGAGAATCGGAGCCGGTGACGACCAACGACACGGATGCCGGCCGACAGCAGAATCGTCGCGTCGAAGTCGCGATTTACGCGAGCGAGGCGTACCGCCAGCGCCTGCTGAAGAGCAACACCGGCGACTAGCCTAGCTCCTTGGCTTGTTGATAGTTGCCCCATCCGGCCGGAGGCCGCCGGGTGGGGCGACTAACTACGCCGATTGCTTTCTACCCGCGAACACCAACACGCCGCCAATTACGATGGCGGCAATTCCGGCAATGGGTGGCACCATGCCGCGTTCCTGCGAAGTGACCTTGAGAGGCCCCACTTCGACTTCGTTATGGCTTTTCGTATACGGTATTCCGCGCATCGCGACGACGGTGATGCCGCCAACGACGAGAAGCACGCCAATCCAACCGAGTGGCCGCATGATTACTCCGCAAATGGGACTATCAAATGCTGTGGCACGAGGGGGATCCTTGCAAGACTGGCGGTCGCGGGCAGCCAGTCGGAATCGCCTACTATTTGTGCACGAGCTTCCTGTAAGCGATCCGATGCGGCCTGTCCGCATCCGCTCCCTTCCGCTTCTTGAAGTCCTCGGCGTAGTCGCGATAACTACCCTCGAACCACACCGTCTCCGAATTCCCCTCGAACGCCAGTATGTGCGTCGCGATGCGATCCAGGAACCAGCGATCGTGCGAGATGACAACCGCGCACCCCGGGAAACCAATCAGCGCCTCCTCGAGCGCGCGGAGCGTATCGACGTCCAGGTCGTTCGTCGGCTCGTCGAGCAGCAGCAGATTTCCCCCAGACTTAAGCAGCTTTGCCAGATGAAGCCTGTTCCTCTCTCCACCGGATAGATCTTTCACCTTCTTCTGCTGATCCGGACCCTTGAAATTGAACTGCGCCAGATACGCCCGCGCCTGCATCTCGCGCTTCCCGACCTGGATGACGTCGTTCCCCTCGCTCACTTCCTTGTAGACGGTGTTCGCGTCGTTGAATTCGCGAGTCTGATCCAGGTAGGCTAGCTGCACCGTGTCTCCGATCGTCAGCGATCCACCGTCTGCCTTTTCCTTTCCGGCGATCATCCTGAACAGCGTGGTTTTTCCGGCGCCATTCGGACCAATAATTCCAACGATGCCTCCACGCGGCAACGAGAACGAGAGATCATCGAACAGGACGTTGTCGCCATACGCCTTCTTCAATCCCTTGGCGATCACGACATCGTTGCCAAGCCGCGCCGGCGGCGGAATCACGATCTCGTTCTGCATGACCTTCTCGCCTTCGGCCGCCGTCGCCAGCTCCTCGTATTTCTGAATGCGCGCCTTGCTCTTGGTCTGCCGAGCGCGCGGCGACATACGCACCCACTCGAGCTCGCGCTCCAATGATCTCTGCCGCGCCGAGGCCTGCTTCTCTTCCGTTGCCAGTCGGGTACGCTTTTGGTCGAGCCAGGAGCTGTAATTCCCCTCGTACGGAATTCCTGCCCCGCGATCCAGCTCGAGAATCCAGCCGGCCACGTTGTCCAGGAAGTAGCGGTCGTGGGTCACCGCCACTACGGTTCCCGGAAATTCAGCGAGATACCTCTCCAGCCACGCAACTGATTCCGCGTCGAGATGGTTGGTAGGTTCATCGAGGAGCAGCATGTCCGGCTCCTCGAGCAGCGTGCGGCATAGCGCCACCCGACGCTTCTCTCCGCCAGAGAGCGTATTCACATCCGCATCGGCCGGCGGAAGGCGGAGCGCATCCATCGCGATTTCGATCTTCCGGTCCAGCTCCCACGCGTTCGCGGCATCGATCTTTTCCTGAACCTTTGCCTGTTGGTCGAGCAACTTCGTCATTTCGTCGTCCGACATCGGCTCGGCAAACTTGTTCGAGATCTGCTCGAACTTGAGGAGGAGATCACGCGTCTGCTTCACCGCGACTTCGACGTTCTCCCTGACGTTCTTGGACGCGTCGAGCTGGGGCTCCTGCGACAGATACCCGATCCGCGTTCCTTCATGCGGCCATGCTTCGCCCTGAAAGTCGTGATCGACGCCGGCCATGATACGGAGCAGCGTCGATTTGCCCGCGCCGTTGGCGCCGAGGACGCCGATCTTGGCGCCGGGATAGAAAGACAACCAGATCCCGCGCAGTATCTCCCGCGATGGCGGGACGACCTTGCGCAGGTCCTTCATTACATAGATGAATTGTGGAGGCATCCGTACAATTTACCGCACCGGGCAAGTCGTCCACATTGCGGGTGCGATTGCCGTCAGAAGTTAGCCCGGGGTTTTCGGGTCGCCCATCATCCCGTGATCGTGATCCATGTGGTCGTCGCGCCAGATGGATTTGAGGTCGTTACCGGCGAAGGTGTTGGCGTGCAGCATCCACCCGAACACCTGCGGAATGAAGCGCCCTCCGACATCCTTGCACTCTTCCTTGGTCGCGACACCAAGAGGGCCAAAGATCGGCCGGCCATTCCTGGTTTCGGACCACCTCTCCTTCTGATAGCGCGGCGGAATGCACCAGTTCACGTGCCGGTGCCAGTGAGCGACACTCAGCGGAATGCGCTCGTTGAGATCCTCTTCGGACGTGCCCTTGGACGCCGTGTACATCGCGCCGATCAGGTGAAACGTCCCCTTCGAATCCTTTGTATATAGAAGCGAGGTCGGCCTTGCGGGATCGAAGCCGAACTGATTCCGGATCGCGTTCCACTTCTTCGTGAAATGGTACTGCGGCTGATTCTTGATCTGCGGCGCGAACATCTTGTAGCCATCCGCTTCTGCAACGGTTACGTCCCGATACTTCGCGATCGCCTGCCGCAGCTCGTTGATGACGTGAGCAGCCTGGGCTGAATCGGCGGCAGTGAGCGGTCGCGGACTCGAGTAGGCCATATGCTTCGCCATCGCAGCCATCTTCCAGTCGTCGCTCGCGCTCATGTCCATACCGCTCATGTCGTTCGAGCCTTGCGCCGCATGTGACGCGGCCGCTGCAGTATCCGTATGGCTATGCGATTGTTGAGCGAAGAGACACCCCGGGATCGCGAATGCCAGCATCGCAACGGGTATCAACCGCAGTTTTGAAGTCCGAAGCATGTTGTACCGCAATCCAATGGTGAGAGGGCACGACTTCACACAGTCATACCCTTGTTAGACGATCTGCACGAGCCTCGGTTAACCCCCGAAATCCGCCAACAGCTTGTCCAGCGCCTCGGACACCCGCTCGTGGGGCAGCTGATGAATCCGATCCTCGCCCCAGGCGATGATCTCCCCGGGCGTGTTCCACGGCGCGTATGGCTTGTGGTCGCGTTTGAGCAATACCAGTGACGGCTTCCGGAATGCCGACGCCGCGTGCGAGATGCTGGTGTCCGGTGTGAAGACCATGTCCGACGTTCCCACCAGCGCAAATGCATCGCGCAGTTCCGGGGTTCCCACCGGCAGCCCGCCTACCTCGGTCGCCACCTTGGCCACGCTCTCCCACTCGGAGGGAAGACCGATGACGATGATCGGCATGTTCGGCGCGCGTGCGCGCGCTGCCTGGAGAGTCACAATGAATTTGCCGTCGGGCCAGCGCCTCTTCGGCTCCGACGCCGAGAGGTTGACGAGCAGCCGTTTGGTAACGCCAGTTGTGGCTCCTGGTGGCGGCGTCACCAGTTCCCGCGCTTCCTTCCACCGTTGCTCCGCCCGGGCGCGTTCTTCGTCCGCCAGGAATATCTCCGGTTGCCAATCGACCGATTGGGGATCGACGCCGAACGGGACGGCGAGTTGCTTGGAGCCCTCGATGTAGTGATCGACCCGATTCCATTCCGGCACGCACACGTTGTAGATCCGCGGCTCCCTATCGCCACCCGCCCCGACCCGGAAGTGTGCCCCTCCCGCGTACATGAGAAGTGGAGTGGAGGTGAAGATCGGTGGATTGTTGATCCTGCCGTCCACCATCACCGTATAACGCTCGCGCCGCAGCTGCCTCATCAGATCGCCATAGCTGCGAAGAGAATTGCGCTTGAGCACCAGTACTCTGCCGACGTGTGGATTCCCCTGGAGCACGGGCGCCGTAGTCGGCGTCGCGATCACATCCACTTTTCCGCTCGGCAGCGCCCTCGCGATGTTGCGAATGAGTGACGTCGCCATGATCATGTCGCCGATTCGCTCGTAGCGGATGAATAGGACGCGATAGTCGGAATTCGTCACGGACGGGAGAGCGGTCTCCCGCGGTCCTGGCAGCATCCGACCCAGAAGCCTCATCCAGGCCGTGCGCCACGCGATCTCAATCTTTCTTAAATCCACCGGTCAGGGGAAGCTCTAGGAGCTTTCGTGAAGGTTGTGGATCGCGGGTGTGATAGAGCTGAATTGCGCTTATCACAAACGGTTCTGGTATTCGGGTCTTGAGCAGCTCACGAATCGCCTTCCCATCGAGAGATTGGTAGAGGCTCAAGGTGGAATGTGGGCTAAAAGTGTACCGCGCGCGCGTGAACGGCAGTCCGCTCGTAATGATCCTGTCGTGGAGAATCCTCAGGGGACCATGCGGATCGACCGGCAGGACGAGGATGTTCGTCTGCATGAACCTCTGCGGAGCCTGGAATGAGAGCGTTATTGGCGCCGTATCCCGCGTAATCGGCTCCAGCTTCTCACGCATCTCTTCAACGGTCGCCGAAGGAGGCAGGGGACCCGCGCCCGAGGATCCAGTGAGGGTCAGGTGGGGTGGTTTATATCGCGACAGCTTCGGGTCGTAGCGTTCATTGATTGCGCGGACTTGGTCCGCGATCTCCGGCGGTAGTTCTGCCAGTATGAAAATTCCATTCAGCGCCAAGCATTACTCGCGGTAAGAGCGGCCCCGAACATCAGAATTGAATGGTAAAGAGGATCGGATTGGCCTGAATCTGTGATGATCGCTTTCCTTTTATCAGCTCGCGATCGATGTGATTCCCTGGGTGGGAGTGCGTGTACCTCACCACCTTGAGTCCAACAAGGGTACCGATCGCCGCCCCCGCCATAACGTCACTCGCCCAGTGCTGGTTGTTGAAGATGCGCGAGAGGCCGACCAGTGATGCGCCGCCGTAAAACACGGTCCCCACATACCAGGCCGAATGGGGCCACCAGAATTGCGACTCGCGGGTCACCGTAGATGCGAACGCAAAGGCTGTGATCGTATGGCCCGATGGAAATGAGCGGTACTGGTCGCCCGCGAAGCCTCTCCATAGCTGGAAGCTGTTCGGATTCTTGGTGTCGACGAATGGACGCTGTCTTCCAGCGAGCATCTTTATTCCACCACCAAGAATATCGGCGACCAGGATTGACTCGAGGCTGTGCAAACCGAGCGCTTCGACACGTCGGTTTTCACCGACGCGACCAATCAAGTAGATCCCCGTGCCCGTGACGAAAGATCCCGGATCGCCGAGCAGGCGGAAGCCGGTCGCGCCTTTGCTCAGAAACCGGCTTGCCTGGGTCGCCGAATCCTGAAGCCTGTTTGCGACTCGCATGTCGATCGGCGCGACCGCCGCCGTCCCAAGCATGAAGGCCCCCAGCAGGAGCGCGTCTTTGCCGACAAAAAGCGGCGTTTTCTTATTGATGGTGTCCTGAACCTGGGCCTGCGCGGTGACCGCCAGGGTCACGGAAATCAATGCGACACGAAACGACTTTGAGAACAAGAACGTCCCCTGCTGAAATGTTGGTGATAGGCTCAACCAGGTTCTCGAATGCAAATCTCTTACCCCTTGTAAATCGCCCTTCGAGTCGCGATATCACTCGAATGCTGAACATCGACCTTACCGGCAAGCGCGCCCTGGTTGCTGGGGTAGCGGATGACGCCGGTTTTGGGTTCGCCATCGCCAAGGCCCTTGCCGAGGCAGGCGCGAGCGTTTCAGTCGGCACCTGGCCGCCCGCTCTCAACATATTCATGAACCTGTTGGAGCGCGGGAGGTTGGATGAGTCGCGAAAGCTATGCAGCGGACAGCTTCTCCAGTTCGAGAAGATCTACCCCCTGGACGCGGCCTACGACACCCTCGCGGATGCCCCGGAAGACATTCTGGCGGCCAAACGGTACAAGGAAACAGGAGACTTCAGCATCGACGGCCTCGCCCGTCGTATGGAGGCCGACTTCGGCAAGGGTTCGCTCGACATTGTGATCCATTCGCTGGCGAACGCTCCGGAGGTAAAAAAACCGTTGCTCAAGACGAGTCGCGCCGGGTATCTCGCCGCGATTAGCGTAAGCGCCTATTCGCTGGTGTCGATGGTCTCTCGGCTGGCGCCATTGATGCGCCCGGGTGGATCGTTTCTTTCGCTAACCTACATGGCCAGCGAACGCGTGATTCCGGGTTACGGTGGCGGGATGTCGTCGGCGAAGGCGGCGCTGGAAAGCGATACGCGAGTGCTGGCGTTCGAGGCCGGCCGAAAGTACGGAATTCGCGTCAACACGATCTCCGCTGGTCCGTTGGCGTCGCGCGCGGCCAGCGCTATCGGAATCATCGGAAAAATGGTTGAGTATTGCGCCGAGAATTCACCGCTCACCGAGCCGCTTCACGCGGATGAAGTTGGAAAAGTGGCGGCTTTTCTATCCAGCCCGCTCGCTACCGGAATCACCGGCGCCGTGGTGTTCGTGGACAAGGGATTCCATTCGATGGGGATGGCACTTCAGGACCCGCCTCCTCAAGACTGAGGCGGGAGATCAGGGAGTTTTCTTTGCGGCTGCCGCCGCTCTTTCCCTTTCGATCCTGATTTTTATTTCCTGAAGCCGCGCTTTGGGCATTCGCCCGGTCAGTGTCAGCGCATTGCCTGTCACCGCGTCAGTCCACGTGACCGTATGGAGCGTGTTCGCCATCCCTGGCAGAGACTTTGGCGCTGGTGCCGAAACCGCGGGCGCGGATGGTGGTGCACTCGCTGCACGCTGAGAGTCCGCCGCGCTTGTGATCGCCGCAGTATCGACACGCGCCTTTAACGGAACTGCTGCAGACTTGCTGGTAGCCTGCATGGCCGTTGATGTTGACGATATGCCCGTTACGACCTGTTCCAGAGCGAGCGGCATTGACTCCGTCAACGTGACGGTATCACCCGGCGCGACCTCGTAGAGCGTGACCTTGGCGCCGATTCTCCAGGGTGTACCGACTAGTTTCAACGGCTCTGGCTCGCTTGCCGAGTCCGTTACAACCACACCAGCTACGTGCGATGGCGCGAACGTCGAAGCGGTTGGCGCTGCTGCTCCAGCAATCTCCGATGCGGCGGCAGCCTGACCCGCCGGCATCATCCCCCTTTTTTCCAATGCATTGTTTTCGCGCGCCGGGATGCCAAAGCGCGAGTCGCTCGTCCCTGTCTTCCCCGAAAGCGCAATCGTCGACGCATTACCGACTACTGCTTTCGGCATGGCCTGATCTACGGCAACTGCAGCCGGCCCGCCTGCTGCCGGTACGCGCGCTGCGACTGAGGCCTGCTGCCGCGACACCATGACGCGATCCGCGGGTTGCTCGTTGCTCCCGCGATTCCGGGCCACCACCAGAGTCCCAGCCGCGACAACCAGCACCGTTGCCGCCACGCGCCACACCAGCGGATCTACCCGCTTCTTCGGCGTCGCTGCCGGTATCACGCCGCGCGGTGCATTGTCAAGCGCCGTCAGAATCCGCGACGACGCCGCGATGAACCCGCGAGCTTCCGCCACCGTGACCGCGCACTGCGGACACTCTTTGACGTGCGTTTCCACGCGCGTGGCTTCATCGGCGCTCAACGCGCCGTCCAGCCACGAGTGAATCGTTCCTTCGTCAGGATGCTGCATTCTTCTCTCTCTCTTCTTGACTCTTCTGCAATGCTTCGTAGCTCTCCACCAAGCGGCGGCGCGCACGCGACAACGTGGTCCCCACCGAGCCGGGCGACAGCTGCAATGCTTCGGCGATCTCGTTGTAATCCAATCCCTCTTCCCGCATCAGGAGCGCAAGACGATCTCGCTCGGCGAGACCATCTACTGCCTTACGCGCCATCGCTGCCTCCTGAGCGCGCTCGAGCGTCGTCTCCTCCGGCTCGACTATTTCATCGCGCTCTTCCTCTGCCAGCAGTGCCAGATGCTTTCGGCGTCTCATGTCCTTCCTCGCCTCATCCCTCACGAGATTCGTCGCCACGGCGAATAGCCAGGCGCGCTCATTCTGTATCGAGGTCTGCCTCAACGCACGCACGAACGTCTCTTGCGCTACTTCTTCAGCCCAGTCGCGATCCCCCAGACGCCGCGTCAGATATCGCACCAACGCAACGTTGTACGTTCGGAAGAGTCGTTCGACGTCGGTCACTCGATTACCAGCGATCCCGTATCAGGGTCAGGTCGCGATCCGTGAGACGATCTACTCCCGATGGAGTCAGCTCGATCGCCATCGTGCGACCCGATACTATCACGCGCTCGCCAACCGAAAACGACTCACGCAGCTCCGGCACCAGCTCGATCAACTTGAAGTACGCGTCGGAGAATGGCTTCACGCGCAGCACCGAGCCGGATTTCTTGTACCGCACATCGGTCCACACGCTATCGCGCAGAACGAAAGTCGCGTTCCCTGCTCTTCGCACATTAGCATCATCTCTCACACCCGAAGCTGAATCGGCAGCGTAAGCGCTTGTGACCGTGCGTTGCGCGGCAGCAATCTTGGCGGCTTCGAATTGAATTGCGCCAGAAACGGGTGCTGACGAAGCGCCGGTGACCACCACCTGGCCAAGTCTGGCACCAACCATGTCTGCAGGAGGTCTGCTCCGATTCATTCCAGGTTCGACTACCAGATACGACGAGAACTCGGTTGGAATGCCGAAGCGCTCGCCGAGATCCCGAATCTCGTCATCGATCTCCCGCGATCCACCATGCTTCCTCTTCTCTGCGCTCAGATATCCTACCCGCTGAGTGGCCCACAGCCTCGCCACAAACGGATTCTCGCGCGAGCGCTCGGGAAAATTGACTCGAGTGCTCCAGCTCACCGGACCACTGGTCGTTTGTCCGTCGAAGCGCACAACCGCGTTGCCGCTCCCATCGTAGCGCGAGAGTATCACGAGATCCTCGCCCGCAAATATGTCCACCGGCCCCGAGGGGTGCATCTTGAGAAGTCGTACACCGTCAGCATGAACGCGGACATCGGTCACGAGCGGGCTCGTCAGACGGCTCGCGACGATTCCCACCGCGCGCTCCACCGATTCCTCCGGACGCACGAAACTCGCGGTGCCGCGACCCTCGAGCGCCAGCTGCTCGATCAGTGAAACGTTGAGATCCGCACCCACGCCGAAGGTGAACAGTCTGCGCGACCCGCGCTGCTTCGCCACGTTCGACGCAATCACCGAGGCATCTCGCTCTCCCACCGTCGGCTGGCCGTCGGTGAGAAACAGTACGATCGGCAGCCTCCCCGCCTGAACGGGAGCAGAAAGCGCCTCGTCGAGCGCTCCCGAGATATTGGTCGAGCCCTCGGCGTCCAGCTGATCGAGATATCGCTCGGCCGCCCCGATGTTCTCGCGAGTCGCGGTCGAGAAATCGTTGCGGAACGTGCGCACATCGCTCGAGAAGTCGATCAGACGGAACCGGTCCATTAGCGACAGCGTGCGCAATATCTGCTTGCCCGCCGCACGCGCCTGCTCGATTTTCTGGCCGCTCATGGAGCCGGACACGTCGATGACGAATGTCAGGTCGCGGGGCACGGCGCGTGAGCGGACCGCGGGCGGTGACAGCGTGAGCAGCGCAAAGCCATCATCGTTGCCGGGCGCATTCGCCAGCAGTGAGATCGCGGCACTGGTCGAGCGACGGATTGGGATGAGGAGCGTGACCTCTCCGCGCGCGTCCCTCACCTCAACCCGTCGTACCAACCCGGGATTGCTCGACGCGAAACTGTCGACAGAACTCTCCGATCCGTAGCGTTGCTCAAAGATCGAGTGCGTCGGAGAATACGCCGTTCCGTACATTGGATCGTTGGGGTACGTAAGCACGAAGGACGTGCGTCCCTCCGGTTCCTGATTCATCTCTCGCTGATTTGACCGCATTTCACGGAAATAATCGACTCGCAGCGCATCCCCCTCTCGCGGCGCGACGGTCTGAAAACGCACCACGACTTTCTTTTCTTCGCCCGGCGCAATCGGAAAGATTCTCGCGCGCAGGAGTCCGTACCCCATCCACTCGAGCAACGCGGGATCGCGTTGCCGGCGGACGATCTCCTCATAGATCTGCCGCGCACGGTCGGCGCTCATTGTCTCGCCGGCGACCATCTCGCCATTGATCGAGAGCTTCAAATCCTGGAAGGCCGCGCCCTTTGGCAGCGGAAACATGAAATCCGCTTCACCTACCCTGCTTCCGCGATTGACGAACGTCTCGGTGATCTCATAGCGCAGAACGCGATCGACGAGATCGACGCGCACGGCGCTGCTCTGTCGTACTACGTCGGGCGACGGAATGCCGCACGCCGGCATCGCGCATGGCCTTCCCGGCGAGCACGGCGGCGGAACCGGACAAGGCCACGGACGCGATGGTCCAACGATCTGCGCTGAGGTGAGTGCGGGAATGCCGAGGGCGAGTACGAGAAGAAATGAGCGCATGAGACACCAGTAGAAGAAGGTTCTACTGTGGGACGTGTGTCAGCGGATCACTTGCACATTCGCGCCTTACTTTGGTTTTTTGCCGGAAACCGGGGCCTGCCAGCGGCGGCTAAGTAACCCTGGGACGCTACTTCCGCCGTTTTTGCAGGTCCCGCCGCTCATCGATGTAAATTCCCTCTTTCAGGCGCAGCGCGAGCTCGCTAAGCATGTGCGGACCGTTCAAACTGCGAGAATGTCTTTGCTTCTTGGCTTTTTGGAGTGCTGAAGACGATTCAGATCAATGCCTCGGCAAACGGGATGTCCGTTGCTTTATTTGAAGGGGAAAGAGTGGAATTATTATGGCACCGGGTAGAGAGCAGGAAGCGAGTATTCGCGCCCCAAAAAGAAGCTAGCCAAGAATCGGTACGATGAGTTTCCGGACCGCCGGTATTCATCACGTCACCGGTATCGCGAGCGATCCGCAGAGAAATCTTGATTTCTACGCCGGCATCCTCGGCTTGAGGCTCGTCAAGCGCACCGTGAACTTCGACGACCCGACCACCTATCACTTCTACTTCGGCGATGAATCCGGAAGTCCGGGCAGCATACTGACCTTCTTCCCCTGGCCGGATGCGCGTCGCGGCAGACAGGGCGGCGGCCAGGTCGCCGTCACATCGTTTTCGATCCTTCCCAGCTCTGTCGGCTTCTGGATCGAGCGACTGATCAAGAAGAGAGTGGAGTTCGAGCAGCCCGTCGCACGCTACGATGACGAGCGCGTCATCGCGTTCAAGGATCACGAAGGATTCATGGGCGAGCTCGTCGCGCACCTCGCAGCTGCCAACCATACCGGTTGGTCCGGAGCGGGAGTTCCCGCCGAACACGCAATCCGGGGCATTTACTCGGTCACACTCTGGCTCGACGCAAACGAGCTCACCGGGCAGCTTCTCACCAACACGCTCGGATTCAGGCTCGTGCGTGAACAGGGAAGCATTTTTCGCTACGCGAGCGGAGACGGCGGTCCCGGGACAATCGTGGACCTGCGCTGCGTTCCCGGCATCTGGGGCGGCGTGATGGGAGCGGGAACAGTACACCACGTCGCGTTCCGCTGCGCCAGCGAAGCCGAGCAGATGAAGGTTCGCGCCGAGCTGACTTCACTCGGCTACAACGTCACGCCGCAGCTGGACCGTGATTACTTCAAATCCATCTACTTCCGCGAGCCCGGTGGAGTTCTCTTCGAGATCGCGACCGATGGTCCCGGATTCGCAGTCGACGAGCGCGTCGATTCACTCGGTCAGTCGCTCAAGCTCCCCGACTGGCTCGAGCCCCGAAGATTCGAGATCGAAGCACTCCTCCCCAACGTCCACACGCCCCTCGAGCTGCACGGCCCCAATGCATGACTGACGATCTCGGATTCATTCACCGCGTCGTACCAGCGAAGAATTCTTCGTCCGGCGAGACGCTCGTCGTACTTCATGGCACGGGCGGAGACGAGAACGATCTGATCGGCATCGGACAAGCGATCGCTCCAGACGCGGCCATTGTGAGCCCGCGCGGAAATGTTCTGGAGGCCGGAGCTCCGCGCTTCTTCAAGCGTCTCGCCGAAGGTGTGTTCGACCCGAAGGAAGTGCGCTCGCGTGCAGAGGAGCTGGCGCTATTCATTCGCGCCGCGGTCATTACCTATCGACTCGATCCCACTCGCGTCTTCGCGCTCGGATACTCCAACGGCGCCAACATCGCATCGGCGGTGATGCTCGTCGAGCCCGGGATCCTGCAAGGCGCGATTCTCTTCCGGCCCATGCTCGTGTACGAGCCGAGTGAGAAGAGTGATCTTACCGGCTCGGCTGTGTTCATTTCCGCTGGCCGCATGGATCCCATCGTTCCCGCGGCCAGTGTCGAGCGATTGGCTGAGCTTTTCGAGTCGGCGCGCGCGGAAGTCACTCTCAAATGGCAGCTGGCTGGCCACAATCTGGTGCCGAGCGAGGTAAGCGAAGCGGCCGATTGGCTCGCCCTGCGGCGCGCACGCGTATGAACTAGCTTCAGATGAGAATCCACTTCGATGTGACACGCGCCGCGCATATCTGCGCCTTACCTCATACCTCGCACCTAGTACCTCGCATCTACAACCTTGCTCTTCTCGCAGTGGTTTTCCTCTTTTATCACCTGCCGCACAAAGGTCTCGCTCCCCGCTTCTAATGTCTGAGCCAACCCCTACCGCGACCGCTCCCCGGTCGGTCGCTTCTTCTTCCGCTTCAGGCCAAGGCCAATCGCTGGAAGATCTCTGCATCAACGCGATCAGGGTTCTCGCGATGGATGCCGTTCAGAAAGCGGACTCCGGCCATCCCGGCACTCCGATGGCGCTGGCGCCGCTCGCCTACGTGCTCTGGACCCAGCACCTCCGCTACAACCCTGCCGACCCCAATTGGCTGAATCGTGATCGCTTTGTATTGTCGGCGGGGCACGCATCGATGCTGCTGTACAGCGTGCTCTATCTCACCGGCTATGACCTTACGCTCGATGACCTTAAGCAGTTCCGGCAGTGGGAGAGCAAGACGCCCGGACATCCCGAGCTCGGCTACACTCCCGGCGTCGAGACGACGACCGGCCCGCTGGGCCAGGGGATCGGCAACTCGGTTGGTATGGCGGTGGCCGAGGCGCACATGGGCGCGGTGTTCAACCGTGAGCAGAAGATCATCGACCATCACGTGTATTTCATCGCCAGCGATGGCGACATGATGGAAGGCGTCTCGCACGAGTCCGCCTCATTCGCCGGACACGTGAAGCTCGGAAAACTGATCGGCTTCTATGATGACAATCACATCACGATCGAGGGCGACACTGCGCTCACGTTCAGCGACGACACCGGCGCCCGGTTCGAGGCCTATGGCTGGCACGTGCAGCACGTCGCCGATATCAATGATCTCACCGCGCTCAATCGCGCGATCGATGCGGCAAAGGCCGAGACATCGAAGCCATCGCTGATCGTCGTTCGCTCACACATCGGCTACGGTAGTCCTCACAAGCACGACACCGCCGAGGCGCACGGCTCCCCCCTCGGCCAGGACGAGATCACTCTTACCAAGCAGGCGCTCGGCTATCCATCGCTGGAGCCGTTCTACGTCGCGCCAGAGGCTCTCCGCTACTGGCGCGACGCCGCGAAACAGAGAGCGAAGGCGGAGGACGGGTGGAAAAAGATCTACGACGCATACAAGGCCGCGAATCCAAGTCTCGCGAAGGAGCTCGAGCGCCGGCTTCGCGGTGATTTGCCGGACGGCTGGGAAGAAGCGATCCCGGTGTTCACGGCGAAGGACGGCAACGTCGCGAGTCGCGCTGCATCAGGCGTCGTCATCAATGCCATCGCCGGGAAGATACCCGAGCTAATGGGAGGCTCCGCTGATCTGGCCAGCTCTACCAACACCATCATCAAGGGCGAGCCAAGCTTCTCCGCGGAGAGTTACGCCGGCCGCAATTTCCATTTTGGGATTCGTGAGCACGGGATGGGATCGATCATGAACGGGATGTCGCTGTTCGGCGGCATTATTCCGTACGGTGCGACGTTCCTGATTTTTTCGGATTACATGAGGCCGCCGGTGAGACTGGCGTGCATCATGGACCGCCACGTTATCTACGTTTATACGCATGACTCGATCGGTCTTGGCGAGGATGGTCCGACGCATCAGCCAATCGAGCAGCTGAGCGCGCTACGTGCAATTCCCGAGATGACACTTATCAGACCGGCCGATGCGTCGGAAACAGCGGAGGCCTGGCGAGCCGCTCTCAAGCACAAGAAGGGTCCGGTTGCCTTGGTGCTGACACGACAAAAGCTTCCCTTCATCGACCGGTCGAAATACGCCTCCGCCGCCGGATTAGCGCGCGGCGCTTATGTGCTCGCGGACACGCCTGGTGGCGCTCCTCAGGTCGTTATGATGTCGAGCGGCTCCGAGGTCTCGCTGATTCTCGAAGCCCAGAATAAGCTGGAGGCCGACGGAATTCGTGCCCGCGCCGTGAGCATGCCGAGTCACGAGCTTTTCGCGAGGCAGGATCAGGCGTATCGCGACAGCGTGTTGCCGAAGGGCGTGAAGCGCATCGCGATTGAGGCAGCGCATCCTATGTCCTGGTACCGCTGGGTGGGGGACGATGGCGTCATCATCGGAATCGAGCGCTTTGGCGCGTCGGCCCCTGCCCCCGTCATCTATACTCACCTCGGCATCACAGCGGATCGAATGGTCGAGACAGCGAAAAAGCTCGTGGGGAAAAAATAGTCACGGAACCCGATTGTCCGATCGCATCGAGGATGCCAGACCTCTTGACCTCTCCTACGCCAGAATGAAAGCTCCCTGCTTGCAAGCTGCGCCTCTGCCAGCCCCCTGCTTCCGTTTTGTGGATGCCAGACCGCGTCACGCTCCGTACGCCGAGAGTCGTTAGTGTGAACGACGGCGAGCCCCTACTCCGCGATATCAGCGTTACGCTCAATCCCGACACGCCCGAATGGCCGGGCGACACTCCATTCACATGTGGGTGGGCTTCCTCGATTGCGGCGGGTGCGAGTGTCAACGTGTCGTCCTTCACGTCGAGCCCGCACGTCGGCACGCACGCTGATGCGCCGCTCCATGTGCGAGAGGGATGGTCGGGCTCGCACGAGCTGTCACTCGACGCCTTCTTTGGCCCCGCCATTGTCGTCGATGTTTCTACTCTCAACAAGGAGATCGAGATCGAGGACCTGGAGAGGATTCAATCGCTGCCATTCGTCGAGCGGCTGCTTTTGCGGACGGGTCGAACGATCGCAAGCGGCGCGTTCCCCGAGGACTGGCCGACACTCTCCGAGGCGTGCGTCCGCACCTTGCTCGGGCGCGGTCTACGCCTGCTCGGCGTCGATGCCCCGTCAGTGGATCCGAGAGACAGCAAGAATCTTCCCGTCCACATCATGCTCTTCTCCGGTAACGCTGCGATCCTGGAGAACCTCGACCTGAGGCGAGTTATGCCCACCATGTACGAGCTGATGGCATTTCCACTCAAGCTCATGGCCCTCGATGCCGCTCCGGTGCGCGCGGTTCTACGGCAGATCGTCGTATAGCCGTTCGAGCGAGTGGAACAAAGATGACACACGTCCTGAAACGACCAGGCAGACAGCGAACAGGTCAGCGAGCTTGCAGCTGATTCTGCCCCCAGGCCTGCCATAACGATGCTTAGACGCGTTGTCTTCTTTTTCCTTGCACTGGCATCGTTGGCCGTCCTGATTGGGGGCCAGCAGCGGTCGAAGCGCACGAAAAGATCCTCCCAAACGCACGAACGCCGCGCCAGACGCAAGCCGGCCAAACCTCCGGTGGCCAGCTTCGTCACCGACTCTGGCGGCAGAGAGCTGATCGTCCGCCTGCTCGACATCGGACAGGGAGATGCCACCTACATCAGGAACGGATCGAGCAGGGTGATCATCGACGGCGGCCCCGATACCGCGGCGTTCGGACGATATCTCGATTCACTGAATCTCAACAACACGACGATCGATGTAGTGATACTCTCACACCAGCATCTCGATCACTATAGTGGTCTCCGCGAGCTGTTCAAGACCGCGCGGCACATACACGTGCGCTATTTCTTCGAGAACAAGGATCCCGCTCCGGCCGTGACGCTCGGCGAGCTTCGTGATTCGGTTCTGTCGCGAATGGATCGCGACAGCCTGATCTATCGCGACACCGACGATCCGTGTTCCAACGGACGCCCGATTTGCACCATCGCCATGACCGGTGGAGCAAAGTTTCACATCCTGGCGCCACTTCCCAACGGCGATGGGCCCAACAACCGGTCGACTGCCGTGAAATTGATCGGGCCCGATTCCGCATCGTTTACAATGTGGCTCGCGGGAGATGCGGAGCACGAAGAGATCAACTGGTTCGAGACCACCGGCTACGCCCGGAATCCCGGAATGCGGGTGAATGTTCTCAAGGCCGATCACCATGGGAGCTGCAACGGCGTCACATCGCGCTACCTTGCGCTGACGGGTCCACAGTGGGTCGTCACATCACTCGCCGCACGCAACGACTACGGCCACATGCACACCCAGGCGAAGGAGATCTACCGCGGCGCCCGTGTGCCCTGGTATCGAACCGATCAGAACGGCACGATCACCATCCGCACACCTGGGACGGTCGGTGGTGGATTCGCGATCACTCCGGAACGCGCCGGACCCGATCTCGATGGACCGAGCGACCGGGTATCGCGACAGCCGGGATGCGCGACGGGAGTGAGATAGGCCCCCGGCAGTTAAAGCTGAATATCCCCGCCGCGATCGCTCTTCGACTTTCTCGACACCTGCTTCGCCGATCTGTCGAGCGCTTTTTTCTTCGCCGCCGGGTCCGTCTCGATCAGGAGCGCGGATTTCCCTTCCTCTCTGTCGTGAGTCACCGACATCACATCGCCTTCCTTCACGCCTTCGGGTAATAGCCACGCGGGAATCGGCGTGACTGCGCGGCCGTCAACTTCGATCGAAGCTGACCCATCTTCGATCACATCGACGACCCACATGTGCTTGGAATGTTTACTCATGACTGTTTCTCCCAACATGGTTGCGTCGCGAATGGCTACGGTTTCTAGAGTAGCACATGGCATGTCGTATGCGCCATTGCGCGTCTCCGAGCCGCACGACTCGCACCAATCATCGCACGAGATCACCTATGCACAGCGACTCAGGTCATACGACCTCCGTCTGGATGGACACCACCGAAGTGCCGCAGTTTCAACCGCTTACCCAGAATCTGCGCTCGAACGTCTGCGTGATAGGCGCCGGGATCGCAGGCATGACCACGGCTTATCTGCTCGCGCGGGCGGGCCGCGCCGTTGTCCTGATTGACGACGGACCAATCGGTGGTGGCGAAACGAGCCGTACCACCGCTCACCTTACAGCCGCGCTCGATGATCGTTACTACAACATCGAGAAGATGCACGGCCAGGAAGGTGCCAGGTTGGCAGCCGAGAGTCATATGGCCGCGATACATCGGATCGAGACCATTGCGTCGATGGAAGACATCGACTGCGATTTCCAGCGCGTCGAAGGCTTCCTCTTTCTTGGCGGCGAGAATACGCGCAAGGATCTGGAACGAGAGCTCGAAGCGACCCGGCGCGCCGGAATATCCGATACACAGCTGGTCGATCGCATCCCGTTCGAATTCTGGGACAGCGGACCCGCGCTCCGCTTTCCTCGACAGGCCACCTTTCATCCGCTCAAGTACCTGAAAGGTCTCGCCCGCGCGATTCTTCGTGACGGGGGCAAGATCTACACTGGCGTGCACGCGGAGAAGATCGAGGATGGCGAGCCCGCGCGGGTGACGACGAGCGATGGCCACGTTATCAGCGCGGACAATGTCGTTGTTTGCACCAACACTCCGGTCAACGACTGGCTAATCATCCACAGCAAGCAGGCCGCGTATCGCACGTATGTCATCGGCGCGCGAGTTCCGAAGGGATCGGTCCCGCACGGGCTGTACTGGGATACTCCCGATCCCTACCACTACATCCGCCTCCAGCACGCCGAGGACAAATCCGGGCACGAACTGGATTACGACATCCTGATCGTCGGCGGTGAAGATCACAAGACCGGCCAGGCCGCGGACACCGAAGAAAGATTCGTGCGTCTCGAGCAATGGACACGAGAGCGCTTTCCTATGATCGAGCGCGTCGACTACCGCTGGTCGGGCCAGGTGATCGAGCCCGTCGATTACATGGCGTACATCGGCAAGAATCCGGGCGGCGATGAGCACATCTGGATCGCCACCGGCGATTCAGGAAATGGGATGACCCACGGCACGATTGCAGGCATCATCCTCAACGAGTTGGTGCAGGGACGCAAGCATCAATGGGCTCGATTCTACGACCCTTCCCGCGTCAGGCTCCGCGCGACCCCGGAGTTCGTGAAAGAAAACGTCAACGTTGCGGAACAGTACAAGGATTGGTTCACAGGCGGTGGTGCTGGCGACGTTGCGGCGATCAAGCCCGGTGAAGGAGCCATCATCGGTCGCGGTAGAGGCAAGATCGCGGTCTACCGCGACGAGAGAGGCGACATCCACCAGCTGTCGGCGGTGTGCACCCATCTCTACTGCATCGTTCACTGGAACGACACCGAGAGAACGTGGGACTGTCCTTGTCACGGATCACGCTTCGATCCGTACGGCAAGGTCGTCAACGGCCCGGCTATAGTCGGGCTTTCTCCTGCTTCTCCTGAACCGAAGCCGGAGAAAGAGAGGGACGCAGCGAAACAGTGACCCGGTGATGTTTGCCATCATCGATCAGGTTGATCGCTTTCTCGACCGATCTTCCATCGACCGTCAATTCGGCCGTGCCTCGTTGCAGCCCGTCCGGATTCTCGACGGTGATTTCGTAAGTCGATGACCTGAAGCGGTATTCGATGGTGAACTTCTTCCACCTTGCGGGAATGCATGGCTCGAGGAACAGCTCTTCCCCGCGCTGCCGGAAGCCTAGTATCGCTTCGAGGGCCGTCCGGTACATCCAGCTCGCCGAGCCGGTGTACCACGTCCACCCACCGCGCCCGAGATGTCCTTTCGCGGTGTACACGTCGGCTGCCACGACATACGGCTCGACCTTGTAGATATCGACCGCCTTTGCGCTGTCAGAGTGCGTGATCGGATTCAGCATCTGGAACAGCTCGAACGCCCGATCGCCGTCTCCCTGAAGCGCTGTCGCCAGCACGGCCCAGAGCGCGGCGTGCGTATATTGGGCTCCGTTCTCGCGCACGCCCGGTAGATAGCCCTGAATGTAGCCGGGATCGTGCGTCGTCTTGTCGAACGGCGGCGTGAGCAGCAGTATGAGCCGCGCGTCCTCGCGTACCAGATACTTGTTCAGCGATTGCATGGCGATCCGGGTTCGCTCCGGACTCCCCGCGCCCGAGATGACGCTCCAGCTCTGCGCAATCGAGTCGATCTTGCATTCATCGCTCGTGCGCGACCCGAGTGGAGAACCGTCGTCGAAGTACGCCCGGCGATACCATTCTCCATCCCAGGCTGAGCGCTCGACCGCTTCGGCGTAGCTGTTGGCTTTCGCCAGCACTTCATCGCGGATCTCCGTGTCGCCGCGTTTCTCCGCGTGAACAGCGAACTTGCGCAGCGTCGAGATCAGGAACCACGCGAGCCAGACGCTTTCTCCCTTTCCTTCGATTCCGACTCTGTTCATCCCGTCATTCCAGTCACCGCTGCCGATGAGCGGAAGACCGTGTACACCAGCGGTGCACGCCTTCCTCAGCGCTCGAACGCAGTGGTCGTAGATGCTCCCGACCTCGGAAGAGACCTTCGGTAGCTCGTAGAGCTCGTGCTCGTCCGGGTTCAGCTCCCGCATCGTCAGGTAGGGAACCTCTACGTCGAATATCCCGCGATCGCACGAGACGTTTACGTAGTGGTCGATGACGTACGGGAGCCAAACCAGATCATCCGAGAACCGTGTTCGTACTCCGCGACCGGTCTGCGGATGCCACCAGTGCTGGACGTCACCTTCCACGAATTGGCGGGATGCCGCTCGAACTATGTGCTCTCTGGCTACTTTCGCATCCGCATACACAAACGCCATCACGTCCTGCAGCTGGTCGCGGAACCCGAACGCGCCGCTCGACTGGTACAACGCGGTGCGTGCCCACATGCGGCACGACAGTGCCTGGTACAGAGACCAGCGATTCACCATCAGGTCGAACGTCGGGTCCGGCGTATTGACCTTGATGGTGCCGAGTCTCTTCTCCCAGTCGCGGATGTTCGAATCGACCGCCCGTTTTGCGTCGGCGGATGTGCGGTTTCGCGCGATGATCTCCCGGACCGCATCTTCGCCTTCGGCTGCCCCAAGAAGCATGACGATTTCGCGCGTCTCGCCCGGTTCGATCGTGACACTCACCTGGAGCGCGCAGCACGGATCGATCGTCGCGCCGATTGCTCCGGACAATCCCGCGCGCTCGAGCCCCGCGGGACTCGAAATCGTCCCGTTTCTGCCGAGGAACTCTCGGCGGTCGGCGGTATAGTACGCGACACGCTCGCTGATCGATGCGAACGCAACAGTGTCGGCAAACTGGAGGTCGAAATAATTGCGCGCAAACATCGACTGCGTGGCTTCGTCGAAGCTCGTGCGAATCTGATACTGCGTCAGCTCGCGATTTACGCCCAGCACCCACTCCAGGTACCACGTCAGCGTTAGCTTCTTCCGCACCGCTCCGTCATTGCGCAGAGTCAGCACGCTGATCTTCACCGGGTCGTTCTGATCGACGCCGAGCCGGAAGGAGCTCGCCAGTCCCTTGTGTGTGTGATCGAAGACGGAGTAGCCAGCGCCGTGTCGAACCTTATACGGCGTCGGCTCGCGGATCGGACAGGGCGTTGCCGTCCACAGATCGCCGTTCGCATCGTCGCGAAGAAAGACGCAGTCGCTCGACGGATCCCGCACCGGATCGTTGTGCCACGGAGTGAGGCGATAGAAATAGCTGTTTCCCGCCCAGGTCGTGCCGCTTCCACCTTCGCTCACGATGAATCCCGCGACCGGATTGCCGACGACGTTGATCCATGGCGCCGGCGGCAGGTCGCTGCCCGTCAGGTGGATCTCATACTCACCATCTTCGTTGAATCCACCGAGTCCGTTGAAGCACTGGAGGCCGGTGCCTGGATCAGCAGTCTCCGCATGGATCGCTACCGTGCCGAGAGGCACGATGTCGCGGTTCATGATCTCGAGCTTGGGCGGATATCTGTCCTCGACTCCCGGGAACTCGAGGAAGTTTCCAAGCCCCAGCCCGTCGCAGTTCACCTGCACGCGAGCCATCGCCTTGAGCAGCGTGATCTCTTCTGGTTTGAGGAGATCAGCTCGGCGGATGAACACACCGCCAGGTCGGTCGAGCAGTCCCGCCTCGCTGGACGCCATCGTGGTTGCCAGCAGCTCGTCGCTCAGCTCCTGCATGTACGTCGCGGGATGCACGTTCAGAATCACCAGATCGCAGGTGATTCCCTTGAGCCTCCAGTAGTGGTGCGTCCTGAGCAGCTGTCTCACGCTCGGCATTCCGACCGAGCTGTCCACGGTAGCGAGAAGTATCGGCCAGTCACCCGAGATGCCAAGCGTCCACAACGCCTGTTGTCCGAGTTTGTTCTCCTCGACGGCGCTCTCCGCCGGCCGGAATCCCGGGTGCGGGAACATCAAATGACCGGCGAGGTCCTGATATAGCGCCGCATCGGCAGGCGCAATCCCGAGATCGCGCAGCTCCGCCTGCGCCTGCGCCCACGACAGGTCGAGTGCGCGCCGCGCGCTGTACGGATCGTGATACAGGTCGGCCAGCTCTATCGCGCGCTCTTTCTGCTCGGTTACGAAGGTCGTGAACGCGACGTGCGCCGATCCGCCCGGTGGAATCCGCACTTTCACACGTAGGGAGAAGATCGGATCGAGCACTGCGCCAACCGTTCCCGACAGGTCCGTGCCTTCATCGAGCGCTTCCGCATTCCTCACCGACCGCCCGCGACCGATGAATTTTGCGCGATCAGTCTCGCACGTGACCTTCCCAACGAGTTCCGGTCCGCACGCTACGACGTGCGCGCACCAGATCGCCGCCTCGGTCGCAGAGCGAGGACGCCGCGTGGCCAACAGCGCCGCTTTCCCTTCCAGAAATTCCGTTTGCACGAACAGATTGGCAAACGCGGGATGCGAACGGTCGGTATCAGGCGGCGCCAGAACAACCTCGGAGTAGCTCGTCAGCTCGATCTCACGCGTCTGGAGCGACCTGTTCGTCAGCATCACGCGCCGCACTTCCGCCGCATCGTCGGACGCGACTGCAATTTCCGTAACGGTGTCGATGTCACCGTCGCGACGAATGAACGTGATGCGGTCGCTAGCGAACAGCACGCGGTACCACTGCGGCTCCGTCCCCGATGGCTGGTGCGCCGTCGACCAGACGTGGCCGGTGTTCAAGTCCTTCACGTAGCACCATTGCCCGTAGTTGTCGCGCGTCGAGTCGTGACGCCACCGGGTGACGGCAAGATTTCCGTAACGGCTGAACCCGCCGCCCGCGTTCGTGATCAGAGTCGTGTACGGCACATTCCCGAGAATGCCGACGACCGGCTGCGGCGTGTGCGGCGTCTCGATCTCGCGCACCGCGGGCTTCTCCATCTCGCTCGGGACCCGCGCCGCGTCGTCGCCCTGAACGTCCTGCACCGTCAGCCGGCGGGGGATCCGCTCCTGGAGTACCAGCTCCGCCGAGCGCACGAGTGGATCAAGGTGGAAGCGGCGCGGCCATATCTGCCGGTCAAGCGCGTTGGCGAACGCGACGATGCTCATCCCGATGTGGTGCGCCATGAAGGTGCACACGATCGTCTTGCGGGAGCCCGGTGAGGGCCGGGTGTAGTCGAGAGCATCGCGGAATCCATAGGGACCGAGCGCACCCTCAGCCTCGAGCGTCGTGAGATTCTTGAGCGACTGACGCGGCTCCACCAGCATCGCCAGCACCGTCGCGTACGGCGCAACGACGAGCTCCTTGCTCAACCCGCGCTTGAGCGCGAGATCCGGAACGCCAAAGCCGCGGTATTGGTACGTGTGCAGCCTGTCGCGCACGGCATACGCGGATTCAGACACACCCCACGGTACGCCCCGCTCCGCGCCATAGGCGATCTGGCGCCTGACGCTTCCCTTATGCGTCTGGTCGAGCAGCGTGAAGGGAAAGGTTTGCATCACGAGAGCCGGCATTAGGTACTCGAACATGCTGCCGCTCCAGGAGAGCAGCGTTCTCGTCCCCGCGGTGACCGTGAGCGAGCGGCCCAGCCTGAACCAGTGGTCGACTGAGACATCGTCCTTCGCGATCGCTATGAATGACGCGAGCCGGGATTCGGAGGCGAGCAGATCGTAATACGAGTTGTCCACGGTGTTGCTGCCGATGTGATAACCGATCGTGAACAGCTTCCGCTTGATGTCGTAGAGGAAACGAAAATCCATCTCCACCGCGTATGCGTGCGCCCGCTCGGCGATCGCCTTCAGTCGCTTTGCATCCAGATCAGTGCAGGCTGGATCCTTCAGCATCTCGTAGCAAGCCTGCTTGAGCGCGATGAGATGTCCGGCGAAGTTGCCGCTGTCCACCGTCGAGACATACCCCGGCTCAAGCACACGCAGCTCGTTCAGGTCGTACCAGTTGAAGAAGTGGCCGTGGAAGCGCCGCATCCGCTCGAGAGAGCGGAAGACTTTCTCGACGCGGTCGATCATATCCGATCTGGTGATGAAGCCAAGATCCACCGCGCTCACCGTCGAGAGGAGCTGGAGCCCGATGTTGGTCGGTGACGTGCGGAGCGCGAGAACCGGCTCCGGATCCTCCTGGAAATTGTCGGGCGCGAGCCACTGCGTTTCCTCCGTCACGAACTTCTCGAAGTACATCCAATGCAGCTTCGCGTATCGAAGCGCTGCCTGCCGCTCCGCATCGGTCAGATGTATCTCGCCGAGAATTGCGGGCCGGCTGAGCGCGAACGCGATGCTCGGGCTCGCGAACCAAGCGAGCACCAGCGGCAGCGTCCCCATGATGAACAGAAAACGTTCATCCGAGGTCGAGGCACCGCCGACCGTTACGTGAAAGCCGATGAGCGCACCCAGAACCAGACACAGCGCGGTAACCGGCCACATTTTGCGCCAGGTTTCGCGCTGGGATCCAACACCGAGCGCGCGCTCGACCTGGGAGGCGGTTTGCCACTCGAGAAGATTCCGGTGGCTGATGAACAACCTGTAGAGCGTCCGGACGATCGCATCGGCGGATACGACGGCCTGATGCGGGAGGAAAGCGACAGCCAGAGCGAATTGCTGCGCGTTAGTGATGGCATCACGCCCCACGGCCAGATAGTACACCAGCCACGACTGGTCGCGCGGCGGCTGCAGTAGTGAGATCGTCAGCGAGAAGAGCCAGGGAAACGCGATCACTACCAGTACGATTCCCGTCCACTGAACGAAGGAGCCCCGAAGCAGCAACCAGCCGACGATCAGCATCGTCAGTTGAAAGATCTCGACCAGACTTCGGCGTAGATTGTCGAGAATCTTCCAGCGCGATATCGCCGACAGGCGGTTCTGCATCCGCCCGTCGGGACCTGGAACGGTCCCCTTCAGCCACCCAAGCAGCTGCCAGTCGCCCCGAATCCACCGGTGCTTCCGGCGCGTAAATGTCAGATATCGCGCCGGATAGTCGTCGTACACCTCGATATCGCTCCCCAGCCCGGCGCGCGTCCACGTTCCCTCGATCAGATCGTGGCTGAGCAGCGTGTTCTCGGGGAATCTCCCGTGCGTCGCTTCCTCGAACGCATCGACATCGTAGATCCCTTTTCCGGTGAAGCTGCCCTCGCCGTATAGATCCTGGTACACGTCGGACACCGCTGTCGTGTAGGGATCGACACCAGGGTGTCCCGAGTGGATCGCGGCGAAGTAGGATTTATGCGCACTCGTGAGCGACACGCCGACCCGTGGCTGGATGATTCCGTACCCCTCGGTGATGTGTCCGATATTCGGATCGTAGTACGCGCGGTTGAGCGGGTGCGCGATCGTTCCGACGAGAAGCTGCGCCGCGTCTCGCGGCAGCACCGTGTCCGAGTCGAGCGTTATGACGTAGCGTACGAACGCGAGCCTGCTCGTATCGCCGATGATCGTGCTAAACGCGTCTCTCGCTCCCCCGCGCAGAAATTTGTTGAACTGGGCGAGCTTGCCACGCTTCCTCTCCCAGCCCATCCACACGTTCTGGTTCGGATTCCAGAGCCGCTGGCGGTGAAAGAGGAAAAACACATCTTCCCCCGCGTTTCCGTACCTCGCGTTGAGGCTCTTGGTCCCTGCCGCTGCGGCGGCAAGAATCTCCTCGTCATCCGGCCTGTGCTCGGTTGGCGAGTCAGTGAAATCGCTCAGTATCGCGAACTGCAGATTCGGGTCGCGGTTGGCGAGGTACTGCACCTCGAGGTGCTCGAGCGCTTCCTCCACCCCGTGCACGCTTCCGAGGAGCGTCGGCACGACCACCGCCGTCATGTGCTCTTCCGGAATCCCGTCGTCGCGCAGCTCGAGCTTGGACAGGAGCCGCGGCGGCATCAGCAGCGTTACGAGCTGGTTGATGACGCTGATTCCGATCTCGCTCGCCGGAATGAGGGCCAGGAGCACCATGACCAGCTGAACTATCAGCGACGCGCCGTCTACAACGTCCAGAATCACGGCGAGCGCGAGAGTGGTGAACACAGTTATCCCGCCAAAATACAGCGTATTGGGGTGCCGCTGCGTCCAGCGATACAGCCATTCTCCGGGCGGCGGAGTGTATCCGACTTTCTCCTCGAGAACCTGGCGCCCTTTGTCCACGAGGAAGTAGCCGACGTGCGCGTGTCTCGCATCGCTCGGATCGGCGAGCTTCGCCAGCACTACCACTTCGCTCGCGATTTCTTCTTCCGGTCGCTTGACCCGCTTCGCGATGTGCTCGACGACATGGCGGTAGTGATCCCGGGTCCCGAACGTCATCGAAGCGTAGTGGCCGCTCGGATCCTGACGTAGAAGCTTTTCCGTCGCGCTCTGCGATTCAACGAATTCCTTCCAGTCGAGTCTCGAGATCGTGCGAAGACTCGTGATGCTGTTCGCGACCGTCACCTGCGTCAGCGCCACTCTGCGATTCGATCGCGTTGCCGCTTCTTCCGCGCTTGGCCCGTCCTCCGCGATCCACTGCTCGAGCCAAATCAGCGGCGTGAAGTTCGTTTGGTACGACCGGACCTGCTGTAGGAACCGGGCTACCCAGGTCGGCGTGAACGGCGGATGATCGTCGACGAACGCGGCGAGTGCGGTCGCCAGCGCTCGCGAAGACTCCTCACTCGCCTCACGCAGCGTCGCGGCGGCTCGGTCGGCTGACTCGACTTCCTGCAGGCGCGCCGCGACACGCAGCGCCATTCTCCGGATGTTCTCGACGAGGCCCAATCGGAGCATCGTCGGGATCGCCCACAGCTCGCCGATGCGAAGCTGGGTGACAGTCTGATACTCACGAACAAAAAGCGTGATGTTGTCGAGATCGAGGTGACCTTCCGTATGCGCGATCAGCTCGATTGCCACTTCGTACGCTCGCGGATAACCGGTGAGCGATCCCGTAGCGAGCTTAGGAAGCTCCTCGTAGTAGCCCTTGGGAAGATTGGTCCGGATCTCCATGATATGCTCCTGGACGATGTAGAAGTTGTCCAGCAGCCAGTCTCCGGCTGGGCTGATGTCGAGTCCGCGCTCCGCGCCGTTGTTCAGCTCGTGATAAACGCGGTCGAGTACTTCTCGCGTGTTCTCGAGACGGAGTAGAAGAGGGCCGGCGCCCCGCTGTTTTTGCGCCGGGAGCAGGTGATGTCCGCGCGCCACCGCTCGCGCGCGCTCACCAAGTCGCTCGAGACCGAGTACTTCGCCACGAATCGGACCGACGAGTTCTTCGCCCAATCCGTTTCGCGAACGGCCGAATAGACGACTCAGAATTGTTGTTGGAGCCTTGGGCGGGATTGCTGTTGCCACGTCACTTACTCAACGCCAGAGGTATGCCGCTCTCGGGTGGGGCACGCCCGCAAGATATCCCGTTTTATCTACTCAGCGTAATACGCCTGGATGCAGAGAGTCACCAGCCGCTGGCGGACACGTTCGTACTGATCCGCATTCTGTGGGCGCAATGACTCGGCGAGGGAGTTCCACAGCCCCTTGAAAGTAACTATGAGCTCCTCGGGCGGAATGTTGTTTTCGTGCGCCCCTCGGCCAACTCTCTTCAAGAGAGCGGCAAGCTCCGGCGTCGGCCCGTCGGGCCGTTTGAGCTGCTCCGTGAGCGCGGTCCGCAACTCCTTCATGGTGCTTTCTGAGAGTGGGCTCACAGATGTTTGGGCAATAGTTTTCCCCACTCTCTCACTTGTTTGCGGAGAGTGGACATTTGTTCCTGGAATATCTAAGCGATAGTTTCGCCGTGCGCCAGAGAATCAGAAAGGTCCCGTAAGGTGCCGAGCTAAGCGACGTCCCTTTTTTGGTGGCGGCATTGGGTAACGTGTTGATACTCGCGCGCGAAGAGGTTGTTGCCGCGCTGTTGAGTCTTATGGTAGAGCTTCGTGGTTTTCAGCCGACGTTCTTGAAAGGGGGAGAAATCGGTCGAAGATGCCGTCCCCATTCTCTTCAGTCCCTCCAGAATGCAGGCAGAAGCGCGGGAAGTCGCTGCACGACACGGCATTAGGTCTTTCAGGCTTCCTACGGACCCGACACTTTCGGGAGAATGCTTGAGGCTTAACGAATTCGAATTCCGCCCATCAGCCGGAACAGAGTGGCGTCTGCCGGCACAGAGTAGACCTGGGCTCCGACATCCAAAATCTGCCGAAGGACAGCGGTCAGCCCGCCAAAGATCGCGGGGCGATAGAGGGGTTTCTCGAGCTGACCTGGGTCATGTCGACGCTGCCAGTCAGACTACTGAACCCGACCTGAAAGTGGGGATCGATCCTGTTTACGCCCGCGCCACCGTAGAATGAGATCCCGCGGACCCCCGGAGCAAACCCCGCAGCGACTTCGCCCCCAAACATGTCGGGATGGAAAGTGTCCTTCGATGGATTCGTCCCGTAGCAGGGACTTGAGGGCGCCGTCTGCTGAAGCTGCGATTTCGGGCAGGTGATCGCTCCTTTGACGTTTCCAAAGGTGCCATGCACGCGCAGCATGAGGGTCGTTCCATTTGAAACGGGACCGAGCGCGAAATGGTGAGCATGCGATACGGCGAAGCTGAAGAGATTCGGCGTAGCTCTCGCGATCGTCACCGGAGGAAGGTATGCGGCCTCGAGGGCAAAGCCGAACGGGCCGCCGATCGTAATCCTGGGCCGCCCGAATACGGGAGAGAGTGAGGTGTGCTCGCTCTTCTGGGTGAAACATCGGCCGGTCTGCTCGATCGTGGGATCCGGTTTGGGGATGTATTCCCCCTCCGCACCGATCCTGATGCTGGCGGGCAGAAGCACCTCCGGCGCTATCGCCATCGAGAACACGATCGGCGCGGTGTAGAAAGCGAGGAGCTTCCCCTCGTTGCTGTCGGTTGGGACGCGGCACTGAGCGGTTGCTTCTCACTGCGCGGTGAAGAGCAGCACTCCGATGAACAGACCTCGACGCATTGTTGCTCCTGTTCGGAAGAACTTCTGATGAGCGACTAAGCTAAAGGTGAAGCCCTGATGCGGCGACGATCGGCCGGCAAGCACCCGCATCTAAGGCGCCAATGTACGCGTGCAATCGGCGAACGCCCAGCTAATACTCTGCCGTGATCGGAAAGATCAGCGATCCCCAGACGATCGGGCCTTCCGCGCGTACGTGCGAAGCATGCATTCTGAGTAGAACACCGGATGCTCCTCGTATGCGCTCCACGCTTTGTTGGCGCGCATCATTTCCTTGTCGTAAGCCAGGAAAATCGCCGTCTTCTCGCGCGCCTGATCGGTCGACCGATTGGCGGCCCGCGTTGCAAGCGCATAGCCGACATAGTACTGCGTCTTCCACTTTTGCCTCTTGCGTAGATCGTCCACGAGCAGGCCAGCCATGCGGTGATCGAAGTGATCGTGCGGATTCGCCGCGACGCTCGGATCGCTCGCGTGAACTACGAGATCGGCGGTGGCGGAGCTCGACCCGATCAGCACGCTCGCGATGGCCATAAGATCTCCCCATCCCCGGTAGGCCGCACTGCCATCGACCGCGGTTATAGCTGTGATTTTTTGCCCGCGCAGTTTTCTCAGACTTTCAAAGTCATGGCGAGCGAAGCCCGCGCCGTTTCTCTTTCCATCCGGCAGTCGGAGAAAGTAAGAGTCGGTATTGGCGATCATACATTTTCGAATGGCGTGCTCGAGCACCTCCGTCGTCGAGCATCTGACTGCGGCGGAGTCAGCTGCTTTCACGCCGATGGCGAGACGCGTCGATTGCAGGGCCGCTCGTTCCCGAGTCTGCCAGTAGAGGGAGTCCCGTCCGTCGTCTCCGGCGGTCAGATAGATAAACGTCACCGAGTCCCCGGCTGCAATTTTTTTCGCGGCGACGTCTCCCATGAAAAGTTGCCAGTCGTCCTGATGTGCAACGACGAACACATCGCGCTGTGTGAGCATGGAATTCGATACGTAGCTAACTGACTGGCGCGGCTGGGCAGCGCCTACCACCACCAACTGAAGTAGCGCTGCGGCGATCGCTTGGAGTCGGATAATCGTCAAAGGGTCATTCCGGGAGATTCCACCTTGCTCTACTCGCAGTTCAAAATACCCCATAGATACGAAAGCGGGTGCACACTATGGTGCACCCGCTACTCGTTCGATGCTTATCTAACGCAAGCGTCAGTCGACTTTGACAGCCTGAATCTCGAGCACGATTTTGATCTCATTCCCAACGACAACGCCGCCAGCCTCCAACGCCTGATTCCAGGTCAGCCCAAAATCCCGGCGATCGATCTTGCCCGTCGCGCTGAATCCCACGCGCTCGCCACCCCACGGATCCTTCGTTTGACCCTCGAACTGGACGTCGAGCGTAATCGGCTTGGTCACATCACGGATCGTCAGATCGCCCGTGAGCTTGAACGCCCTCCGATCTCCCTCGATGCTCGTGCCTCGGAACTCGATCTCGGGATATTTCTCGACGTTTAGAAAATCGCCCGAGCGAAGATGCTCGTCCCGTTGGTCGGTGCGGGTATCGATGCTCGCCGCCTTGAGAGTCGCTTTGACCGAAGAATCCCTCAGATTTTTTTCGTCGATGGTGATGGTGCCTTCGATATCTGTGATCCGTCCCTTGACAGTCGTGATCATCAGGTGCTTGGCGGAGAACTCGACTGCGGTGTGCGTCGGGTCGAGCTTCCACTGGGTCTTGGCTCCCGCTGCGGTAGCCGTCTGAACTGGTGCGGTCATTCGTTTTCCTCTCGAATCCGGTGCGGTTCTTAGCCAGTTAAGCCTTTTTCGGGGTGGGCTTACCAAGCTCTGGACTTACTATGAGTATGCTAGTATACTTTAGTAAGTAAGTTGTGTCAAGCGCCCCTATCCGTAACTTCTTCTTCATGACCGATTCCTCCCTGCCCGTTCCACCAGTCTGCTCACGCTTTCACCGGGCCATCGAGCTTATCGGCAGCCGCTGGACAGGCGCCATCCTGCAAACCTTGCTTCAGGGAAAAACGCGCTACGCGGCCATCAAAGGAGCGATTCCCGACATCACCGATCGGATGCTGTCGGAGCGGCTTCGCTTGCTCGAGGGAGAAAAGTTGGTATTCCGGGTTGTGATCCCCGAAAGCCCCGTGCGCGTTGAATACGAGCTGACGCCCAAAGGGCGCGCGCTCCAGAACGCGCTGCGAGAGATCGGCAACTGGGCCGAACGCTGGATTCCGCTCGAAAGCGGCGAAATCAACGAGAAGGCCACCAAATCAAAAGTCGGTAAGCATCGCCGCACACGGCGCGTGCGCAAAGCCAGACCAGCATGACCGGATCGAAAGACGCTGAGTACATTTTAGCGTCTTTTTGTTTCGCATGACATCCTCCGCTCCCGCTTAGATCACTTCCCATAGTGGAGAACCATTGATGCGCACGCTGCTCTCGTCGCTCCTGATTTCGGCAACCGGTTTCGTTCTCGCGCCATCCCCAGCCGACGTACCACTACGCGGATTCTTCCCGCAATCCGTTCAGGCAGAACGTGATCTGGAAGCACGATTCAAGACGATGCCCGAGCCAGACCGCATGAGAGAATCCATGCGCCGCCTAAGCGCACGTCCGCACCATGTCGGCTCCGCTTACGACAAGGACAACGCCGGGTGGATTCTCAACCAGTTCAAGTCTTACGGGTGGGACGCGCACATCGAGAACTTCGACGTTCTCTTTCCGACTCCCGTAGAGCGCGTGGTCGAGCTTGTGGCGCCGACGACCTTCAAGGCATCGCTCCAGGAGACGGCACTCCCCGAGGACCCAACATCAAGTCAGCAATCCGAGCAGTTGCCTTCATACAACGCCTATTCGATCGACGGCGACGTTACTGGCCCTCTCGTTTTCGTCAACTATGGAGTGCCCGCCGACTACGAGGAGCTGGAGCAGCGCGGCATTTCGGTCAAGGGCGCAATCGTGATCGCCAAATACGGCGGCTCGTGGCGCGGTATCAAACCCAAGGTGGCGGCCGAGCACGGGGCGATCGGATGCCTGATCTATTCAGATCCGAGAGATGATGGTTACGCCGGTGGCGACGTCTTCCCCAAAGGGCCGATGCGTCCGGCCCAGGGAGTTCAGCGCGGTTCCGTCGCGGATATGCCCGTCTATCCGGGCGATCCGCTGACGCCGGGAGTCGGTGCCACGAAGGATGCGAAGCGCCTCACCGTCGCGCAGGCTGCCACTATCACCAAGATTCCGGTGCTGCCGATTTCCTATGGCGACGCGCAGCCGCTGCTCACGGCACTCGGAGGTCCCATCGCTCCAGCTGCATGGCGCGGTGGGCTTCCCATCACTTATCGCCTTGGCGCGGGACCCGCGAAAGTTCATCTCCGCGTCAAATCTGACTGGAGCTTGAAGACGCTCTACGATGTAATCGCCAGACTTCCCGGCACCACCGAACCGGACCAGTGGATCGTTCGCGGCAACCACCATGATGCGTGGGTGAACGGCGCCGAGGATCCAATCTCGGGTCTCGTCGCCGAGCTCGAGGAAGCGCGCGCGTTGGGCGCGCTATACAAGCAGGGATGGCGGCCGAAGCGCACCATCATCTACGCCGCCTGGGATGGCGAAGAGCCCGGCCTGTTGGGTTCGACCGAGTGGGCGGAGACACACGCTGACGAGCTCAAGGCGCATGCGGTTGCCTATGTGAACAGCGATGGCAATGGCAGGGGATTCCTCGACGTCTCGGGATCACACTCGCTGGAGAAATTCATCAATGGCGTCGCGATGGATGTCGAAGATCCCGAATCAGGAGTGAGCGCGTGGAAGCGGGCGCAGGCAGCGAAGATCCTCACCGGATCCACGGATGTCCGCCGCGAAGCCCGCGATCGCGAAGACCTTCGGATCGGCGCTCTCGGATCAGGATCGGACTACTCGTCTTTCATCGATCACCTCGGCGTCGCTTCGCTCAACCTTGGATATGGCGGAGAGGATGAGGGCGGGATCTACCATTCGATCTACGATGACTTTTACTGGTACACGCATTTCAGCGACACGTCTTTTGTCTACGGTCGCGCACTTGCCCAGACCGCTGGCGTCGCGGTGCTGCGCCTTGCAAACGCGGATTTGCTTCCTTTCGCGTTCACGAATCTCGCGGAAACCATCCAGACATACGTCAAGGATCTCCAGTCTCTCCGCGACAGGCGCGCGGAGCAGATCACCGAACGCAACCGGCAAATCGAGGATGGCCTATTCAAGGTCGCCAGCGACCCGCGCGATCCAGTGACTGCGCCGCAACGTCAGCAGGTCGCGCCACAGCTCAACTTCGCGCCTCTGCTCAACGCGCTCGATTCACTCAACCACTCCGCTTCCCGTTACGACAAAGCCTATACTCGCGCCGTGAGCGAAGGACGCACTGCTGCCGCGAAAAGCGTGAACGAGCGGCTAGTTCAGGCAGAGCGCGCTCTCACGTCGACGGAAGGCTTGAAGAACAGGCCATGGTATGTCCACATGCTTTACGCCCCCGGGTTTTACACGGGCTACGGCGTAAAGACGATACCCGGCGTCCGCGAAGCAATCGAGCAGGGTGAGTGGCAGGACGCGGATCGTGAGATTGCCCGCGTGGCTGCCGCGGTCGAGCGAGAGGCGTCGTTGATCGGCGGCCTCGCCACGACTCTAGCTGGCGGATCGTGATGGGACCGAAGGCTATGACTCTCCCAAGGCCTCGGTCAAGCCCTGGGCTCTCTCAATGACTGAAAGGGGCGTTCAGTACATCGCTTGGTAGTTCAACCGAAAGCCTCGGGCCGGTTGCGGGATAAAATCTTTGATCACAGAAAGATTGTCCCGGTACACACGGTTGAACACGTTATCGCAATGGATGCTGATGTTATTTACGACGCGTTGCCGTGCAAAGCGCATCCCGACACCGAAATTGACTACAGCATATCCTGGGGTCGGCGTGTCACCCTCGCCAAGCCGGGTTTGGCTTGCGGCAAGTCGCGTTTCAACCATGCCCATGTATGTCCTGTCCTGATAGGTCGCCCGCAATAGCCCTCTTAGCGGAGGCGTGAACGGCAGCGGGACATTCTGTCTTGTGTCCTCGGCGTTCACATAATCAGCGCCTGCCTTGAGCGCAAAATATTGGGCCGGCTGAACGGTGACGCTCGCGTCAAAGCCAAACAACCGCGCATTGGTAGCACCGAATTGCCGCACCGGAAAACCTTGAATGGTGTCGCCGCGCAAGAACCCGAAGATGTAGTTACGGATACTGTTTGCATAAGGCGAGATTTCAAAGGACGTGTTTGCGAAGTTGCCTTTGAGCGACACGTCCGCCCCAACTCCGGTTTCGGGTCCGAGCTCCGCGGTGCCAATAGTGTACGTCCCGCTCGCGGCATCCAGTCCGTTCGCAAACAATTCCTGAACTGTGGGCGCCCGAAATGATCGGGCGAGACTAAATGATCCCGTCAGATGCGGCGCGAACTGCTGGATCGCACCAAGTGAGGCTGTCAGCGCGTTGGAAAGCCGCGAGACATCGAGTGTTTGGAAAACCGGATCGGTTGACTGCAGGTACGGACGCGTCTGAATCCTGTTGTAGTCGTACCGTAGACCGGCTTGCAGTCGAGTGTTGTCCGCCGCCGGATATTCTTCGTATGCGTATCCGGCAAGCCCGCTGGTCAACGAGTTCGGGCCAAGCGGCTCGTCACCGTCTATCGTGAGGTCCTCGATGTTCGTCCACAACCCTAACGTGCCCTGGAGTTTCCCGAGCGGTTGGTGCTGGAGCTGCAGGACACCGTTGAACTGCCGCTTATGAAAATGATTGGCCTGAGAATCGGAAACGCCGCTTGCATCCTGGGCTGTTGGGAATTCCGAGTGACTGTAGTCGTTGTAGCTTGCGTTGAGCTTCACCCGGTTTACGAATGAGAATCCACCGTTGAAGAGGCTGCGGAGCTCGATCGTATTTCGACGCTGCGCGATGCGCGACGTAGTCGGGGGCACATTCACAAAATCCGGATTGGGCGGCACACCAGGTATGCCGTAGTTCGTCTCGAAGTGCTTGCCGCCAATCCCAATCATTCCGAAATCGCTCTGAAATGCGTAGCCGAGACCTGCCTCGCCGCTACGGTCGAACGTCTGTGGCATCCGGTCCAGATTGAACACTGTACCAGTGCCGGGGTCGGTATAGTCCCCCGAGGGAATGCGGATATTGTGAGCCCTGACTCCCCCAGCCGAGACACGGAACGCCTGATTGCCCTGGCTATAGACGTTGTTGACATAGCCTGCACCCTCAGTGCTCACCGTATTTCCTTCAACCGCGGCCGTGCCTGAAATGGGATGATCCGACATGGATGGGACGATGTCGGTGATGACATTTACGACCCCGCCAATCGTGCTGGGGCCATAGAGGATGGTCGCGGGACCACGAACCACGTCGATCTGCGAAACCCCGATCGCTTCAATCGGCGTACCATGCGCGGGATCGAAAGTCGCCAGATCACCCATGCGAAGCCCGTTTTCGAGAACCAGCACCTCGTTGTCACCCAGGCCCCGGAGAATTGGTCGTGACGGAGCGGACCCGTTGCTGCGAACTGAGACGCCCGGAAGATCCGCGATCTTCTCCGCGAAACTCGTCCCTGAGCTGTTCTGGAATTCCACCAGCGACTTGGACGCGGTCGATTGATACTGCTCGTCGGAAGTCCGTGCGGTCGGCGATGCGGTGACCACGACCCTTTTGAGTTGAATCGCAGATTCCCTGAGTTCAACCGATATCCTCGCAATATCGCCCATCACCCTGACAGTGTCGGTCACCGATGCGTACCCGGTGACACCGACATATACTCTGTAAATCCCCTTGGGAACATTGAAGAAAGCGAACTGCCCTTGCGCACCCGTATGTTCGATGCGATCAAGCTCGAGGAGTCGCACCGTCACGCCAACTATGGGGCTCCCCGCGGTCTGAACCGTTCCAGTAACCGTTTGTGCTCGAAGTGTGGCTGGCCACAACAGCAGCGAGCTGAGCATGATACGGGTCGCGATCGAAATGCCTAGAATCGCGCTCGTGCGAACCGCTCGTGCGGACATTTCGGCCTCGTTCTGTAGGTTTTACGGCGGAGGCGTCGGACGTTAGGTATGCTGGAGCGAATTCGTGAAGATCTCCGCGCACAGCGGTCAAACATCGCCAATGGCTAGGGACGGAATCGAACCGCCGACACGCGGATTTTCAGTCCGCTGCTCTACCAACTGAGCTACCTAGCCGAACCGGACTCAACGTCCGGATGGAACAATTAAAACGCCTCTGTGCTCGTTATCAACCAGTGGCGCGACCTACTTTGACGATGGCGCCTTGCCGTGAGTTGCGGTGATGATCGACTTCACGCCGCCACGGACGTTGAAGTCACCAACGACACGCATCCACCTGGGTGACGAGCTGGCAACGAGATCATCGAGAATCCGGTTCACCGCCCGCTCGTAGAAGATTCCATCGTTTCTGTAGCTCCACAGATAGACCTTGAGGCTCTTCAGCTCGATGCACTTCGATGCTGGAACGTACGTGATGCGAATCGTTCCGAAATCGGGCGCTCCTCCCGTGAGCAGTGCCAGCTCCTCGGCATCGCTCTCAATGCCGCCGAGTGGGCAAAGAGATGTGAACTCCGAACAGTCCATGTGGATCTCGTAGTCACGGCCGGAGTAAGGATTTTCGAACGTCTCGAGGAGCTCTGGCTTTGGCATCCTCGAACGATGCACACATGATCGCCGCGGATCAATCCGCGCGCATCATTCGTCGCGCAGTTTTTGCGACATCTCTTCGAGCAATCGCCGCTCGTCTCTCGTCAGGCTTTCGATCCCCTCTTGCGAGATCTTGTCGAGCACGCGATTCACCCTCGCCGCGTACTCTTTCGGTGTTTCCTGTCGCGGCACGTGCTGAAGCGGCTTGCTCTCGCGAAGAATGACGGCGTTGCTGCGCGCGACCACTTCGTCCGCACCGCCCGCACGATCGCGCATTGGCGGTCTGCCGCGTGGAACGGCGCGCGGCATGTCCTCTGATTCATCCGGCACCGTGGACACCCAGCCCCTTACCCGATTGATTCCACCCATCGAGTAGACCTTGAGGAAGATCCACCCGAACGCCATTCCGCCAAGGTGGGCCGTCCAGTCGATCCGCGAGCCCGGCGACAGGGCGAAGATGATGTTCATTGCGAGCATCGCCACGATGAGCCAGCGGGATCTCATTGGAATGACGCCGAAAAGATAGACCTCTTCGTCAGGCCACCGGAGCGCGTATGCGACGAGCACTCCGCTGATCGCGCCTGAGGCTCCGATGACTGCTGAATGCTGCGCAAAGACGAGGTGCGCGATCGCTCCACCCACGCCGCACCAGAGATAGAACCAGACGAACGTGCGGGTTCCCCATTCGTGTTCCAGTCGGGGGCCGAACATCCAGAGCGTGAACATGTTGAACGCGAGGTGCGCGAGCCACGCGTGCACAAACATGTACGTCGCTACGGTCCACCAGTCGGCGGGGAAGCGGGCCGGATCGAGCGCGAGCGCCGAATACACCGCATCCGGCCCAAACAGTGTCAGCTGTAGGAAATATATGCCGATGTTCAGGGCCAACAGCCACTGAACAGCGCGCGTCATGCGCGGAGATTCGGGTGAGTCGTACAGCTCGCTCATGCAGACCTGCGACTAAGAGACTTACATCCTAAGACCCAGGGCGCCACGAAGGGTTCCTCCCGCGGAACCTATTCGAGAGCGAGTCTCACGATCCGCTCACACAGCTCGGGGAAGCTGATTCCCATTGCCGCCGCCCCCTGAGGTATCAGACTGAACTCGGTCATCCCGGGCAACGTGTTTGCCTCGAGACAGTAAAACTCGCCCTCGGTGGTGAGCCTGAAATCTATGCGGGCGTATCCCCGAAGCTTGAGCGACCGAAATGCCGACAGCGCTTGCTGCTGAACCTTTTCCGTCGCCTCACGCGATAGCTTCGCCGGGAATTCCTCCACCGCCATGCCCGGGGTGTACTTGCACTCGTAGTCGTAGATCTCGTGCTTGGGAATGATCTCTCCAACCGGCAGCGCTACGTCACCGAGTACCCCGACTGTCAGCTCGCGTCCCGGGACGAATCGCTCGATCATTACTTCGTCATCGTACTTGCTCGCTTCCTCGATAGCGGCGGCGAGGTCTCCCCGTTTTTTCACCACTGAAAGACCTACCGTGGAGCCCTCCTTCGACGGTTTGACCACCACCGGAAGCCCCAGCATTCCTTCAACCTGCTCGATCGTCACCGGCGCCATCAGCCAGTCGGCGGTTTTTACCTCCTCCGCGCGGAAGAGTTTTTTCGATAGATCTTTGTCCATGGCCAGCGCACTCGCGAGATGTCCGCTTCCCGTGTACTTCACGTGCGCCATGTCCAGCAGGGCTTGAATGGTTCCATCCTCTCCCTGGCCACCGTGGAGAGCCAGGAACGCGACATCTGCATCCTTCACTTCCTTCATCGAAGTGAGATTCGGCAGAAATGCTCCCTCCGCCACTTTCGACAGCGCCTCCAGCGACGGCGGCTCGGTTCCAACCTTCCCCGTGTTCAGCTCACGCTCTTCGCTGGCGCTGATCACCCCGCGCGCCGGATCGAGAGCTGTCACCTGGTGCCCGCGTTCCCGCAATGCCTGCACGATTCGGATTCCCGACGCGAGCGAGACGTTGCGCTCGGAGGACGTTCCGCCCATGAGTACCGTAATCTTCATTCGACCGAATTTCCTTGGGTTAGCGAGACATCATGTAATGCAGCATGTCGGATCGCGTGACGATTCCCTGGACGACCCCATGCTCCTGCACGAGAACCGCGGGATTCGCCTTTGACAACAGCTTCACCACGCTGTCTACCGGCTGATCCGACGCCACCATCGGGAACGGCGAATCCATGATCTCGCTGACGGTCGTATCGAGCAGCTTCGGATTCTCCAGACTCTTCTGGGAAACCGACCAGTCGCTCACCGATCCGACGCAGTTCGCGCCATCCATGACGGGAAGCTGTGAGACATCGTGCAGACTCATGAGGCCGATTGCCTGCCGGACGGTCGCACCCGGTGCGACGCTCACTACCGTGGGCGCAACGCCATTCTTTCTGCCGAGCAAGCTGTGGAGTGCAACCTTGGGCACGTCGAGCATCTGGTTCTCGCGCATCCATTCGTCGCTGTAAAGCTTGGAGAGATAACGCTCACCAGTGTCGCACAGGACCGTCACCACCATTGCGTTTGGATCGTCGATCTCACGCGCTATCTTGAGCGCCACCGACGTGATGAGTCCGGATGATCCGCCGACGAACAAGCCCTCCTCGCGCGTGAGACGCCTTGCCATCGCGAAGGATTCCTTGTCGCTCACGGTGTAGTACTCGTCGATCAAGCTCATGTCGAGCGTGCCGGGAAGCTTGTCCTGCCCGATTCCTTCGATCTTGTACGGCGTTCCCTCGATTTTGTTTTTTCCTTTGCTCCGCCAGTACTCGGCCAGTATCGAGCCGGCAGGGTCACCCGCGATCACCCTTACCTTCTTGCTTCGCTCCTTTAGGTAGCGGCCGACGCCAGTGAGCGTCCCGCCTGTGCCTGCCGCCGCCACGAAGTGCGTGATCTTGCCACCGGTCTGCTGCCACAGTTCGGGGCCTGTCGTCGCATAATGAGCTTCGGGGTTCGCATCGTTGTAGAACTGATCGGCGAAGATAGCGTTCGGGGTTTCCTGCGCGATCCGCTTTGCCATCATCACGTAATTGTCGGGATGATCCGGCGGAACTGCCGTCGGCGTCACGATGACTTCCGCGCCGAATGCCTTGAGTAAGCGGACTTTTTCCTGAGACATCTTATCCGGCATCGTGAAGATGCATTTATATCCGCGGAGCGCTGCCGCGATCGCGAGGCCGACACCTGTGTTCCCGCTCGTGCCTTCGACTATCGTCCCGCCCGGTTTCAGCTTGCCTTCTTTCTCCGCCCGCTCGATGATCGGAAGGCCGATTCGATCCTTCACCGAGCCGCCCGGATTGAAGAATTCCGCCTTCGCATAAACCGGAGTACGGATTCCGCGCGTCACCTGGTTCAGCCTGATCAGCGGCGTCCAGCCGATCGTCTCGAGGACGTTGTCGTAGGGCTGGCGGTTGCGTTCGTGCTTCATTAACGAGTCGCTCCGCGCTTTGTCGTCGCTTTCCGCACCGGCGGTTTCATGGCCGTCTTGGTTGTGGAAGCCTTGGCCGTGTCCGCCTTCGCTGTATCGGTCGGCTTGACGGTGCTGCTCGAGATCGAGGAATCGCGCGGGATGATTGAATCACCAGCGAGCGGTGGCGCGTCGGGGTGCCTGAAGAACACCGGCAAAAGAATGGATACCGGCACCGGTTGACCCTGAGTCTTGGCGGGCTCGAACTTCAGGTCGCGCGAGCCCTTCATCGCCGCGGAATCCAGCGCGGTGAATCCGGAAGTCTCCGCGATGCGGGTCGAGTCGGGTACTATCGCTCCCTCTCGGTCGATGAAAATACGGAGCGTGACATTGCCCTGAACTTTCTGCGCATACAGCGCTGGCGGATAGCGGAAAGGCAGCTCCTTGTTGAGCATCACCGGAGCGACGTCCGGCTGCCTGCCAACTGTCTGAAATGGCAGACCTGACCCGTCTCCGTTTTTGCACCCAGCGGCGATTGTCAGCGCCACTAGCGCTATCGAGCTCAGTCTTGCGTGCAAGCTCAAGTTGATCCTCCCTCTCACTTCACTTCGTCGACGAGTCGAGCGAGCATCTCGAGCGCTTGGATTGGCGTCATCGCATTCGGGTCCACATTTCTCAGTTGTTGCACGACAGGATGCGTCATCATGCCAAACAGTGCCAGCTGACTATCTGTAGCGTCGGTCGGCACTGGTGATGCGCGTCCCGATCGAGGCACGATCTGTTCCGCTTCGAGCAGTCTCAACAGCTCCGTTGCCCGCTTTAGAACCGCGGGCGGGAGGCCCGCCAGTCTGCCCACTTCGATTCCATACGACCGATCGGCGCCACCGGGCTGAAGACGGTGGAGAAAAAGTACCTGATCCCCGACTTCGCGCACCTCAACGTTATAGTTGCGTACTGCGACTAAATTGTCTGCCAGCTGGGTGAGCTCATGATAGTGCGTCGCAAAGATCGTCTTGCACCCGACAGCGTTGTGCAGATGCTCGCTTACCGACCAGGCGATCGAAATTCCGTCGTAGGTCGACGTACCGCGCCCGATCTCATCGAGCAGTACCAGGCTTCGCCGAGTTGCCGTGTGAAGAATGGCGCTCGTTTCCGACATCTCCACCATGAAGGTCGATTGGCCGCGAACCAGATTGTCGCTCGCCCCAACCCGCGTGAAGAGGCGATCGACGACGCCGATCCGTGCCCGGGTTGCGGGGACGAAACTGCCAATCTGTGCCATCAGCACGATCAAACCGACCTGTCGGAGCACTGTCGATTTCCCCGCCATGTTCGGCCCGGTGAGAATGATCATCCGCGCGTCTTCGGTGAGTGCGATGTCGTTCGGAATGAACTTCTCGCGAGGCATCATCCTCTCCACCACCGGATGCCGCCCAGCCGTTATCTCGAGCGCGAAATCGTCGGTCAGCAGGGGACGCACGTAACCTTCCCTCGCCGCGACTTCGGCCATTGATGCAAGCACATCGAGCTCCGCGACGATCTGTGCAACTGCCTGCAGACGGGCGACCTGAGCTCCGACCCGCGACCGGAGCGTCTCGAACAGTTCTCGCTCTCGCTCCTCCACTCGCTCGGCCGCCGTCAGCACCCGCTCTTCGTATTCCTTGAGCGAAGGAGTCACATATCGCTCCGCTCCCGCCAGCGTTTGCCTCCGCTGGTAGTCGCTGGGAACTAGATGCACATTGGTGTTCGTCACCTCTATGAAATAGCCGAAGATTTTGTTGTAGCCGACCTTGAGCGAGTTGATGCCGGTCCGGGCGCGTTCCTCAGCTTGAATCCTGGCGATGGCATCCTTGCCCCCGTCGCGCAGCGTCCTCCATTCGTCCAGCTTGCTGTCGACCCCCTCGCGCACGCTGGACTCATCCCCAATCGTGACCGGCGGTCTGTCGACGAGCGTTCCGATGATCTCGTCGGAAAGATCCGCACACCCATCCCACACGCCGGCGTGTCGGCCAAATGCGACATCGTTTTCGGGTGTCGCCACCGCACGAGCTCGTCCCAGCGCTGATTCGACCGCGGGCAGACGCGCGATTGAATCACCAAGTGCCCGCAACTCCCGGGGAGAGGCGCGACCTGCAGCTGCCTTTCCCGCCAGCCGTTCAATATCGCGCACACCGTCCAGAGCTTCCCGCATCGCGGCACGAATGAGACCGTCTCCCAGCGCTTCCACAGCGCCAAGCCGCGCATCGATATCAGCACGGTTGACGAGCGGAGCGAGAAGCCACTGCCGAAGCAGGCGCGCGCCCATCGGCGTGAGCGTACGGTCGAGAACTCCGAGAAGTGTTCCCGAAGTCTCCACACCACGCATCGACTCGACGAGCTCGAGATTTCGCCGCGTCATCTCGTCGAGAGGCAGAATGCCACCAGGTCTCTCGATTCTTGGACGGGCGAGATGCGACATGCCCGACGGCTGAAGCTCATTGAGATAGCGGAGCAACGCCCCTGCTGCTCCAACAGCTGCGCTGTCTCCGCTCTCGATTCCAAATGCCTCGAGCGAGCTCACCCGAAAGTGTTCAACCAGCTGATCGCGGCCAAGCGTGCTGTCGAATTCCCAGGCTTCGCGCTCAGTTACCATCGGGCCTTCCTCGCCGATCGGGCCCTTCAGGATTTGAGTAAGACTCTCGCCACGCGGAAGAATCACTTCTCGCGGAGTGAATCGCGACAGCGCGGATTCCAAGTCCCGGATTCCAGTGGCAGTGAGCCTGAGCTCCCCCGTCGAGAGATCGGCGGCCGCGATTCCCACCCAATCGCCCTCCCGATTGAGCGCGCATAGGTAGTTGTTGCGACTACCGTCGAGCAGATCGTCGGAGAACGCTGCACCGGGAGTGATCGTTTCCACCACTTCGCGCTTGACGATGCCCTTGGCAAACTTCGGATCTTCGGTTTGCTCGCAGATGGAGACCCGGAATCCGTGCTGGATCAATCGCCGCAGATACTCGCCGGCAGCCTTGACTGGAACTCCGGCTAGTGGCACCGCGCTCGCGCCTCCATTGTTCCTGGATGTGAGCGTGAGACCGAGTGTTCTCGAGGCTACTTCAGCATCCTCGTAGAACATTTCGTAGAAATCACCCATCCGGAAGAACAGAATCGCGTCCTGATGACGCGACTTGATCTCCCGGTACTGCTGCATCAACGGTGTTGATGCGCCGCGACTCACCGTTCGGGCGCCCGCACCACGAAACCATCCATGTGACTGGCCTTGATCTTCCTGAGTGCGTCTTCCGCTTCCTTCTCGGTTGTGTAGCGCCCGATCCTGACCCGGAATGGCGCAACCGATCCGTCCACTCGAGCCGAGTAGCCGCGTTTACTCAGGTTTCCGGCGAGTTTGTCAGCTTCGGGTTTATGGCTGTAGGCAGCTACCTGGACCGAATACCCGCTTCCCCGTGATACAGCCACATTTGGTTTCGCCGCCGATTTCTCGGCTGCTGCCTTCGGCGCTTTCGCCAGATCGACGATGCTCGGCTTTGAATCATTGGCTTCAGTCGGTAGCTTGGGACGCTGAGCCTGCACTACTGTCTTGGGTGCTGTCGAAACAGTTGCAACCGCATGCAATACCGTATCGACGGTTGCCGGTTTTTGCTTCTCGGGCGGCGTAACCGATGTCGGAGATGCCGCAGTCGCGCTGGAGATGTTCGCGGAGGTCCCCAACGGCGTTGTAGAAGCGGTTACGGGGGTCGTCGGGATATTTGCGGACGCACTTGTCGTCGGAGAGTTCACCGTTGCCACGGCAGGGGCCGACGGACAGCGCTGACCCTGATATTGGATCTGATTCTTCAGCTCCACCTCTGAGGCATCGGCCTGCACCAGCGCACTTGCGTTCGCCACACAGGCATTCGGAATGTCATTCTTTTCGAACAGTACCCGGGCGGTCCAGTAGCTCGCTCTCGCGAGCGACTTGCTCCGCGGATAGTCCCGTGGAATCCTCTGCAGATGGCCAAGTGCGCCATCGCGGTCACCGCGTGCGAGCTCGAGCTGCGCCAGTCGCAGTAACGCGTCCTCGGCCTGGGGAGCAAGTGGATAGTCCACCACAATGTGCTTGTAATCGCTTTCTGCATCCGCGGCATTCGCTGCCAGCGTCGCGCGCCAGAACAGCGCCTGCGGGTATAGCTGAGACGTCGGTGGAGTCTTTGCGATCACGGAATCAATCAGCGCCCTCCCTGCCACCCCATTGCCATCGCTCACGAGCGTCTGAGCTCTCACAAAAATCGGATCTGCCGGTCGCGCTGGAGCCTGAGCGGCTGCCAGCGACGCGGCACAAAATAGCGGTACGCCCAAAAGAACTGTCCATCTAGACATCTCACCACTCTCCTATTGACTCATGCGGCAGCGCTTCTCTCGTCGGCTGCGCAAAGGCTGAGTACTACCGTAGCCAGTAATTGTTCTTCGGACGAAACTCTACTCTCCTTCAGCGCTACGTCTGCCTCGAGCAGGGAGTCGAGTGCGCGATCGAGCGATTCGCGGGTCCAGCGTTCCGCGGCACGAGCCCAGACGGCAGTGGCAGATCCCCACGGCCGGCCCGTAAAGGCTCCCGTCTCTTTCAGAAGATCAAAGTATTCTTGGGCCAGGCGAGCTCTCGAGAGACCTTCATCCAGTCTCGCGCGCCCCCACGAGATGGCGAGCATCTGTGTCGATAATGCCATGACGATTGAAACGCCCGTTGTTTTCGGCTGGGTAAGGACATGGGAGACCAGCCCAAGAGCGCGAGGGGCATTCCGATCGGCTACCGCATCGAGGAGATCAGCCTGGGTCTCGCCACGCCGCACCCCGACGACTGCCGCCACGGCGTCCTCACCAATTTCCTCGCTATGGCCTTCGATGTAGCTCGCAAGCTTGTCCAGCTCACCTGACAGTTGATGCAGGTCGCTGCCAACCGCGGCCTGAAGGAGCTCGATAGCTGGCTCACTAATCTTGACTCCTAATTCACTAGTCGCCCTGTGTGTGATCCACCTAGGAATCCGATCTCCGGTGAGGGGGTCGAATTGAAGCACCGTGCTCGACGCCGAGAGCGTCGCATCTGCCTTGGATCCGGCAGCTCCGGTCATGAGGAGCAACAAATCGGGCGCGGGGTGTGCCAGGTATTGATCGAGGACCTTGCGCGAATCTTTCTTGAGTGCACCAACCTCACGAAGCACGATCACGCGCCTCTCCGCCATCATCGGCGGTGTGGAGAGGAGGACTCCAAGGGTCTCGGCGTCGAGCTCGCCGGATCGTCGCACGTCCAGGTTGAAGTCCCTGGCTCCGGGATCCAGAGCGATATCGATGAGCTGCCGGACCGCGTCGTCCTTTTGATAGTCATCCTCCCCCCAGATGTAGTAAGCGCCGTCGAATGACCGGCGCTTGATCGCATCACGAAGTGTTTTGAGAGAGGATGCGGACATCCTCCAAATATACGGCCGCTCTACTGGGCTGCCGATGGCTCTCGAGCGCTAATGCGTATAGTTCGTTAGCTCGAGCCTGGAGTGCGCAAACCGCACCGGAGCCTGCTCCGCAAACAGAGCCGCTGGCCAGATAGTCAGGCCGGCTGTAACGGAGGCGACTATCGCCGGTGTCGAGGTTGTAATTGGGGTGAACTCCGGCTCCGGAATCGTTGCGACCACTGGAGGCATTATGAGATCACGTGGAGCATCGGTATGGTGGTACAGCGTCATCCCTATGTATCCCAGCATAGCAGCGCTGGCGAGTGTCGCCGCGATTGCGCCCCGTCTGAGATTGCGCTGCGTGGCTGCTAGCAAATGGTCGTTATCACATTCTCTGAGACGCGCTTCGAGTCGCTGGGAAAAGTCCGCGGATGGCTCTATGCAAGGAAGATTTCTGAAGAGCAGTAGCGCACGGCGGATCTTCGCATCGTGCTTCGCGCAGTTCTCACATTCAGCGAGGTGCCGCTGCATGCGAACCAGCTCGATCCCGGCAAGGGTATCGTCTACAAAAGCAACGTGCTGATCACAAAACTCGCGACAATCCATGTAGATAGGTTGAGAGGGTTCGATAACAGGTACCCATCAGGGGGGCGCCTGTTCCCGAGCCGTCAGACCTAATCTACATATGGGGCAATGATTTCCGCGAACGAATTTCTTGCCCGGTTAAGACGGGATTTGACCGTCCCGAGATTGCAATCCGTGATCTCCGCGATCTCCTCGTAGGACTTGCCCTCGAGTTCCCGCAGGATGAACACGTTCCTGTGGTGCTCGGGGAGCTTGGCCACGCTCTCCTCGACGATCTCCCTCAAATGGCGCTTATGGTACATGTCATCCGGACGGGACGTCGTGTCCTCAAACTGCAGAGGGCGATCGTCGTCCTGAAAGTTCTTCTGGACCGTCTGAAAGAGAACCAGCGGATTACGCGAGCGGTTGCGCAGCTCGTTCTTCGCCAGATTCGAGGCGATCGTATAGACCCATGTCGAAAACTTCTTCGAGCGGTCGAAGCGATGCAGGTGGCGGTAGACACGAATAAAAACCTCCTGCACTAGATCTTCAGCCTTTTCCCGGTCACCGATCGTGCGGTACACGAAGTTCAGGAGACGGGTCTGGTAGCGTGTGACCAGTTCAGAGAAGGCGCGCTCCTCTCCACCAAGGAATGCAGTCACGACGGCTGAGTCATCCATCGCCAGCAGGCGTTCCCTGACACTAGGTCCTTCCACCGATACAGCTTGCTTACGGACGATGTTCGCCATTTTTCTCTCCTCTATCAAATAGAGACACTCACGACACTGAATCGTGCACAGCTCTGCGGGAACATTCTGCGCTTTCATGTAATGCACGGCTTGTGCCCAATGGCGGTCGGGCGTAACATATTGTCAGTAAAGGACTTATAGCGTTTGGCTCAAGCGCTGAGTTTGTCCAGATTCTGCCAATTCTGTCCTATTTACATGACATGTCAGCGTCTTTTCATTGATTAGACGCCAATTTGGCCCGAAGGGTTAACGACCTGCGCGAAAACCCGCAGCGAACAGGAGACCGAGTACAGTCTTGGCATCCTGAATCCCACCTGCCTCCACCATCTCCAAAGCCCGGGATAGTCGTATCGGATGGAGATCCAAAAATTCATCCGCCTCATGCTTAGTCTCCCCGGCGACCAATCCGGTTGCCATGAAGAGATGGATTTTTTCATCCGTGAACCCGGGAGTCGTGTACATCGTGAGCAAGTGGTCAAACTGCTCTGCTGTGCAGCCGGTCTCCTCTTTCAGTTCCCGTACGGCGCAATCGCGCGGACTTTCTCCCTGATCGAGTCTTCCCGCCGGGATCTCGTAGAGGTAGCCGTCGGCCGCATACCGATACTGCCGGATCATCAGCACCTGCGGATCCTCTCCTCCCGGGTCGCTCAGGAAGGGCACGATCGCGCTCGCGCCCGGATGCCGGATCATCTCCAGCTCACCAATGGATCCGTCGGGAAACCGGACGGTGTCCACATCGAGCGAGATGACCTTCCCTGTATAGACTCGCCTGGATTCTATCCGCCCCGCTTTCGTTTCTCCTTCCATGGCAGCTGAACCCTAGGAGCTGTGAACGTGCAGGTCCCCAACGCTCAGATCGGAAACAGAGGCGCGAATGACCCGCGCGTCACCGACTACGATCGTCTGCAGCTCGTCAGGATGCAGGTGTGACCTGGCTGCCTGGAGGACTGCATCCGCTGACACGTCACGCACGTTCTTTCTGTAGGAGTCATAGTAATCAGCAGGCAGATCGTAGATGACGAGAGTCGCGAGAGCAGATGCGATTGCGGCAGTCGTCTCATATCGAATGGGGAACACCCCATCGAGGTAGTCTCTAGCAAGCGACAGCTCCTCTTCCGAGATTCGCTCGGCGCGGATTCGATCTATCTCGAGAAGGATCTCGCGCAGCGCGAGCGCTGTCACCTCACTCTGCACGGCTGTCGATACGACGAATGGACCTGGGCCACGCCGCCAGTCGTACAACGACGAAGCCCCATATGTGTAGCCGTGTGCCTCGCGGAGATTCAGGTTAATCCGCGAGCCGAAGAGGCCGCCAAGAACGGCGTTCATTACAAGCGTGGGGAAAAAGTCGGGATGCTTGCGCGGCAGACCGACATGCCCAGCCCGCAGCTCCGACTGCGGCGCTTCCGGCTTGTCCACGATGTGAATGCTCTTCCGAGTCGTCCGCGCCACTGCGATTAGCGGTCGGTCCGGTGCCCGTCCCAATGGCCAGCGCTGAAACGCGCGCCTGATCAATGCACGCGCCTCATCCGTCGGGATATCCCCTGCGATGATCACAGTCGTCGATCCGGCGCGGTAGCTGGATCTATAAAACTCCTCAACGTCCTTCCGCGACAATGCGCTTACGCTCTCGGCGCTTCCCTCATCCGGCTTCGAGTACCGGGATTCCTGCGTGTACAGAAACTCCGAGAACTTTTCGTCGGCCAATCCCCGCGGCTCTGTTTCGAGCTGAAGAATCTCCGCGAGACGCTCCGCCTTGGCCCGCTCGACTTCACGTTCAGGGAAAACCGGACTGCTGACGGCCTCGCCAAGGAGCCTCGTCGCTTCTTCCAGCTGTCCTGACAGCACCGTGATCTTGATGAATGCGCTGTCCCAGTCTGCACCGGACTCGACCGATGTCCCGAGCTGCTCGAACTTCTCCGCCAGCTCCGCTCCATCAAACCGCTCGCTGCCCTCGAGAAGCGTGCCGGCAGTCAGGGCGGCGACACCCTCCTTGCCCGCTGGATCATTTGTGGACCCGGCGTCGACGACCACCAAAACCGTAACCACTGGAAGCTTCGCAATTGGCGCAGTAACCAGACGAATTCCACTCGGCAACAACTCATCGTGGAAACCCGGGAAATGGTAGCTCCGGGTTGGTCCTGGTTTCGGACGGAGGGCCGTGACCATCAGTCCGCGCCAGCGGCGGCGGCCCGTACGCTCTCGGATTCGACTCCTTCCTTCGGGACGTAAAGAAGACTTGCCCTGTTGTCTTCGCCGAATCGCTCGGAGATGAGCTCGTTGACTCTCTGGGTGGTTACCGAGCGATAACGGTCTGCCTGCTCGTTGACCAGCTCCGGCCGCTTGAAATAGGTGGCGAACATCGAAAGCCTGTCTGCTCTCTCACCCGCTGACTGGAGGGACGCGAGCAGATCGGTCTCGATCAAGGCGATGGCTCTTTTCACTTCCGGTTCCTTAACACCTTCGCGATGGATCAGGTCAATTTCACGCTCCACCTCTTCCTCGAGCTTGGCGACAGAGGTTTCTGGCCGCGCGGTGACGTCGACGACCAGAATATCGGTACCCTTGGCCAGGTCGAACGTGAACGCACCGACATCTGCCGCTATCTGCCGTTCCCGTACCAGAGAGCGATGAAGGCGGCTTCCCTTTCTCATCCCAAGCACCGCAGAAGCCACACTGGCAGCGTAATACTTCTCGCTCCCAAAAACCGGCGAGCGAAACGCCATAAACAATCGTGCAAGGCTGACGTTATCGTAGACGACCTCCCGCAACCGGTTTCCGAACACAGGCGGGAGATTCATCGGTGGCAACATGGGTCTCCCTTCCCCGATCCGAATCGGTCCGAAGTACTCAGTGACCAGCTTGCGCGCGTCCGTCGAATCGAAATCACCGGCAATCGAGAGAACCGCGTTATCCGGCGTGTAGTACATGGCAAAAAACTGCGCTATGTCATCCAGTGATGCGGCCGAGAGATCCTCCAGCGATCCAATGAGCGAATGCTGGAAGGGGTGCGACGGGGGGAACACCAGCTCCTGCATCTTTTCAAGCATTGTGCCGTACGGCTGGTTGTCCACCGCCCATCGCCGCTCGTTCTTAACGACATCACGCTGAGTATCCAGCTTTTCCTGCGTCATCGCCGGAAGTAGTTCACCCATGCGGTCTGCTTCCAACCAGAGGGCCAGCGCAAGCTCGTTTGACGGTACCGTCTCGAAATAGTTCGTCCGCTCGAGCCATGTCGAGCCGTTTAGCGTTCCACCCGCGCGTTGTATCAGCTCGAAATGCTCGTTCGACCCAACGTGCGCCGAACCTTGGAAGAGCATGTGCTCGAAGAGATGTGCGAATCCGGTTCTGCCGGTCTTTTCGTTCGCCGACCCCACGTGATACCAGAGGTTCACAGCCACGATCGGCGTAGTGTGATCCTCCGACAGGGTCACAAACAGCCCGTTGTCGAGGTGGAAGGTTTCTACCGGAATTCGCATTGTCGTAAATTGCCCGCCATGCAAACCCACTGGAACCCCCTCGGCGCCCGCATATGATTGCCGCACTTGTCGTTCTCGCTCTGCTGTTCGGCTCGCTGTTTCTGCTTTGGTGGTCGCAGGAACGAATCCTGTTTCAACCGCCTCGGCTGCTGAAAGCGCCGCCCGAGTCGGGGCGGGTCTCTTACGACGCGGTAGATGGACAGCGGCTCACCGGCTTCATGGTCGGGGATCCCAGAAGTGCGCCCGGCGTTCTGCTCTGCTTCCATGGAAACGCCGACCTTGCTGTGTGGCAGCTCGACTGGGCACGCGCGGTTGAGCGCCATACCAGATACGCCGTTTTTCTCGCCGAATACCGTGGTTACATGTCGCTTGATGGGAGTCCCTCTTACTCGAGCACGAAGCTCGACGCCCGTGCCGCCTATGACTATCTGCGAACTGTATTCGGTGTCGATCGCACGCGTATGGCTTACTTTGGTCACTCGCTAGGCAGTGGTGTAGCAGCCGAGCTCGCCGAAATCCATCCACCTGGTGCCTTGCTTCTCCAGTCGCCCTTTTCTTCCGCTCACGCGATGGCAAGACTCATTGTGTGGCCGCTTATTGTTCTTGTCTGGAGGACCATCTCACGAATTCACTTCGATACGAGGCGGGTTGTCTCGGAGCTTGATGTGCCGGTTTCGGTGGCGCATGGTCGGCGCGACCGAATCGTGCCATTCAGAATGGGTGTGGAAGTTTACGGAGCCGCCAAGAGAAAAGGTCAGCTTCTGGTCGTGGAGAAGGCCGGGCATAATGACATTGCCGATATTGCCGGCGAAGAATACTGGCGCTGGATTGGCGCCGCGCTGACACCGCGAATCGATGCGGGGACGCAAAGAAAGGAGGGCATGACCCGAGATTAGGTCATGCCCTCTTTTTTCGGATCAGCGATTCGATCACCGACTATTGAATGGGTTGGCCTGCAATGTCTCTGATCGCGATCGGGCCGAGGTTAACCGCTTTCAAGCCCTGTTCGATTGCCTTCCGGTCGCCGACGATTACGACGGCAAGAGAGCCGGGATTGATGTACTGCTGCGCAACCCTGGCCACATCGGCCTGGGTGACCCTTTCAATATTCTGCACGTAATTGTTGTAGTAGTCGAGCGGGAGTCCATACAGCGCCACCGGTACCAGCGCGGTTGCGATTTGCTGTGTTGTCTCGAAATTTGCCGGAAGCTGTAGCTGCAGATAGCGCTTGGCACGGGATAGTTCGTCGGGTGGAACCGACTGGCGGATTCCATTCAGCTCCTTCATGAACTCCAGAAGGGCGGAATCGGTTTTCGCCGAGACGATCTCCGCTGATGCAGTGAAGGGCCCCGCCGCACGTCGCATGTCGAAGCGGGAGCCGGCGCCATAAGTGTAGCCTCGCACTTCGCGAAGGTTCTGGTTGAGTCTGCTGCTGAAGGATCCGCCCAGAATCGTGTTCATCACCGTCAGGGCGAAGTAATCCCTGGTCGAGCGCGGAACGCCTACGGATCCGATGCGAAAGGACGACTGGGCAGCACCCGGTTTGTCGATCAGATAGATCGTCGTGGTGCCCGACTTGGGCGGCTCACTGTAATTGGGCTGGGGAACATCTCCACGCTCCCAGTTGCCGAACAGCGCATTGATCTTCTGCTCGACCTGAGCTGGGTTCACATCGCCCACGACGATCAGGGTGGCATTGTTCGGCCTGAAGTTCGTCTGGTAATACGACTGTAGATCCGCGGTCATGAGCGACTTCACGGAACCTTCTGTGCCGATTAGTGGAAGACCATACGGATGTGCGCTGCCGTAGATGATCGCCGGAAACGCAATGTTCGCGATCGCTGGTCCCTGATCACGTAACTGGAGGAGCTCGGTCTGACGGTTTTTTCTTACCCGTTCAAACTCATTTGCCGGAAACGACGGATGAAGAGCAACGTCCGCAAACAGAGCGAGTGCGCTGTCCAGCTGTGCCGTTGGCGTGTGGAGCGAGAGCGTGCTGGATTCCCAACTGCTTGTCGGAGAGAGGTTGATACCGAGGAATGCGATCTGATCGGCAATGTCCAGGCTCTTACGGCTCGTTGTACCTTCGCGCAGCATGGACGAAGTCAGGTTCGCCACTCCCGTCTTGCCGGCCGGGTCGACTGTGCCACCACTCCCGACGAGAAGAACAAAATCCGCAAGAGGAAGCTCGTGCTGCTCGACGATTATCAGCTTCAGACCGTTCGGCAGCTGCCTCGTGAGGATTGGGGGAAGCGATACCCGAGGCGGAGGGCCCAGCTCGGGTGGCTTGGTTCTGTCAAACGTTCCTTGCGCGGAGGCGACCGACTGGACGGCGAGCAGGGCCAGCACGCTCAGCCTAGTTCCAATAACCTTCATCGATCACCTCCGCTTGCGGTTAGCATCATGTCCTTCTTCCCCTCTGGAACGACGGTAAGAACGATCTTTGGACGTCCGAGGTAGGTCTTCGCGACCCGCTGCACATCGGCTACGGTGACACGCTCGTAGCGCGCAGCATCCTGCTGCACGTAATCAGGATTGCCGACGAAGTAGTTGTATGAGTTGAGCACTTCGGCCTTACCGAGCACGCTTGCCAGCCGGTTGAGGAAGCTCGCTTTGTACAGGTTCTGGGCCCGCTGGAGCTCGCGCGGTGCCACGCCGGTGTTAATGACATTGGCGATCTCCGCCTGAACGATCCGATCGATATCCGCGACCTTCTGGCCGGGTTTCGGAGTGACATCGATCTGGAATTTCCCATCCAGGCGCGACCCATCCTGAAACGCGCTCACGTTCTGTGCGACCTGCAGGTCGTAGACGAGCTTCTTGTACAGGCGCGAGTTCTTGTCGTTGGCAATGATCTGGGCGAGGATGTCGAGGGCGGCATCATCCTTCGAGAATCCCCTTACCGAGTGCCATGTATAGAAGAGGCGTGGCAGCTGAACCTTGTCCTCGAGAACGAGGAATGTGTCGCGTGGAATCACGACGGCGGGGACGGTGAGCCTCCTCTTCACTTCCGGGCCCCGGGGGATGTTCCCAAAGTACTGGGCCACGAGTTTCTTCACCGTCGCCGGATCGAAATCTCCGGCGATTGTCAGCGTTGCATTGTTCGGTGCATAATAGGTCTTGAAGAAGTTCTGCACGTCGGTCAGCGATGCGGCACTCAGGTCGGACATCGAGCCGATGACCGGCCATGAGTAGGGGTGAGTTTTCGGATACAGCGCGGCCAGGATGATTTCGTCCGCCCGTCCGTAAGGCACGTTGTCAACGCGCTGTCGCCGCTCGTTCTTCACTACGTCGCGCTGAAGGTTGACCTTGGGGAGATCCATGGTCGGCAGGAGAAATCCCATCCTGTCCGCATCGAGCCACAGCGCCAGTTGCAGCGCATTCGAGGGCAGGATCTCGTAGTAGTTGGTGCGGTCTTCCGTAGTCGACCCGTTATTGTTGGCACCAGCCGATTCGAGAAGCTGGTCGAACGCACCGACCGGAACGTGCTGCGAGCCCATGAACATTATGTGCTCGAACAAGTGGGCAAATCCGGTACGGCCCACTTGCTCGTCGCCCGACCCGACGTGATACCACGTGTCAACCGCGATGATCGGGGTCGAGTGATCCTCGTGGAGAATGACCTCGAGACCGTTCGGGAGCTTGTACTTCTCGAACTGGATACGAGGGGTGGCTTGTGCATTGGCGCGCGGTCCCGCCAAGGTACCGAGGATTAAGTAGCACAATGCCACTAAAAGAGTTCTCTTCTTCACAACTTCCTCTCGAAAAAGAAGGCGAGCGGTGCTTTGAGTGATTCGCTAAAAATATACTTCCAGCGCTCTTCCCGGTTCGGCGAAATCGGGCTGGTTTGCGTCGGAGATGTGTAGGGTATAAAGCCGAAACGCCTCGCCAGTATTCGCAGGCGCAACATGTGAAAGGGATCACTAACGAGAAGAGCTGTTTGAAGCCCGCGTACTTCGAGCATTCCCGCGACTGCGCGCATTGACTCACTGGTCGTCCGGCCTTCGTTCTCCACCAGAATCGCGCTGTCCGGAACGCCGTGTTTCCGGGCATAGTTTCTTCCCACGGCCGCCTCACTGGTAGTGTCGCCTGCTCCCGTTCCGCCAGTAAGTATCAGAAGCGACGCCAGATGGCGGTTCCAGAGATCGAGTGCGTGATCGAGCCGAGCGCGAAGAACGGGCGATGGCTTACCCGCATACTGCGCAGCACCCAGTACGACTATCGCATGCGCGGGCCGTGCCTCATCGCGTGAGCTCCAAATGAGAACGGCAGTGGCGGAAGCGATCCAGAGCGCGAATGCCGCTACAACCGCGACCGTCAGGATTCGCTGAACGATCCTTACGGCATGTTTTGCTCTCGCAGCACGCTTCATTCGTAGAAGCTACGCTAGAAAGCATATGTCGTGTGAGGCTCCGGGCATTCGACGGAATACCCCTTCGCTACCAGAGCAGCCTTGAATTCGTCCTGCACCGGAGCTTCTCCGTGTACCAACCATATCGGCCCCAGTTTCGGTGATTTGTCCCTCACGAACCCTAGCCAAGTCGTTAGCTCAGTTCGGTCGGCATGCGCGCTGTACCCGTCGATGACCTCGACGCGCGCATGGAGGGCGACATCCTCGCCAAAGATCCGGAGAACCGGTTGTCTCTCCACAACTCTTCGACCGAGCGTATGCTCGGCCTGAAACCCAACGACGAGAATAGTGTTCCTCGGATCGCTTGCCCCTTGCGCCAGGTGGTGAAGAATTCGCCCGTTCTCCATCATCCCCGACGCGGCAATTATCACCATCGGACCGTGAGACCGCGATATGGCCTTTGACTCCTCCACATCACGCGTATAGTGGAGAAGGTCGAAGCGGAAAAGCTCCTTCGCCATCCGTACCATTTCTTCGGTTCGGTCGAAGCTTTCCGGGTGCATCTCGAACACGGTCGTCGCATCAATCGCCATGGGACTGTCGACATAGATTGGAATCGCCGGGATTGCGCCTTCCCTGACGAGACCATGAAGCACGTAGATCATCTCCTGCGTTCGACCAACCGCAAACGCGGGGATGAGAACTCGCCCTCCCCGTGCGGCAGTCTCGCGAACCACCTGGGCCAGCTGCGCTCGGGCGCCTTCTACGGATTCGTGGTCCCTGTTTCCATACGTCGATTCCATGATCAGCGCGTTAGCACCCTCAGGCGGAATTGGGTCCCTGACTATAGCGAGACCGCTTCTGCCAATGTCTCCAGAAAAGACGAGCCGCTTTGTTTTCCCTCCCTCCGTGCAATCGACCAGGACGGACGCCGCACCAAGAATATGACCGGCGTCGACGTAGCTGGCACGCACCCCGGGAACGACGTCGAAAGGCCTGTTGTAGGGAACGCCGACCATCAGGTCCATCGTGCGTACCGCGTGCCGCATTCCATAGAGCGGCTCGATGAAGTCCTTTTTCCTCTTGGCCAGAAACTCGGCGTCTTTCTCCTGGATATGGGCCGAGTCGGCAAGCATTATCGCGCACAGGTCCCGTGTTGCCGACGTTGCCCAGATTGTCTTGGAGTAGCCCTCCGCAATCAGATATGGAAGGCGCCCTGAGTGGTCGATGTGTGCGTGCGAGAGAACAACGGCGTCGAGATCCTTGATTGGGAGCGGAAGCTTGCGGTTCTTCTCGGCTGACTCATGCCGCCTTCCCTGAAACATCCCGCAGTCGAGGGCTATGGTATAGCCGTTGACGCGAAGGAGATGGCAGGAGCCAGTGACTTCGCGCGCTGCACCGACGAACGTTATCTCCAAACAGTTATCCTTCTGCTACTGCATCGCGCTGAAACAGGATCGTGAGCCGTTGCTCGTCCTGCGACATCAGCGCTGGCTCCCACCCTCCCCTGCTTCTCTCGTTCAGAAGATCGGTGAGGGTATCTTCGTCCTCGCGCGTATGCCGCATCAGCTTGACCACGACAGCCTGGTATTCTTTCATCAGGGATTAGAGATTATGAGCCGGTGAGTGTCACAGTGCTAATGCCGGAATCCTGGGGCTAGAATGATCGAGCGTATCAAGGAATTCCCCTCTCTGACTATTATCCGGCATCCCCTCGTTCAGCACAAGCTGACAATCCTGCGGGACCAGCAGACGGAGACCAAAACATTCAAGGAGCTCGTCGATGAGATTGCGATGCTCATGGCGTACGAGGCCACCAGTGAACTGAGTCTCGAGCCAAAAGAAGTAAACACTCCGCTCGAGAAAACCTCGGGGTGGCACATCAGCGGCAAGAAGCTGACGCTCGTCCCGATTCTGCGCGCCGGGCTCGGAATGGTAGAGGGAATTCTCCGCCTAGTGCCCTCGGCACGCGTGGGCCACATCGGACTCTACCGGGACCACCGCACCTTGCAGCCAGTCGACTACTATTTCAAGGTACCTGGGGACACGGCCGAACGAGATTTCTTCCTCCTCGACCCGATGCTCGCCACCGGAGGAAGCGCTGCTGCCGCTGTCGCCTCGTTGAAGAGAGCAGGCGCAAACCGCATTCGTTTTCTTTGTTTAGTTGCCGCTCCCGAGGGAGTCCGGTTTCTCAGCCAGGCGCATCCAGACGTCCAGATCTATTGCGCGGCGCTTGACCGGGAACTCAACAAGCAGGGTTATATCCTGCCGGGCCTTGGAGATGCCGGAGACAGACTGTTCGGCACCCGTTGAGCGCTAGCCGAACCATTCCCTGGGATTCAGCTTCTGCTGGTCAGCGGCGTCGATGACCCAGTGCTGGCTCTGTGGATCTGTCACCTCACTGGCTACCAGCTCGAACCAGATTGTCGCCTTCTTGATATCCCCAATTCGTCTCCAGAGCTCGCCGACCAGGTAGGTGAGGATTGCCCGCTCTTCCCTCGGAACGGCATCGTAAGCCTGGAGTGATTTCTCGAACATCCATGCGGCCTGGCGCCGGAAGTAGCGCTCCGCTTCCGCATCTCCCTCGTCGACACAGCACCAGGCGGCACGAAGAAGAAGATCCGCAATGTGACGAGGGTCAAGCCCTTGCCACTGAGCAACCTTGGCGGCGGCTTCATACTTCTCCGAGCCACAAACCAGTGACGGTCGAAGCGGAGCGAGCTCTTTGAGAACGTGCTGTTTCAGCACCGGGCTCACATCCGTCGCAGGTGTAAAGTCGGCCTCTCCACCTGAGTAGCCGCATTCGCTGCACATGTGGATGAGATAGGCAAGAGGCTGTGTGCCGGCGGCCCGTTCGTGGAAATCGGTCCTTTTGCCACCGAACGCATTCGTCGAGACTACACTCTGGGACTTGAACTCATTGTCACACACGGGACAACTAAGCTCGATCTGACGCAGCGTTGTCATGGCTACTCCTCCTAATCAGCGCTTCGAAGCTCTCAGAAATACAAAGGGAATATCTGTGCCACGGTTTTTTTATCGAGGCGGAAGAGATCGGCCTTGTTGAGAGTTTGAGTGGATTGTATCTTCTCGCATCGCAAAAACCGCGACTGGCTCACCACCCCGCGACCTGGTCGTTGATGCTCATCAACCTACTGCCTGACTTCTTCGCAGTTCACAATAGTACAGATCGTGTCGCCGCCTATCTCCGCTATTTCGAAAATCACCGCCGCTTCCTAGAAGCCTACTGGCACAACTACGTGCTGGATCCGGCAGGGCCGCATTTTCTGGAAGTCGCTCGCTCTGCCGCACTTGCGAGCCGTGTAGACCTTCGCACAATGCTCGAAAGAATCGACGTCGTCTCCTTGGCTAGAAATACGGAAGAGCAATGCCGGACCCTCTTCGACGTCGACACGGACATTGACGTTGTGCTCATGGTTGGCGTCGGTGCAGCGAATGCCGGCGAGCTCGTAGTCGAGGGAAAGGGAGTCGCGTTCGTTTGCCTCGAGCATTTCACCAGCGTGACGAACCCGGAGACCCAGGGCCTGGGACTCGACCCGGAATTGATCCCACTGTGGCTCACCCATGAGATCGCGCACACAGTCCGCTATACCTCGCCTACCAGCCGGAGCGAGATGAAACAGCTGATCGACGATGCGGGCGGCTATTACTCGTATTGGGAAACCGGCAGACGCGCTTCGCTCCGCGAGCTCATGATCAACGAAGGCCTGGCCACGATCGCGTCGAGGGCAATCAGCCCAGGGCATGCTGCCTGGGAGTACTACGGCTACACGAGACGCGAGTACGCTAGCGTCCGTGAGCTCGAGCCCTTGATGACGAGAGCGCTCAATAACGATCTTGACCGTGCTGGCCTGGGACTACGCCTTAGGTATCTCTCCGGCGGAATGAGCGATGACGCCCGAACTGTCGAACGTCACGTCTTCCCCGAGCGAAGTGGCTACTTCCTCGGCACGAAGATGGTCGAGGCGGCTGTCAACTCACGCGGGCTTTCATGGGCGATTCGCGCTGGTGCCGGCGAGATTATGTCGCTTGCTAGCTCTACTGCTGCTTCGGCTTAGAACTATTTTCCAACACAAAAAGAGCTGAACACCCGGTCGAGCACATCCTCGACTTCCACGGCTCCTATCAGTTCTTCGAGCGCATGGACTGCTGTGCGGAGATGGACGGCAGCGATCGTCGCCGGAAGTTTCTCTTCCCGCCAGGCGTCTGTGAATTGTTCGAGCTCTGAGCGGGCAGTACTAATCGCTTTCCGATGACGGGCTCTGGTCAGTATGGGCAGATCGGGAACGATCTCCCCATGCTTCGTATCCAGCGCCTCGTCGATCGCGACTAGAAGCTCCTGAAGACCTGTTCCTGTCTCGGCGCTGACCGGAATCACAATCCGGGAAGGCATATTTTCATAACGTTTTGATACTAAATCGCTCTTGGTGCGAACCGCCAGAATCGGCGCCGTCGAGCTACTACTCACGAAACTGACTGTCTCCTCGAGGCTCCTCGAATCCTCCGCGCATGCGAGCACTACATGCGCACTCCCCAGATAGCGCTCGCTCACTTCGATGCCAAGGCGTTCAATTCGGTCTTCGGTTTCCCGAAGCCCCGCGGTATCCACGAGACGCAGGGGCCACTTGCCACTATCGATCACAGCCTCGAGAGCATCTCGCGTGGTGCCAGGTATTTCCGTCACAATCGCGCGGGATCTACCCAAAAGTGCGTTGAAGAGCGAGGATTTCCCGACGTTGGGCGGGCCCGCGATTACGACGATCGCGCCATCGCGGATGACCTCACCAACCGGCGCGGTAGAGAGGAGCGCTTCGAGAGAGCTCGCAATTCCTTCCGCGGCCTGATCAATCCTTTTTCGCGGAATTGGTCCATCGTCTTCTTCCGGGAAATCCACATCGTAGGCAATCAGTGCCTCGAGCCCGATGAGATCATTCCTCAGGCTCAGGAGACGACGCGACAGCCCTCCATCCAGCTGGCCGAGAGCCGTGCGCTGCATGGTGGGAGAGCTCGCATCGATCAGATCTCCAATCGCTTCAGCCTGAAGGATGTCGAGCTTGCCGTTGAGTACGGCTCGACGCGTGAACTCCCCGGGCGTTGCTTGTCGCGCCCCCGACGAAATCAGAGCCGCGACGATCGTGCTCGGCACAAGGTGGCCTCCATGCGTGGAGAATTCGACTGTGTCGTCGCCGGTGAACGAATGGGGGCTCGGAAACAGCGTAACTAGCGCTTGATCGAGTCTCTGCTCGCCATCAAATACATCACACAGTTGGCTTACCCGCGCCTCCGGCGCCGAGCATCGCAGATGCTTCGCGGCAATCGAAAAAGCATCCAGACCACTGAGCCTGACAAGAGCAACTGCACCACGCCCTGGTGCGCTCGCGACAGAGACGATCGTGTCCTCCAGCTGCACGACATTTGTGCCAGTCGATATCACGGGCTCATCGTCGGAAGAACAAAAGTGGTGCCCGGTTCCAGAATTTTGACGGCCTGATAAAGGGGATGGTCCTGAAGCGTTGCTCTCAGTCTGTCGATCGCATCGAAAGCAGTCGACGTAACGTGATTGAACGTTCCCCAGTGATATGGGATGAAATACCGGGCGTTCAGCCTCTCGAAGAGAGTGAGCGCATCGCTGCTCGTCAGATGTCCTTTGCGAAATCCCGGCTTCCACCACGGAGCGTGCCCGATCGGCAGAAGGGCGAGATCCAGGTTGCGCCCGCTGGCGACCAAATGGTTCTCGACGAGGTGTGTCGTGTCGAAGTTGAGGGCTGTGTCACCGGCAAAGAAACACGATACCCTGTTCGTATCAATGAGATACATATTAGTTGCGCTTCTCCAGCGATCCACGCCGTAACGGTTTCCTTTGTGCGTCGCTGAAGCTGCTCTGATGTTCACGCCACCGAGCTCGATTCCTTCGCCTGGAGCAACGGCAACCGCATGGCTGTAGCCCTGCTTCCCAAGCCATTTGGCAATCACCGGCGGAGCAAACAGTGGGATATCTTCCGGAAGCGCATCGAGGGAGGCGAAAGACAGGTGGTCGGCGTGTGCGTGCGTCAGTAGGATCGCATCGAGTTTCGGAAGCGCTTCGAGAGCGATGCCGGGGGCGCTGACGCGAGAGAGGAATTTCCCCAGCGTTGGATCGAAATTGGGGTCCGTGAGGATCCGTTTTCCGCCGATTTCAATTAGTAGCGTTGCGTGACCAATATACGTGACACGCAGCATGGCTCCCCCTTACCCTGCCGGACGTACCTTTGCGCGTTCTCTCGCCAGCATCCATTGCTGCGGAAGTGCCGCAATGTTTTGCGCCGTGTAGTAGAGGTTGAGGCCCGAAGCCATGTTGAGCAGCACCACCGTCATCATCACGGGAAACATGTAGCCCATCATCTTTGCCTGTGGATTTGGAGGAGCATTACGCATTCCAATCCAGGACAGCACATACATGGACGCACCCATGAGCAGGGGCAGAATGTAGAGCGGATCCTTGATTGAGATGTCGTGCAGCCACATGAACGGCACACCTCGGAACTCGATCGTATTCTGGAAAACAAAGAATAGCGCGAAGAGAATCGGCATTGGGAGGAGCGCCGGCAGACACCCGGTCAATCCAGCAAAAGGGCTCACTCCCGCGTCATGATAGACTTTCATGATCGCTTCACGCTGCTGATTGGGATCCTTGTACTTCTTCTGGGCGGCCGCGAGTTTCGGTTGCAGCTCCTGCATCTTGAGGCTCGAACGCATAGTGCTCTGATTGAGCGGCCATAGTGCGAGTCGCACCAGAATTCCCAGAATGACCAGCACCCATCCATATGTCAGATTGAGCCGATTGTGCATCCAGAGCAGGGCCTGGATAACCTTCGATGCAATCGGATGCACTACACTCTGAAGAAAGCGCCAGCCGTAGGGGTTTACGTGGTCGAAGTCCTGACCCATTCGCAGGAGGCGCTGTGACTCCTGCGGTCCTGCGTAGATCTCGAACGAAAAGCTGTCATTATGAATTTCTTCCACCACACTTGCCGATGCATTCGTCGCAATTTTCGACGTCCGTGTCCCACCAGCCAGAGTTACCTCGCTGAACGGCGCGCCCTTGGGCGGTGCAAGAATTCCAAACACGAAGTATTTGTTCTTTATGGCGACCCAGGCGAGTGGGCCGGCTTCCAGCGTTTTCTCCCCAGGATCCAGACTTCCAAAGAGGACGCTTCGCGCATGATCGCGCTGTGGCTTGAAGCTGTAGGCCAGACTCCGATGATCCCCGATCGTATCGGCCTCGGTTGGCTGCAACGTCTTGGGAAGCTCCGTAATCAGGTATGTCGATCCCTGTGCTCCCGTTACCCGGCCGGCGACACGAATCGCGTAGCTTGCAGCAGTGTCCTGGGAAATCGTATATGAAATCGAGACACTAAGCTTTTTTGCCGAGGCATTGTAGGTAAGAGTCTGGTCTCCCTTGGCATTCCTGACCTGAGTGAGCGCAAACGGCACCAGCGACAGATCTGCCGTATCCGTAGGCGTAACGAGCTGATAACTCAGAAGCGGGGAACCAGAAACTCCCAGATCAACCAGGCCGCCGTTTGTCGATTGGTTCTTGTAATCTCGAATCACAATCGATACTGGAGCCGCGCCGACGTTACTGAACCTGTAGATCGCTTTCGGAGTGGTGACCGCTGTCATTTCAGCAACTGGTCGCACCTGCGCATTGCCTGTTGCTGCTTCTCTTACTCGTCCTTGTGGACTCGCGGTTGCCGCAACTTGCGCCGCAGATGACTGCGTAGCTAGCGGCTGCGTTGAGGAGGCAGTGTTTTTCAGACCTGAGATGGAGTCCTTTCCGATCGCACTTTGGCTCGAAGGCGTCGGCTTGGTTGGTGGAAACAACAGCTGAGAAATCGCAATGACTATGAGCGAAAGAAAGAGAGCTAGAAAGAAACGCTTATCCATTCAGGGAACCGGGTCGTAACCGCCCGGCCGAAAGGGGTGACATCGGAGAATTCGACTCACACTGAGCCTCAGCCCTCTTATCACTCCATATCGCTCGAAGGCTTCGAGTGCGTAGGCCGAACATGTTGGATAGTAACGGCAGCTGGCCGGTAATAGCGGTGAAATGGCTAACTGATAGCCGCGAATCAGAACGATAAATAGGGACCGCATCGCTAGGGTGACATTCGCAACACCCACTCACCGATTGCACTTACATCACCGGCAAGCTGCGCAAAATTCGAATCATAAGCTTCAGCTTTCGCACGAATTAAGACGTCGATCCCTTCCAGTCCAGGCAGCAACTTGATTCTTACAAGCTCGCGCAGACGACGTTTTACGCGGTTCCGTTCGACAATTTTGTGCCTGTGCTTCGGAACGACTACCCCAGCCCTCGGATGCAATAACAGGGAAACAGATGCCCGAGCTTCCAGACGCTCGGTTTGCATTCGCTTCCCTGTACGCCTTACTGCTTCCAGATCGACCTCGCTCGTTAGCCGGGAGCTGCGAGGAAAGCCGAATGTTCTAGGCGCCAGCGTATTTCGTCGGCAATTGAACGGTGAGCCGTTTGCGTCCCTTCTTGCGGCGGCGGCTAAGAACTTCACGTCCCCAACGGGTAGCCATCCGCAACCTGAAACCATGTGTGCGGATACGGCGCTTGTTGCGGGGACGGTAGGTGGGCTTGCCCATTACAATGCTCCAGAAACAAAAAAGAACAAGTGCAGCATAGAGCCGGTAAAACTATTCCAGCATTGAAGATAGTTCAAGTCAGATGACAGAGTTAACGTCTCGTTCGTTTGACTTTTCCACATAAACTGGGTAGGGTAGCGTGTCATGTCGCTCAGCCCCGCAGAAGTTTGGAAACGCCTCCTCGATCGCGCCCGTCAGGAGCTCCCCGATCAAACCTTCCAAGCCTGGCTCGAGCCTACTGAAGCTCTCTCCATTGAAGGCAGTACCATTTTTGTAGGGGCTCCCGATCAGTTCACCGCTGACTGGAACGAATCCAAACATGCCGAACTACTGTCGAGCTACGCTCCTATTGTCCTTGGTTATCCACTGAGCGTTGCGTTCCGAGTCATCGAAGAGCGAAAAAAACGCTCTCAGATGGATTTTTTTGTCAGCCCACCACCCGCATCGGCAAAGCCACTTCCGGCACACAACGGGACCAGTTCACCGCCACTAAGTGAACGGTATACGTTCGATCTCTTCGTCATTGGGAAGTCAAATGAGCTCGCTGCTGCGGCCGCGCACGCTGTCAGTCAGGCACCTGGAAAGGTCTACAACCCGCTCTTCATATATGGCGATACAGGTCTCGGAAAAACGCACCTGATGCAGGCGGTCGCGCATGAAACACTTCAGCGCAGCCCGAAGACCCGGATCACATACGTGGGGACTGAGCAGTTCATGAACGAGTTAATCGGCTCCATTCTAGATCGAACCGGACCTGAATTCCGGCGGCGATATAGAGAGACTGATCTACTCCTTATCGATGACGTACACTTCCTGAAGGGGAGAAAGGAAACGACCCAGGAAGAGTTCTTTCACACCTTCAACGCACTTTACGAAGCTGGCCGTCAAATTGTGCTCACGAGCGATCGGCCTCCATCAGAGATCGCGGGCCTCGAAGCAAGGTTGATCAGCAGGTTCCAGTGGGGAATGGTAGCCGACATTGGACTGCCTGATTTCGAACACCGAGTCGCTATCCTGAAACAGAAGGCACAACTCGATCGGCTGGAACTCACCATTCCGGACGATGTCATTCATTTCATTGCTGAGCATGTCCGATCAAATGTGAGAGAGCTCGAAGGATCGATTATCAAGCTTCTCGCCTACGCTTCCCTCAAGCACAAGGACATTACAGTCGATGTCGCACGCGAAGCTCTACGAGACAAGCTCCGTGCGATCGAAGGGCTCGAGCAGGAAGGAAGCACCTCCCTCACCATTCTCGCAATTCAACAAGCCGTCGCTAAGGAATGGGGCGTCACGGTGGACGGACTTCGCTCGAAGACCAGAACGAAAACGCTTACCACACCGCGACAGATAGCCATGTACCTGGCACGTCAGCTCCTCGCCACCCAGCTCGTTGAGATTGGAAACGCCTTTGGAGGACGTGACCACTCTACAGTGATTCACAGTCTCGAAAAAGTGCAGCAAACCATCATCCATGATTCAGATCTGAAGTCCCGCATTAATCGCATTCGTAATTCGCTCGAAACTCTCAACTTCCGCCCCACCTCTCGTGTGGAAACCACCAGAGCTTCATAAGATCGATGTCGACAAACTCTTACAACTCAGATTACCCACATCCGACCACACATCACCCAACGTAGCGGAAATCCTGCTGCTACCATAAGTTAGACCCACTCGACAGAAGTCCACAAAACCTGCTACAGCTACTATTTTAAGTCTCTTATAAAAAGACTACTTAGTACATCACTTGAATTTCCACAGGGGAAGGGATGCGCTTTACGATCTCTCGTGAAAAGCTTCAAGAAGGACTGGCTGCTGTAGCAGCAAGCATCCCGGCGAAAACAACACTGCCGGTATTGGCGAATATTCTTCTCGAGACGACCGACAAGGGGATCAAGCTGTCAGGGACAGATCTCGATATTGCTGTTAGTACTGAAGTGATGGCTGACGTAGAAGTGGCAGGAGCGGTGACGGTGCCCGCGAAAAAACTAAGTGAAATTGCTCGGGAATTACCACCAGCTCCGGTTAAGATTGCTGCGGTTGGAGAGCAGCGTGTAACGCTGGATTGTGGACGCTCTCGGTTCAAACTACTGGGACTATCGAGAGATGAGTTTCCAACCTTTCCATCCGTGCGATTCAACGAGAGCTGGAGAATTCGGTCGGGTGATCTGCAGCAGCTGATTTCTCACACCTCATTCGCGGTCTCTTCTGAAGAAAGTAGACCGATTTTGAATGGTGTTTTGTGGGAACTGAGGCCGGATAAAATGCGTATGGTGGCAACGAACGGTCATAGGTTGGCGAAGATGGAAATGCCGATCAATTCGGCTAATGCACCAGCCAGCGATCTTATCGTTCCTCCTAAAGCACTGGAACAGGTGAGAAGGCTCTTTCCCGCGGAGGAAGAGCTTGAGATTGCGCGGGGAGACAATCACATCGGTTTTAGATCGCCATTCACGGCGGTTTTTACAAGACTTATCGAAGGACCATACCCGAACTACGAACAGGTCATCCCGAAAGACAATGACCGAGTAGCAATTGCGGACAAAGTTGCTCTTGCAAGCGCTCTGAAGAGAATGTCTGTAATCGCTTCCGATCAGACGCATCGAATCCGGCTATCGTTTAACTCAGGTATGCTGAAATTCAGCGTGCAGACTCCAGATCTCGGCGAAGCTCAGGATGAGCTTCCTATTCGTTACACTGGTGACCAGCTTGATATTGGCTTTAATGCTAGTTATCTCCTCGAAATTCTGCGTTATATCCCGACCGATGAAGTTCGTCTGACATTCAAGGCACCGGAACGTGCAGCAACGGTGGAGCCGGAAGGTTGGAAGGATCCGGCGTCGTATATGTGTCTGGTCATGCCACTTCGGCTCGTCGACTAGCGCACGAAGCTGAAGTCTTGCTTCGAGCTTTGCTTGAAGCGATGGACCTTGCCTGACATCGTGATCGCCAAGTCGAGATCCTGTCCCGTATTGAGTTGTACAATGCGTCCGTCTTTTGGGCTCACGTAATAAACTGCATTTCCAGTCCCCCTCGCATCGAGTGTTAGCGGATGCTGTTGTTGGGCCCCCTCCCCGTGAGCCTGGATCGTATCGGTACGCTGCACCACGAGAACCAGATAGCCCTGGTATGTAGTTTCGCCTGATACGATGTACAGTCGGATAATGCGTGCCGTCGTTGGGATCATGCCCTGGCATGCCTTCAACTCTACGGAATCTCTCCAGCTGCTTCCCTGCGAAATATGAGCAGGGAAACGTATGAGCAGATTGTGGAGATCTGCTGAAAGTGCCGAACTGACAGGATTGCATTTTTCAGCGATGCTGTCGGTTGAGACTATCAGATTGTCGCCCACGAATATACCCGACAGATGTACAGGCAGCTGTACGAATTGTACCGGACTGATTGCACCTTGGGCTGTCGTTGAAAAAGTGTCGATAGCAGCGGCAAAATGAACCGTATCGCTGACTGGCTCGAGCGTGAGCAACTCGTGTGTAGTGTTCGTGGAAATTTCCTGGTGGGAGCCAGAATCTGATTGGCTCTCTATCGCCGCTTTTCTGGATATTTGGTAGGATATAGAGCCCGGCGCATAGTTGAAAGCCCATGAACTGGCTGCAGGAGATAGAGGCACTGGATTTGGTAACGAGGGTGATGGTGTCGGCCGCCCAGCCCGTGGTACCGTGGAGGCTGTACAGGCAGCCGTGAGGTAAACGAGGAAACACCAACTGCTGGCTCTTCGCTGCATCGTCTCGCTCTTTATAGGGCTTTTCATTTAGAAAAACAAACAACCTCCGACAGTACTTTGTCGGAGGTTGTTGCATCATTGGCAAACGGTCTGTAAGCCGGGTTCTGTCGGGTTACTTGCGTAACCCGGACGATCATTTCTCTACGAGCATGGTCACCCATACTCTCTAGCAGCCTACCCGCGGTGTCTTGATCGAGGTGGACGCCTCTCGCCGCATATTTGGCCTTGCTCCAACTGGGGTTTGCCATGCCGCACATGTTGCCATGAGCGCGGTGGGCTCTTACCCCACCGTTTCACCCTTGCCACCAGTAAAGATGGCGGTCTGTTCTCTGTGGCACTTTCCGTCGCGAACGACTCTCGCTGTTCGCGCCCAGGCGTTACCTGGCAGCCTGTCCACCGGAGCCCGGACTTTCCTCGAATAGGTACCACATGGATACCAATGCGCGATCGTCCGACCGTTTACCTCCGTGAAATATAGCAGATTGACGAAAGAAGGCGGATCCTCGTTTCAGTCCACCAAGTGCATGACGAGCTTCTGACGGGTGCCTGTATTGTTCCGACTTGGCGCGGTCTTACCCGTTAACCGTGAGGATCTATATGCCTTCCGACTCGAAGCGTGGCACCCGTACTCCTGTCTCGACTATCCTTACCCCTCTTGAACGTTCGAGAGTGGATGCAGCAGCACAGGGATTATGTGATGCGCTCCACAGAGAATCGCTTGACGAAGTTCTTTCAGATCTGAGGCATCAGAAAGCAAGCCTGGTTCTGATCTCGGTTAGCCGGTATGGCTCACAGAACTCGAGTCGAGTCGCGGCAATGGTTCGCGAATTCCCGAGAGTGCCCACTGTAGCGTTGCTGACCGAGACGCAGAATTCCACTCCGCATACGACGCTTGCCCTGGGGCAACTCGGGATCCGAACGCTCGTTGATGCAAGAATGCCGGCTGGGTGGCAAACACTGAGGAATATTCTCGTGTCTCAAGGCTCGAGCGATCTGCAACGCTCGGCGCTGGCGCAGATCAGTCTTGATTTGCCCGGAATATCGAAAGACTGCTGGCGTTTCTTCGAGCTGCTTTTCGAATCGTCGCCGAAGATCTCAACCGTCCGGCAACTCGCGCGCCACCTCAATATTCTGCCGAGCACACTCATGAGTCGTTTCTTCCGTGCGAAATTACCGGCTCCGAAACGCTATTTGTCGCTTGCGAGACTCATACGGGCGGCGCGGCTTTTTGAGAATCCAGGACTATCTGTCGCGCGGGTAGCGAATCATCTCGACTACTCGTCTCCTCAGAGCTTTGGCCGCCACGTACGTACGATTATGAGGATGTCGCCCGTGAAATTCAGGAGCGCGTACGATGGTCAGGGGATGCTTCAGCTATTCAGGACGGAGCTGATTCTTCCATATGTCGACGTCCTGTGCGCGTTCCGCCCCTCAGCGGCATATCCAGGCTGGATGCCGAAGACTCAGCCGGGTGAAGTTTCTAGCTCTCGAGAACTTTGATGATCTGGCTCGCCGAGACGAGGCTGATAACCGGAACGCCAGCTGCTTCAATCGCCTGTCGCCCACCCTCTTCACGGTCGACCAGAGCGAGCACGCCCACTACGGTTCCATTGGCGGCGCGTACGGCTTCAATGGCGCGAAGCGCTGATCCACCGGTAGTGATCACATCCTCTATCACAGCGACTCGATCACCTTCTTTGAAAGGACCCTCGATGGTTTTTCCTGTTCCATGAGACTTTGCCTCCTTTCGCACGGTGAATGCTCGCAGAGGACGATCAGAATCGGCACTGGCGTAGCTGATAGCGTAAGAGATTGGGTCAGCGCCGAGGGTGAGACCGCCTACCGCATCAATTTCCCATCCCGATTGCCGGAGGGAAAAAAGCGCCAATGGACCGATGACTGATAGACCCTCCGGACTCATCGTCGTCAATCTTGCGTCGATGTAATACTTTGACTGCTTGCCGGAAGCGAGTGTAAACTGACCTCGTTTAGCGGAGCGTTCGGCAAGCAGTGCGACGAGCACGGAGTGATCAGTCATGGTGCGGGAGGTTATGGATTCTTATGATTGGAGTCAATGCATTTGCTTTCTCAGATCGGGTTCGATCACTGGACTGGTTTCGTCGGGTGGATCGTCTCCCTTGCAACCGTACTCGGTCTTGCTCTCGTTCTTCGTCACGAGCGGCGCCAGGCGCGTAGTCTGGTTGAACGGTCGAAGGAGCTCGAAAGACTTTCCTCTGAGCTACTGCGGGTAAACCGCATGAAGAGCGAGTTCCTGGCAAATGTGTCCCACGAACTCCGAACTCCGCTGAACGCCATTGTTGGCTTTGTCGACCTGTTGCGGGAAGGTGTGTATGGAGAGCTTGCTCCCCGGCAGGTAAAACCGGTTGAGCGCATAGAGGCCTCAGCCAATCATCTCCGGCATCTCGTTGATCAGATCCTTGATCTTGCCAAGATGGCTGCTGGCCGACTCGAGATTCACACCGAAAATATTGACTTGCGCCCCTTTGTTCTCGATGTGGCGAGCGAGATAGAATCGCTGATGAGCGAGAAGGATCTGAGCCTGTCGCTCGTAATGGGTGCGGGTCTTCCGCGTATCAGAACCGACCCGACCCATTTGCGGCAGATACTTGTGAATCTGCTGGGGAATGCGGTGAAGTACACGAACGAAGGTGGAATCATCATCCGCACTCATCTCGTCGATTCCCTCCCCGATAGCGGATCCGCTTCCGTCGACCGGAGCTCGTATCCGACGAATCCCTGGATTGGCATCCAGGTAATCGATACTGGAATCGGCATTGACCCTGCGGACCAGAGTCGGATCTTCGAGGAGTTTGAGCAAATAAACGCTGGCCCTCGAGGCAATTCCGCAGAGCGCGGCACGGGATTGGGACTTGCGATTTCTCGCCGTCTTGCTGCGTTGATCGGTGGAATGGTGGAGCTCGACAGCGAACTCGGAAAGGGCTCGACTTTTACACTTTGGCTACCGGTCGACCCTGACGATTTACCGGTTGCGTCTAAGTAATCCCTTGATTTTATCCAGAATCTTTGGTTGTTCCAGCGTGATGCTGGCTGCTTCAGCGAAAGCGTTTGCAAAAGCCATCACGCTTGGATACCGGGCTGCAGGCGACCGGGAAAGAGCGCGCATGACTACGGCGTCGAGCTCCGGCGCGAAATCGAACCCTCCCTCTCCTGCATCCTTCAGTGGGATAGGAGGCATGGTCAGGAGTTGAGTGAACATTTCACGTGGCGCCTTGGCGGTATAAGGCAAACACCGCGTCAGCAGGAAATACGCGATCGTGGCGAGACTGTACTGGTCAGCCGCGGCCGTTACTATCTCGCCCGACAGAGCTTCGGGGGCGATGTACATGAGCGTACCGACAAAGAATCCAGCCCGGGTCAGACGTTCGTCAGTCGACGCTTGCGTGTCGGTCGCAATTCCGAAGTCGAGCAGCTTCACTTGCCTGGTCTTCGGGTCGTACATCACGTTTTCGGGCTTCAGATCGCGATGTACGATGTTTGCGTCGTGAGCCGCCTGCACGCCGGCTGCTATCTGTGTAACAATGCTGGCGACTTCGTCTCTTGGAAGGGGCGCATTCTGCTTGGCATAGCGCTCCAAGATTTCACCTTCGGCCCACTCAATTGCGAGAAAATGGAGACCGTCTGCTTCTCCTATCTCGATGGTCTCGACGACATTGGGATGCTTTACCCTGGCACCGTACTCTGCCTCGCGGACGAAACGGGCTACTGCTGTCTTGTCCTGGCGTAGTTTTTCCCGTAGCACTTTAACTGCTACGGTGCCATGATTGGGATGATCGGCAAGGTACACGGCGGATGTACCGCCTTCACCTACCTCTTTCCTGATTGCATAGCCGGCGACCGAAGCACCGACCATTTGTTCTTGAGACACGCCGCGAAGCTAATAGAAACCGGCAAGACCGGATAGGGTATTAACTGCTCATGCTGATTTCTGCCAAATATTGTCTGGGACTGCTTTTCCTTGGGACCACGGTTGTTAGTGGTTGCAGCTCCGCACTCTCGCGTGGCAACCCCCAGCCTAATCCAAGGGTACTTCCTCCTGCGGGAACCGCAACGCCGGATGTGAGCGAGCTCTATCGGGAGATTGGGTTGCTCGCTGCTCCCAGTCCTGTCGCGTTCGTCGGAAAGATTTCCTCTTTTGCAAGCGCATTTCCGGACACGACGCTCGTTCTGGTGAGTATTTCGATCCCCAACCGCGCGCTCACGTTTACCAGAGAAGGCGATCGGTATCGCGCCCCTTACGAGGTAAAGCTCAGCCTCAACCGTGGTGATATCGAGGCGGCAAACGTCAATGTGATGGAGATCGTTCGCGTCGGATCATTCCGGGAGGTAAACCGCACCGACGAGAGCATCATCTTCCAGCACTATTTTCATGTGCCGCCAGGGGTTTATGCGATCTCGGCAATGGTACGTGATATAGGCGGGTCACGAGGTGCAACTCAGCAGGCTACGATCACGGTTCCCGCGCTCGGAACGGGGCACCTCTCTACTCCAGTCGTTGTCTACGAAGCGACCGGAAGATCCAGCCTCGACTCTGCGCCAGGCCTGCTCGCAAGCCCGCGTTCGAGTGCAGTCTTCGGTCGCGACAGCACGGTGGCGATTTATGTCGAAGCCTATGGTCAGGGAACTCGCCTGCCAGTCGATTTTGTCGTTCGCAACGACAAAGGAGTACAGCTGTTACGTGACTCCGCTACACTGGCGCGACGGGGGGCGCTATTCAGCGGTGTCGTGAGCGTGCCTATCTCGACTGTGGGTGTCGGCATCGCTCAGGTTTCTTTCACCCGGCGAGACGCCCCCGACAGCGTGAAAACTCCACTGTTCGTGAGCTTCGGTGAAGACATTCCTCTCATGTCGTTCGAGGACATGCTTGGCTACCTGCGATTCTTTGCGAGCGCTGGCCGTCTCAGCGGGCTTCGAAATGCTCCGCCCGAGAGACGCGCAACCGTGTGGGCAGAATTTCTTCGTACAACTGATCCGATACCCGAAACGCCTATAAACGAAGATATGCAGGCGTATTTTGGCCGGATTCAGCTCGCGAATGCTCAATTTAGGATGGATCGGAATCCGGGTTGGCTCTCCGACCGCGGAATGGTGTTCGTAGCGTTGGGAGAGCCCGATCAAATCCTTGAGCGGAACGTGAATCAGACGATCTCAACCACGCAGATGGGGTCTACAGCGCGGCTTCAGATCTGGCAGTACCGCAATTACAGCTCGCAGCTGATCTTCTATGAAGAAACCGGCAGATGGAGACTGACCAGGCCTAGCGAGACCGAATTTCTCGCGCTTAATGCCCGGCGGCAGCGATAGATACGCTTCACTGACCGCCGCACAACTCTTCCAATAAACGCTCTCGTGCTCCTGCTAAAATAAGGGTGTTTATATTGACTCCATGAAAGGTCCAGACAGCCCGCGACTGTTTCTGGTCGACGGTTACGCCCTCATCTACCGCGCCTTTTTCGCGCTCATTTCGCGGCCCCTGACTACAAGCAAAGGCGAGAATACTTCTGCCAGCTGGGGGATCGCCAATTTTCTGCAGCGCCTTATCACCAAGCACCAGCCGGACTACCTCGGCTGGGTGCATGACTCGGGTCTCTCGTTCCGGCACGAGCGCTATCCCGCCTACAAGGCAACGCGCGAAAAACTGACGGAGGAGCTTCAGTCCGATTTCGATCGTGGTATGGAGCGCATCTCTCAGATGCTGGATGCCTACCGGATTCCGATCTTGTCGCTGCCCGGGTACGAAGCCGACGATGTAATCGGGACGCTCGTTGCAAGGAGCGTCGAAGCAGGGGTGAACGTGGTCGTGGTGTCCGGTGACAAGGACTTTCAGCAGCTGGTGAGACCCGGGGTCTGGTTGTTGAATCCCGGCCGCGGCGGACCCGCGAATGTCGAGGAGCATTGGGTAGGGGTTGAAAACGCGGATGAGCGCCTTGGCGTCGCACCCGAATTCGTTACCGACTATCTCGCGCTGGTTGGTGATTCGTCGGACAATGTGCCCGGAGTGCGCGGAATTGGTGACAAGACAGCTTCCGAGCTGGTGAAACAGTACGGCCATCTCGAGTCGATTCTAGCCCACGCGGGGGAGATCACCAAGAAGCGTCCTCGGGAAGCCCTTCTCGAGCACGCCGACAATGCTCGGCTGTCGAAGGAATTAGTAACAATCCGCACCGATCTAGAGGTTCCATTCGACCTCGACTCGCTCGGGATAAAAACGCCAGATCACCATCGCCTTCGCGATCTGTTCATCGAGTTGGAATTTCATGCGCTGGCGAAGGACAGCGCCATACAGGCACCACAAGCCGAGGAGAAGCTGAAGAAGCTGGTCAACTATGTGACTATCGATACGGTTGAAGGATTGCAGCAGGCAGTCAATCGCGCGCGCGAGGCTAAGGCGATAGCCCTGGACACTGAAGTCGTGATTGATCCTGACAGTCCGCAAGCCGTCGATCCACTGCGTTCCTCGATCATCTCAATATCGATTGCCGTCGGCGAGGGAGACGTGTACTACTTCCCACTTCGCCACCGACTGTCACGGAGGGGGCAGGGAGAGCTTCTTGTTGATGCCGTCGGAGATCGATTCGCTACCGATGCCCCGGAAGAACGTGGTCTTATCCTGGGTGGGGACGAGGTTTTCCCTGAAACGCCGTCGAAAAACAAGAAAACCAATAGCGATTTGACAAGCATCGCTGCCAGGATGTTGCGACAAAACCGCCCCACACAGGTCCGCAATCTTCCAGCGCTCGACTCGCCGGAGATGCAACCCCTCAAGGACCTTCTTGAAGATCCGTCGGTGCGAAAGACTGCTCAGAATGCGAAGTTCGACCTGCTGGCACTTCGCTGCGCAGGTGTTCGGCTTGCCGGGTTGGATTTCGACACGATGCTGGCGAGCTACGTGCTTGACCCAGGCCGCCGGTCTCACGGTCTTGATGTCCTAGCGCTCGAGTTTCTTGACTACACCATGACATCGTATGCGGATCTTTGCGGCAAGGGTCGTTCTGCGATTGCGTTCGACGAATGCCCTGTTGAAGCCGCTCGTGACTACTCGTGCGAAAAGGCGGACATGGCCCTGCGTCTTCGGAGGATATTCGAGCCCCAGCTCGAATCGCACGAGCTGACACGCCTCCTGGATGGCGTCGAGATTCCTCTCATCAACGTCCTGGCCGAGATGGAATGGACGGGAATTGCGATCGATTTGCCGTGGTTCTCGTCGCTTAAGCAGCGCTTTCAGGCTGAGCGCGAATCCGTCGAGAAACAGATCTACGAAACAGCGGGAACAGAATTCAACATCAACTCGAACCCTCAGCTGCGGGAGATACTTTTCGACAAGTTGAATCTGCCGATTCTGAAAAGAACAAGCACGGGTCCATCTACGGATGCCAGTGTTCTCACCGAGCTGGCTGAAGATGGCCACGTGCTGCCGACGCTCCTGATGGAATACCGGGAGCTGTCAAAGCTCGAGAACACCTATCTCGATGCCTTGCCACGCCTTGTCAACCCGAAGACGGGACGGCTTCATACCTCATTCAATCAGACCGTCGCTTCAACGGGGCGGCTCTCGTCAAGCGATCCGAATCTTCAGAACATTCCAATCCGGCGAGAGTTGGGTCGTGACATTCGGCGCGGATTCATACCGCGAAAAGGCTGGCAACTCCTGGCCGCGGATTATTCACAAATCGAGCTCCGCCTTCTCGCCCACCTTTCGCAGGATCCTGCGTTTGTGGAAGCCTTCCAGGCTGGCGGTGACATCCACCGCCAGACAGCGGCGCTGATCTTCGACGTGCCTCTGACCGAAGTAAGCGGCACAATGCGTAGCCGCGCTAAGACGATCAACTTCGCTACGATCTACGGTCAGGGTCCGCACGCACTTTCCAGGCAACTTGGTATTGAGCATGCCGAGGCAAAGGAGTTCATTGCTCGCTACTTCGAGCGGTTTCAGGGCGTGCGGAATTATCTCGATGCTATGATCGCGTTTGCCCGCGAGAACGGATATGTGCAAACGATCTTTGGACGGCGACGGTATATCCCGGAGCTGCGCGAGCGGAACTTCAACATCCGCGCATTTGGGGAGAGGACAGCTGCCAATTCACCGATCCAAGGCTCAGCAGCCGATCTGATCAAGATCGCTATGATCAGGATCGATGACGGGCTCAGGATGAAAGAGCTACAGAGCAAGATGCTTCTGCAGGTTCACGATGAGCTTGTCTTCGAAGTGTTGCCGGACGAAATGGATCAGGTTCAGGAGCTCGTGAAATACGAGATGGAACATGCGGCCCAACTTTCCGTCCCGCTCGTGGTCGATCTCGGAGTCGGAAAAAATTGGCTCGACACGAAGCTCTCCTGAGCTAGTAACGGCGTGGGTGCTGCTCGAACGCCGCCCAGTATGCGCCGCTGAGTAAGCTCGCGAGATAGAGAAAGCTGATCCAGAAGGAATGGATGAGCACACCGAGGATCGTGAGATGGATGGCGTACGTGAGAAGCACGAATCCGATTCCAAACATTATCGTCAGCATTGCAGGCTGATCAGCGTCGGTACTCCGCTTCACCGCGATGCTCCTTGCGATTCTCACCGGGAATTGGTGAGTGAGACGGCCCCAGGAAGCTGCGAGGGTAATAAGCTTCTCTTTCAGCGAGCTGTTACTTTGCCTGACAATGTCCCCTTCGGGGAGAGGTAGCGCGGCCTCTTCCGATACGCTCCGAAGCCGCCTGGCGATCTCTTCGGTCAGGGCAACGTGGTTGGTGTTCGGCCACGAGTCCATCTCAATCGGCTCTCCGACATGCACTCCGGCGATTGTGCCCGGTACGCCCTTGTCCTCGAATACGAGTCCGAGCGGAAGGATCGTGACTCCCTTGATTGAACGCTTATCTCTGGCTTGAAGAGCGAGTCTTGCCAGACCCGTCTTGAGCGGCTCGAGACCCACTTCATTGTGGCTCTTCCCTTCTGGAAAAATGAGCACCGCTCCACGTTGCCCGAGGAGATTCAGAATTTCTCGAAAGGCTCCAGTGTTGCGAGAATGATCGGCGGGAGATCCGTTCGACTTCTGGGCTTCATCGTTTACCCTGCTAAGTGGCACGACTCCGAGAACTCTGAACACCAAGGCAACCAGCGGATTCCTAACGAGTGTAGCCTTGGCAGTCATCGCAATTCGGCGCGGCACGACCCACGCTACGATCAGCGAATCGACAAGCGCATTCTGATGATTCACCGCGATGAGAAGCGGAGCACTGGCCGGAATCATGTGCCTACCCGTGACACGGATGTCGCGATAGAACCAGTGAAGCGCAATTCCATTGACCCACCTCAACCCATTGTAGATCATGGCGATCGGACAGTTTGGGTGAAATTGTCAGGAACACCGCGCAACATCCAAAGCGCGAGCGTCATTCCAATCGCGACCGTCATTACGCCAGCTCTGTAAGCGAAGCCGATTCCCATTGAAGGCGTAAGTCCATCTACTGCGAGCGCCCACACGAATGGACCTACTACCGCCGCGGCTCGCGAAGAGAGAACCATGAGGCTGAAGAAACGTCCCGCCTCGACATCAGGAACCAGACTGAGAAGTAGAGGGCGCTCCGCCGTGGCAACTCCTCCATAGATCAGGCCTATGCAGGCGCCCACAACCCAGAAGGCGGTTCTCGTCGGAACGATGATCATCGAGAGAAGAAGCAGGATCCAACCGGCAATGACCCACGAAAGAGTTCTCTTGGGCCCAAATCGGTCTACCAGTCGTCCGATGCCGTAACTCCCGATGACTGCTGGAACAGTGAGAATGACGAACAACGTCGCCTCGGAGCCCTTCATGAATCCCATCGCGAAGATTGCGTAAAGTGCCATATTCGTGATGATCGTTCCCATGGCGTCCTGATACAGGAAAGATGTCAGGATGAATCTCAGCGTTCCGGGATACTTCTTTGCCTCATCTAGCGTGTGCCGGACATCGCGAAAAGCTTCGCGCCACGCGATGTGCCGCTTTCCGTGGATCACGTTGTGATCTCGACAGAAGAGAAAGAGTGGTAACGAGAAGAGAAGGAAAAGAATTGCGGTCGGTACGAATGTGGAAACACGACCGCCGTGCATCGTGAAGGGAACCGCGCTTCTCAGGAAACCGATAACCCGGTCCGGAATTGTTCCGAGTATTGGTATTTCGCCTGTGAAAAATGGAAATGTCAGTAGAACGCCGGTAATCGAACCGACATATCCTAATGCGGCGCCCATACCAGAAAGCCGACCACGATGGTCAACCGGAACCAGCTCCGGCATCATCGCATTATAAAACGGCTGTGCTCCCTGATACGCGTAGTTCGCAATCGTAAAAGCCGCAAGCACTCCAAAGAGAGCGATGCCAGGTGATAACAACTGATGAGATGCGGTCGCAGTTACACCCTCTCCAATCAATGGCAAGCCTGTCTCGCCTAGGATGGCCATTACGACCGTTGATAGACACGCGATCAATGTGAAGCCGACTACCCACGGCTTCCGTCGCTGGGTCGCATCAGAAATTGCGCCGAATAATGGGATCGATACGACGACGAGCGCGGATGCAATTCCATTCACTGTTGCGTACAGCGTATTCGAGTGTCCCAGATCTTCTATGAGCCACACGGAAAAGTAGAGTGTGGCAATGTTCATGGAAAACACCGTATTCGCGAAATCATAGAGTGCCCAGCTGAGCCGCTCTCTGAAGGGCGCAAGGGGTGGATTGAAGTCTCCGGCCGGAGTGACGCTGAGAATGGCGCCAGGGGCTTCTTCTGTTTTAGTGATCGAACCCATTGTCACCGATTCCATTGTTAGCCTCTTGCGGTGGCCTCACATATGTACTCTACATCGGTCGGTGGTGGCACTCAAATACGTACGGTGACGTAGCAGGCGTTACGTACTCTCGACGCTGTAGGAAGTCGACGACAAATTACTCCCATGATGCTTCGTGCAGCGGGTCTCTCTTTGCCGGTACTGCTGCTTATCAGCATGGCCGCGTGTCAGGACAAGGGACAAGACAAAGCCGACTCGACTGGAGCATCACTCCCACCGGTTTACCCGTCGAGCCCTTTGGGGAATACGAAGTGGAACGTGGATGCCGGGCCGGTGATGATCGTCTCTGTTGGAAGCGGAGGCGATAGCATAGCCGTTGTGCTCCCCGAAGCAACGGACAGCACGGTTGCGTCGTTTCAAGGCATCAGTCCACCAATTTTAGGTCTCACGTTCGATCTGTTTGGAAGAGGTGGGAGAATCGGATCGTCTATTGCCGCGTTACCGCTTCCACCAGTTGATACGAAGCAGGAATGTTACTCATGGCCTCTGGCCAAACTTCAATCGGCGCATTCAAACTGGCGAGTCGGATTTGCAAGTGGATATGTTCACGCAATCATGCTTGACTCAATCGAAGCAATGCCGAGCGGTGATTCGGCTGCGCTCGCAGTGTCTCTTGCGCAAACAGCGGCAACCCTGCCCTTTGCCTCGGATCCGACGTTCAGAGGACTTCCATTCAGAGTGCGTTCAGCGTACACGTTCCGGCTGGATTCGGTCGACGTAATGATCGCGGATGTGGTGCGAAGCGTGAATGAGGAAGCGAATCCGAGGCTCGAGCATCTCCTCCTCATCGGTGAACGACCAGCGAGGACGAGCAGCAAGTACAACATCGGTTACTACAACAGAACGGCAGGTGCCGAAGAGTCCACGCAAGCGACGGAGGTTCTAACGGCAGTGGAGATTGGAGCGGCGAAACGCCCTGCCATCATCGTGAACATCGAATACGACGACGGTGGTAAACTCGGGCTGATTGAGCGCACCGGTCCCGGTCAATGGCGCGCTACGTGGAGAAGCGCCTACACAGATTGCTAGATCTCCGCCGCTGTCGCTCGACGCAGAGATAGTTGGCTACAGACCCGTTGGTGCGCTGACAAAACTCGATGAAACACCGTACCTCTCTCCGAGATGCTCCGCTAGCGCGCGGACGCCAAGCGTCTCGGTTGCGTAATGTCCCGCATAGATGATCGCGAGCTCGTTCTCCTCAGCGTAGACGGCGGTCCAATGCGGACCCTCACCAACGATGAGGGTGTCGATTTTCATCTCACGTGCTTCCTTGAGAGTTTCGACCGACGCGCCGGCGCCAGTGCAGATTGCCCATCGCCTCGTTTGGCGGTTCCTTCCAATTGGTGTCGTCCGTATCTCGCTCCCGTGATTCCTCACGAATTTTCGAGCTCGCTCAGCAAGTGCCATAGTCTCGATCTCACTCTCTCCGCTCACGCCGATGAAGATTCCTTCGAACCCGGCGAAAGGCGCGCTTGGTGTAAGGCCAAACTGCTTCGCGAGCAGCACGTTGTTGCCAAGGGTTGGATGCCGATCGAGCGGCAGATGCGATGAATAGACCGCAATATCATTCTCGACCAGAAGTTGCAGCCGTCGGTACGTTGAGCCCCTGAGTGGATTCTGGCCGTCCCAAAACATTCCATGGTGAACGATGAGCAGATTGGCGTTGGTCGCGATAGCGCCATTTATGGCTCGGGTTGAGAAATCCACCGCCGCTGCAATGCCCGCGATTTCTGATCGATTCTCCAATTGGAGGCCGTTCAAAGCGCCGGGGTAGTCGGGTGTGATTTCACTCTCCAAAAACTCGTCCGCGTACTCCGCGATCTCGAGGATTCTCGTCATTGACCTAGGTGTATATTTGTGTGGAGAACCACTAGCCTAGTACGACTTCCATCAAGCTAACCCCTTGTATAGCAATGTGTTACGGCTCAGGTTCATAACTCTGTTGATTAGTCAGGAACTCTCAAAAGCTCGAGCAGCCTTTCCAGGTCGTCAGGCGAATAAAAGTGAATCGTCAGCGTTCCCCGATTACGAGATCCGATCTTGATCGCGGCGTCCGTTTGAAGGAAACGGCGCAATCGATCTTCGATTCTTTTCAGCTCCAGTGATTGCCGATCGATGGCCCTTGGACGTCCTGCTTTCTTGCCACTTCTGGTGCCGACAACCTCACGGAGCCGTTGTTCAACCTCGCGCACTGTCAGGCCCTCTCTGACGATTTCGCGCGCGAGACTCGCAATCTTGTCCTGATCCTCGAGACCGAGGAGGACTTTGGCGTGGCCCATCGTGAGATGCCTTTCCTGAAGGAGTTTTCTCACGGACTCAGGCAATTGAAGTAGTCGTAGCATGTTCGCGATCGTCGTGCGGTCCTTCCCGACCGTTTCAGCAATCTGTTGCTGAGTAAGACCAAACTCCCGCGACAGTTGATGATAGCCTTCTCCTTCTTCGATCGGATTGAGATCAGTCCGCTGAAGGTTTTCGACGAGCGCCAGGGTGAGGATCGTTTTGTCGTCGATCTCCTTGATGATGGCAGGTATCTCTTTCCATCCAAGCTTTGTGGCCGCACGTAAGCGGCGCTCACCGGCGATGAGCTCGAATCCATCTTTACCTGGCCGGCGGCGGACTGTTATCGGCTGTAGAAGTCCGCTTGCTTTGAGGCTTTCCTGTAACTCGGCAAGATCCTCGGCGTTGAACTCCTGGCGCGGCTGAAACGGGTTCCGAGCAATTTGTCCGATTGGGATGGATTTCAGCGCGCCGTCATCGCTTGAAGCGAGTCCGGTGGCGCTACCCAGAAGCGCTTCGAGTCCTCGGCCAAGTCGCCGCGGTGTTTTCTCAGTGGCCACTGTCATCTCCCTGGGCGGTTCGTTCGATTAACTCCTTCGCGACATTCATGTAGGCTTGTGCTCCCACAGAGGCGACATCGTAAAGGATGATAGGCTTTCCAAAACTTGGTGCCTCCGCCAGGCGGACATTCCTTGGTACAACGTTCTTGAAAACCTTCAGGCCGAAGTACTCTCTCGCGTCTTCAGCAACCTGTCTCGAGAGATTTAGGCGAGAGTCGTACATGGTGAGCAGAACGCCGTCGATGCCGAGCTTTTCGTTCGCGCCATGTTGAACACGGTGCACAGTGTTCAGCAGCTGCGACAGGCCTTCGAGCGCGTAGTACTCGCACTGGAGAGGAATGAGAAGAGCATCAGCTGCCACCAGCATATTGATCGTGATAAGCCCAAGCGAAGGTGGGCAGTCAATGATGACGAAGTCGTAGTCTTCCCGGAGTGATTCGACTGCTCCGCGCATGACGAGGTCGCGGTCGCTTTTGTCGACTAGTTCTACTTCCGCGGCCGCCAAATCTGGAGTTGCACCCACCACATCCAATTTCTCGAACTGGACGGAAACTTGTCTCGAAGATCTGAGGTCTGAGTTTCCGACTAGAACGTCGTAGAGAGAGAGGGGAACGTTTTCCTTCTGGAGTCCCAGACCGCTGGTGGCATTACCTTGCGGATCGGCGTCGATGAGGAGTGTGCGTTGTTCCGCAGCAGCGAGACTTGCGGCGAGGTTGACGGCGGTAGTCGTTTTACCGACCCCACCCTTCTGGTTTGCAATTGCGATTATTCGAGCCACGATGTGCCGATGAGTGTACAGCGCCTAATCTAGCCACCGAGGAGAGGGGTTTCCACGTGGAACGGAAATCCAATCGTTCCACGTGGAAATAGCCTATTGCCCCGCGATGAACCTCCAGCGGGTGCTCACTTCGACGAAGAGCGTTTCCTCTCCCGGATTGATTGGAGTGTCTGCCTGCGCGACAGCGGCTGCGCGAACCGTCATCATTGGGCGCGGTGACGGAGGGGAATAAGCTCCGATATTGATCTCGAGCAGAGTGCCAAGAGATCCGTGCGCCGCACGTGCAGCTGCCTCAGCATCGGCGCGGGCCTTCTCGATTGCCGTTGCAATCGCGCTCCTGCGGGCTGACTCGGTATTGGAAGCGTAAAACTGAAGCGACGTAATCACATTGGCTCCATGGGACAACGCAGCATCGATGACCGGGCCCACTTGGTCTAACTTCCGAACGTCGACGAGAATCGTGTTCGTCACGTTGTAGGCGACGATCACCGGCTCCTTTCCCTGGTCATAACGTTGCTCGGGATAGACGTTGTAGTTGATGGTCGACAGCTGATCGTTGCCTAACCCAAGTGCGCGAAGGGCCCCCAGAACCGATTGCTGCTTGGTCGCGTTTTCAGCTGCTGCGGCCGCGACAGTCGCAGCGCGAGTCTGAACACTCATCTGGATGGTAGCTCGGTCAGGTGCGACCCTCACGTCACCGCGTCCTGTAACCGCAATCTGAGGGATTGCATCAATTGTCGCTCTACTGTCCTGTGTCTGTGCTGTAAGTGGCGTGAATATGGCCGCCAAAACAACTCCAAATCTGATTTTCATAGGCAATATCTCGAAAGGGTGGGATCTTTATATGGAAAGACGTCCATAATCGCATACCTTGCACAGCTGGGTCAGAGCAAATACACGGGCTCAATGTCATGAAACCGGCTCAGGTTCATTCCGATGATTCCCTCAGCTTCGGTACGCATGAACATGTTCGCGAATTTCGCGCTCCCACACAATCTCATCGGCTTGAAGAGACTCCGCGAAAACAGAGCGTTGAGCCCATCGAGAACTAACATTGAAAACCCCATCCCGATTCAGCCGGCGACGGCGTGTGCCTTTCGCTACCTCGGAGCCGAAACCAAGATCCTTGAATTCTTCCTGCGCTGCCGTTGCTTGGTAAAGCTACATTCGTTCGATGGAATCCTCAGACCCGTCGGTCGACCGCGCCACACTGCTGATCGTCGTATCAGCTCTCAGCTTCGGGTCAATTTCTGTCCTCACTGTTCTGACGACGAGCGCTGGCGTTCCTCTCCTTACGGCGATGGCCTGGCGTTATGTCCTGGGAGCAATGCTCCTTGGCACAACGGCTCGGATAAAGCAGATCCGCTCGCTCCCCAGACAGCGGATCGTTCAGCTCCTCCTGATAGGTGGAGTCGGTCAGGCGCTGATTACCTATCTGAGTCTTCACGCACTCGAGTACATACCGGTTGGGCCGCTCGCCTTTTTGTTTTATACGTATCCAGCGTGGGTAGCGCTACTCGCAGCTATCCGAAGAACTGAGAGATTGACGCCCATACGCGCGTTCGCTCTGATTCTGGCTCTTGTCGGCGTTACGATCATGGTTGGAGCACCAACAGAGAAGCTGAACCCGATTGGTGTGATGCTGGCTCTCGGGTCAGCTCTGCTCTATTCCGCATATCTGCCGGCTCTCGAACACGTGCAGGATGGCATACCTGCCCTGCTCTCGACTTTCCTGCTGATAATTGGAGCAGCAATCTCGTTTGTGGTCGCGGCGCTCTTCCTCGGCGAGCTTTTTGTCCCCAGGGGGGCAGCCGTCTGGTCGAATATTTTTCTGCTGGCGCTCGTGTCGACCGTAATCGCGTTCTCGACGCTCATCAAGGGTCTGTCGGTGCTCGGCCCGGTCAGGACGGCAATCATCGCGACCGTAGAGCCCTTCTTCACGGCAATCCTTGGCGCGTTGGTGCTCGGTAATCAGTTCGGTGCGGCAACACTGATTGGCGGCGTCCTCATTGCCGCAGCGGTGCTAGTGATCGAGTGGAGCTCCACGCGAATCACGGCTACCGCGTAGCTGCCAGGCGTCGGCGCCGCTCGATCTCGATCACGAGGTTCTGCAAATCGCTGGGACTTACACCCGGAATTCGCGAAGCCTGAGCGAGCGAGTGAGGCCTGAGATTCGAAAGCTTCTGACGTGCCTCGAACGACAGTGAGCGCATGTCGCTGTATTCCAGGTCAGGGTCCAGAGAAAAATCACCCATCCTACGCATTCTCTCGGCTTGCGCTCTCTCACGCTCGAAGTAGCCGGCGTACTTGATCTCGAGATCTGCCGTGACGAGTGCCTCGCTGTCCAGGTCTGCTCCCAATCCAACTGCCCGCAACAACCTATCGAGCGGAATCTCCTGACGTCTCGCTACTTCGACGATTCGCACTGCATGCGAGAGTGGAGCGCTGTCGGCGCCAGAGAGAATGGGAGCGGCCTCATCAGGTCTTATGCTAGTCGTCTCAGCCAGGCGCATGGCAGCGTCTTCGTGCTCCAATCGCGCTTTGATGGTGGCATCCTCAAGCTCTGAGTAGATACCGAGCCGCATGCCAATGGGACCGAGACGTCGGAGCGCGTTGTCCTGACGCACGGTAAGTCTGAACTCCGATCGCGAAGTGAAGAGCCTGTAAGGCTCATCCACCCCGCGCGTAACGAGGTCATCGACCAGCACGCCGATGTACGACGTCTCTCTGCCCAACACGATGGGTTGTTTCCGCTGTATTGAGAGAGCAGCGTTAAGCCCCGCGACCAGACCTTGTCCTGCTGCTTCCTCGTATCCGGTGGTCCCATTTATCTGTCCGGCGAAGTAGAGGCCCGGGATAGCCTTGACCTGTAGTGACGGATCCAGCTGGGTTGGCGGATAGTAGTCGTACTCGATAGCGTAGCCCACGCGATTCATTTTTACGTCCGCCAGTCCGCGAACAGATCGCAGAATCTCGAGCTGCACGGCAGCAGGAAGTGAAGTGGACAGACCGTTGACGTAGAGCTCCGCCGTATCGTGTCCCTCTGGCTCGAGGAAGATCTGGTGTCTTTCTGCGTCGGGGAACTTTACGATCTTGTCCTCGACCGAAGGACAGTACCGTGGGCCGCGGGACGAGATTGCGCCACCGTACATCGCCGACTTCGCGATGTTGTCCTTGATGATTTTCTTGCCTTCGGCTTCGAGGTAAGTGATCCAGCAAGGCATTTGAGCCGGATGCCGGGTACCAGAGTTGTTACAGCGCTTCGCGCTCCAGAAGTGAGACCACGAATAATCGAACTGCTCGATCTCGCTCTCCTGGATTTCAAGAGCGGAATAATCGACGGAGCGCCCATCGATGCGTGGCGGTGTCCCTGTCTTGAACCTCGCCACCGTAAGACCAGCTTGCTCGAGCTGCTCCGCAAGGTGCGTAGTGGCCATCTCACCAGCTCGTCCCCCGGAAATACGAGTCTCGGTGCCGATATGAATCCGACCGTGCAGGAAAGTGCCCGTAGTGATTACAACGCTTTTTGCGGCGAAGCGCCTCCCCTCAATGGTCTCGACACCAAGTACCCGCTGTTCATCCGGCGTGAGAAGGAGTCGAGCGACAGTACCTTGCACAGCCTGGAGTCTTGCATGTTGCTCGAGGAGAGATCTGACTGCGCGGCGGTACAGTCCGCGATCGCACTGCGCACGCGGAGCCCAGACAGCGGGCCCCTTGCTGCGGTTCAGCATCCGGAACTGGATCATGGCGAGATCGGTAGCCCTCCCCATGACTCCTCCCAGCGCATCGACTTCGCGAACGACAGTGCCCTTTGCGACACCTCCAATGGCTGGATTGCATGACATCTGACCGATCGTTTCGAATGCGCTCGTGATCAAGCCGACTCGAGCGCCAAGGCGCGCAGCCGCGACCGCCGCCTCCGTTCCCGCGTGGCCACCGCCTATGACTACAACGTCGAATTCGGTTTCGAAGCCCGGCAATTGCGACATACATTAAAGATAAAGAGAGCCCTAGTCCTGTCGTCGGTTTCCTCTCGAATCTAATTCATGCCTCTCGAGCTTTCTCACGGCCGCGCCGTTGTTTCTCGTTTGTCAGAGCGCATTCGAGCGCGGCGGACTGACTCGCCAAGCGATTGACGAGCGGTACAACCTCACGGAGGACGAGTTCCGGGTTGAGGATGGCCTGATCGGGCTCGGACCGCTGCCATCAGACGATATGCTTCCGGATCTGATTGGGGATCTCGAGGAGAGCGGCCTGGCTTACTTCGACGATTTTTTTGAGTTAAGTGGCAACTGGCCGGATTGGCTCACTCTCTACGCGCGTGGATCGAAAGGTTGAGGAACCTAGAGGCGCTGTTCGACGACCGCCCATTCTTCGACGAACGCCACTCCGTTCTCGATTCGATCGATAACGACTTCACCGCCAATGGGCAGCAGCTTCGTACCGAGGGTCCGGGCTGGCGCTTTCAGTTGCCTGCCAAGATACTCGTACGAAATTTCTCCTGGTGCGGAAACCGCGATATCTCGCGTGACGACGGCGAACTGGCCCTGAATCTCCTGCTCATCGCCGGCTGAAGCAGCCGAGATTCCACGGAAAGCCCACTGTGCGAGAAGCGTGATCATGCCGCTGATCGCGAGTGCCCCAGCCGCTATCGCGATCAGCAGAATGTCCCAGACCGGCAGTCGCGTATGCGATGCCAGCGGGTACCCGACGGCGCCGAAACCGATGGCAAAGGCGGCTACCGCCGGAAGATTGAAGAATGCTGAAGGCGCGCGCGAGCGGTTTCGGCGTGCGTGCCCCACGCCGTTCAGCATTGCGAACACCGCCAGCAACAGGCCGCCGATGAAGGCGGCGAGGAGGATTATCGGGAGAATTGCCACAAGCTCGATAGGTCGTTTGGATCAAAGCCAACTTTTTGCGCGCTACTCAAGATCCCAGATACTTCTTGAACCAGGCTATCGTTGCTGGCCACGCCGCGCGTGTAGCCGCCAAGTTAGCGCCATCCATCCCCGTCTGTTGCCGCAGAAATCCGTGGCCGGCACCGGGATAAATGCTGTAGGTGTAGGTTCGGCCGAGGGAACGAAATGCGGAATCAGCCGGTGGAATCGTAGCATCTACGCGGGCGTCGTTTCCGCCGTACAATCCCAGAACTGGCGCGCGAACCGAAGGCAAATCTGTCGTCTTTGGAGTGACGCCATAGTAGACGACCGATGCCCCAAGGCCCGGAGCATGTGCTGCGTGCGCGAAAGAAACACCACCGCCCCAGCAGAAACCGACGATACCGTATTTTTGCTGAGCCGCTGGCAGAGACATTCCGTACCGACCAACGGCGTCCAGCTGTTTTTGAACCCAGGTGGGATCGAGAGTCCCGATCGCGGCGGTGGCTAGCGGCGCAAGAACACTATCAGGACCATCGGGGAGATTCTTCATCGTCAGAAGGTCCGGCGCGATCGCAATGAAACCATCAGCCGCGAGTTGGTCCGTGACGCCGCGGATCCATGACGACAGCCCGAAGACCTCGTGAACGACTATGACCACCGGAGCCTTGGTGCTTCGCTCGGGATACACCACCCAGGCGCGGAGACTATCTCTATCACCTGTCCGGATGATGACCCACTCCCCGTGTCGTGGGGAAGCGCTCAGGCGGGCGAGCGCTTCCGAAGCGTCGGGTGGAAGTCGCGAGTCGTTGGGTGCACTGACGACAGCCGCAGGCGAGGGCGCAGCGTGGTCAGTGTGCGAATCGACCGCGGGAACCATTTTGCTGGTCGTGCACGCCGTACCCGTGAGTGAGAGGATCAGCCCGAGTCTGATTGCTGCCGCTTGAACACGCATGTCACCGACTCCCCTGTTTGGCTGGTTGCCGAAGCGCTGAAGCATTCTCGAACTGTGCAGCGAAGAATTCTCCGACACGATATTCCGCATAATAAAACGGCCGCCACGGCCAAGGGCCAGCTATGAAACCGGCATGACCGCCCTTCTTAACGAATTCGAGGTGCAGGTTGGGGTTCCGCCGAGCAACATCCTGAACCTCGTCGAGAACCTCCGGCGGAAGCATCGGATCGTCAACCGCGCTTAATAGTAGCGTTTTGAGCCTAATATGCTCCAGTCGCGGCAGTGAGCTTGATCGCTCATAGTAGTCCTGCGCATTCCGGAACCCATGCAACGGACCCGTAATCAGGTTATCGAAATCCTCGAGCGTTCGTAGCCCGGAGATCTTATCCGCGGGAGCGAGATCGGGGAACCGGCTGGCTTTTTCCTGTGCTTTTCGCCGTAGCGAATTCAGGAAGAACTGCTGGTAGAATCTTGAGAATCCACGGTTAATCCGCGTGGAGGAGCGGGAGAGGTCGAAAGGAACCGAAATGGCGGCAGCCGCCAGCAGCTGGAGCGGCAGGTCAGTGCCTCGCTCCCCGAGAAACTTGAGCAGCACGTTGCCGCCGAGCGAGACCCCAGCGATGGCAAGGGGAGATGTCGGATGCTCCCGTAAAATTCTCTCGAGGGCGAACGCAGTATCCGTCGTTTCGCCTGAATGATAGAATCTGCGGGTACGGTTCGGTTCCGAGCCGCACGAGCGGAAAATCAGAAGATCGGCACCCCATCCCCGCCTGGCCGCTTCGTTGAGCAGCCCCTGCGCGTAGTGCGAGCGAACAGTTCCTTCGAGACCATGCAGCAACAAGACGCGCGGTGCCCCCACGGCGCCGGACAAACGATGCAGCTCGACAAAATCACCATCTGGCGTCTCCCAGCGCTCGAGGGCAGTCGGGGCTGGCGGCTGTCGCCTAAACAGCTTACCCCAAAGTGTCTGCAGATGACCGCCGGGAATCCACCAGGCCGGCGAATAGATTATTTCACGCGGCATGGATTGCCGGTACCGGTCGATCTTCATTCTTTCAGTTCTCCGTTGACAAGTCAGGGCGACACGTTGGAAGTACAGATCTTTGGAGTCAAGAAAAGTGCGGATACGCGCAAGGCTCTTCGCTTTTTCTCGGAGCGAAGAGTGAAAACTCACTTCGTTGATCTTTTGGAGCGTCCAGCATCCCTCGGTGAGCTTCGCCGATTCGCCCAGAAATTTGGCGTGACAGCGCTTGTTGATCGAGACTCGAAGCGTTTTGATGAGCTTGATCTTCAGTACGCGCAACTTTCGGACGAACGCTGGCTGGAGAAGCTTTCCGAAGAGCCCTTGTTACTTCGGCTTCCACTCGTCCGTAATGCAAACCAGGTCGTTATTGGAGCTGACGAAGCAACGTGGAAAAACTGGATGGAGCGGTAAGTCACTCCCCTCGCTTGTGGGCGTGAGCCCAGGCAGGCGATATTGCACACTCGTCTCGCCCCTCCTCAGCGACCAGCTCAACCCCGGCCCACCAACAGTGACTTATCGCGTTCTCGTCACCGATGAGATCGACGCCGAAGGTGTCGCGCTCCTTTCGGCCGAGCCGAGGATCGTCGTGGACGAAGTGCCGACGCTACCCAAAGACGAACTGCTCGCCCGCATCGCCGACTATGACGCGATCGTGGGTCGCAGCGCGACGCGGATTTCCGCGGATTTGCTGGAGAAAGCTCGCAAGCTCAAGGTAGTCGGGCGGGCCGGCGTCGGAGTCGACAACATCGCCCTCGACACGGCGACTTCTCTGGGCGTCGCCGTCATCAACGCTCCGGCCGGCAACACGATTGCGGTAGTCGAGCTGTTCTTCGGAGCAGTCATATCCTTGCTTCGGCACATCCCGCGTGCGGATACATCGATGCACGCGGGCAAATGGGAGCGGTCAGGCTTACTCGGGTCCGAGTTGAATGGCAGGACGCTTGGAATCGTTGGCCTTGGGCGAATCGGAGGAGAAGTGGCGACGCGTGCCCGAGCTTTTGGGATGAATGTTGTCGCCTACGATCCGTACATCGCCCAGTCCCGTTTCGAAGCTTTGCGCGTTCAGGAGATCAAGTCGCTCGACGCCCTGCTCGAGCAATCAGACATCGTGACCGTTCACACTCCGCTGACTGACGAAACGAAGGGTATGATCGGCAAGCGGGAGATCGCGCGGCTTCCTCAGCAGTCTATCGTGGTGAACATGGCTCGCGGCGGCATCGTCGATGAAAGGGCGTTACTGGAAGCGTTGGGCAACAAGTATCTCCTCGGGGCAGTCGTCGATGCCTACGAAAAAGAGCCCTTGGCTGCCGACCATCCCCTGCGGGCGCTTCCGAACGTACTGCTTACTCCGCACATCGGCGCGTCAACGACTGAAGCGCAGCGCAACGTCGCAGTCGACGTCTGCATGGCAGTACGTGACGCACTTCTCAGCGGCGAGCTGTCGCGCTCCATCAATGTCGCCGACGTTGGTGGACAGTGGGCGGAGGTCGAGCCGGCGCTGACACTGGCGCGGCGCGCGGCGGCGGTGGGAAGAGCGATATTAGCAGCTCAAGGCACGCGCGCAATCCAACGAGTTGATGTTCGCTCGGGCTCGGCGTTGACCACTGCGAAGAGCGCGCTGCTCGCATCGGCCGCACGTGGCCTGCTGGAAGGCACAGTGGAACAGGAGCGCCTCAATCTCATCAATGCTCGCGCAATGGCCGAGATTCGCGGAATAGATCTTTCGACCACGGAGACTCCGATCCAGGATAATCCCTATGCGGTCGAAGTGAGATTGAGCGGCGGAATGCAGGAAATTGCGATTACTGGAACCGCACAACCAGGTGCAGCCGCGCGTTTCACGCGAATTGGCGCTTTCCACGTGGACATTCAACCGCGCGATACACTGCTGATCCTCACCAACAACGATGTTCCAGGCGTGATTGGCCGCGTGGGAACCCTACTCGGCGAGGCGGGCGTCAACATCGCCGAATATCATCAGGCGCGTCTGGCTCAAGGAGGCCAGGCTCTTGCCGCCGTGTCGGTCGATGGAGACGTAAGCGAGACGATCCGCGAATCGCTGCTTCGTCTTCCTGATGTGTCGTCTGCTGCCGTCGTCTGCTTTCATTCCGGGTGAGTGTCGGCCTAAGCAGCGACAAAAGTGTCAGGGAAGCTTATTCAGCCGATGCATCCGGTCTTCATCTGGTTCCAGAGCTGGTAGCTCGACCTGAATCGGTGGAGGAAGTCGTCGAGCTGCTGCGTCAAGCGGCGACTGACCGCACGCCGATCACATGTGCGGGCGCACAGACGAGCACGACGGCTGCATCCATTACCGACAAGGGCGTGCTCCTCTCCCTTCGCGCACTCGATCGCATTTCAGCGATCGACGAAAGGGCAAGAACGATCAAGGTTGGGCCGGGGGCGCTTGTCGGCGAAATTAAGCGATCCGCGGCAACGGCCGGTCTTCTCTTCGCTCCAGACCCGACCAGCGAAGAAGAGTCCACGATTGGCGGAGCGATTGCCTGCAACGCGTCCGGGGCTCGCACGTTCAAGTACGGTGCAGCGCGGAAGCACGTGCAGGCACTCAAGGTAGTGATGGCAAACGGCGAGCTGATGGAGTTTCGGAGAACCAATCTCGAGAAGAACACCGCCGGCTACGCACTTGCCCACGATCCCATCGATTGGTTCATCGGGAGCGAAGGTACCCTCGGAATCGTGGTGGAAGCCGAGCTCGCTCTGCTACCGCTCCCGGCTCACGTTGTCGGACTCGCGGTCTTCTTCAGGACGGAGGAGGAAGCGCTGAGATTCGTGGTGGCGACGCGAGAGTCGGGTACGGTAGCGCCGCGGTGCATTGAGTACTTCGACGATCAGGCAATCGGCATCGCGCGCACTGTGGCTCAGGGTGGAATGTTGCCGGACGGATCGACGGCGATGATATACGTAGAAGAAGAAGTTGGCGATGATCTCGATTCCACACTTGGCAGATGGGGCGAACTCATCGAATCAATTGCTCCGGATTTCGATCCGCTCGTTTTTGATGGTGAGGCAAGGTTGAGAGAAGCCCGAAAAATTCGTCACAGTGTTCCATCGACGATGAATGAGCGGGGAACCAGGTACCGCGATGCAGGCGGGAGAAAGGTTTCTACCGACTGGGCGGTGCCGTATCATAAGGTCGGCGAGGCAATTCGAACTGCCCGTGCATTTGCTGCGGACCGTGGTGTTGAGCAAGCGGTGATCTATGGTCACGTCGGTAACGGGCACCCTCATCAGAATTTCATTGCTCGTAATGCGCGAGAGCTCGCTACCATAGAAGGGGTTGTCGAGCAGACGCTAAAACGCGTGCTTGCACTTGGCGGCACGGTGGCGGCGGAGCATGGGATCGGAAAGATCAAGCGCAGGTGGCTTCCGCTCCAGATGAATGGGCTACAGATCGCAATGATGACGGCAGTAAAGAGAGAGCTGGACCCTCTTGGAATTCTCGCACCCGGGAATATCCTGTGAGCCGCTTCAATTCCGTTGTCTTCGATGTCGACTCGACGTTGAGCGGTATCGAAGGAATTGACTGGCTGGCCGCATTGCGTGGTGCTGACGTCGAAGCATGGAGCGCCGAGCTGACGGCAAGGGCGATGAAGGGGGAACTTCCGATCGAAGCCGTTTATGGTGAAAGGATGCATGCGGTGAAGCCCGCCATGGCGGAAATCGAGCGGTTGGGGCGAGCATACGTCGAGCGCATTGCGCCGCGCGCCCGGGAAACACTTACCGAGCTCCGAGCACATGGGATAGATCTGGTGATGGTCAGCGGCGGACTGCGTGAGGCGATATTGCCTCTCGCCAGGGAGCTGGGAGTTGACGAACAGCAAGTCCACGCGGTGTCCATCTTCTTCGACGAAGAGGGAAATTACGCCGGGTTCGATGAGCGGTCTCTTCTAACGCGGCAGAACGGGAAACGGACGACTGTACGCGACATGGGTCTCAGGGGTCCGATATTGGCAGTCGGAGATGGCATGACGGATTGCGAAATCAAACCCGTCGTGGATAGCTTCGCCGCCTTTACTGGATTCATGCGACGCGAGCCCGTTGTGCAGCGCGCCGATTTCGTGATCGAGAATTTCGACCAATTGAGAGAACTCATACTGGAATGATCCCCATAACAACCTTCGGCACTTTTTTCCTGCCAGGACCGACCGAAGTTCGCGAAGAAATCATGACGGCCATGCTTCAGCCGATGATTCCACATCGCGGGCCGGAGTTCGAGAAACTCTTCGAGCGGCTTCAGCAGGGCCTTCGTCCCATATTCAAGACGGAGCGCCCGGTTTACATCAGCTCATCGTCGGCGACCGGAATGATGGAGGCTGCGATCCGCTGCGCTGCTCCGGGCCGGATCCTCTGTCTGGTGAACGGAGCGTTCTCGGAGCGATTCGCGCACATCGCGTCGATGTGCGCGCGCGATGTTGATCGCTACGAAGTCGCGTGGGGACAGGTGCACGCGATTCCCCAGCTGGACGAGCGTCTCTCGATGCGAAAATACACCGCCATCACAGTAGTTCATTCCGAGACATCGACCGGCGCGTTGAACGATGTGCGCGCAATCTCGGATTGCGCACACCGCCACGGTATTGCCTGCCTGATCGACAGCGTGAGCGGACTTGGCGGATCTGAGCTTCATTTCGATGAATGGAAGCTCGATTACGTTCTGACCGGCTCGCAAAAAGCGCTGGCCCTTCCGCCGGGTCTTTCTTTCGCTGTCGCATCGACGAGCTTCATCGATCAGGCCAATGGCACCCACGGTCGCGGCGTCTATTTCGACCTTGTCGAGCTGGATGCGTACGCGCGGCGGAACCAAACGCCGAGCACGCCGGCGCTCACTCTGCTCTACGCGCTGGAAGCGCAGGCCAAATCGATTGCGGCAGAGGGGCTCGAGGCCCGCTGGGCACGGCACAAGGCAATGGCTATCCGCACACAGGAATGGATTACAAAGATCAGCGACGAAACGGGGAAGAAGTTGGGCAACATCGCTCCTCTCGGATCTCAATCGCCGACGGTATCCACCATCAGGCTTCCCTCGGATGTCCCGGCGGAAGCCTTCACTGCCGCAGTGGCAAAGCGCGGGATTGTAGTCGGAACCGGTTACGGCAAGTTGAAGAGCTCCACCTTTCGCATTGGCCACATGGGTGACCACACCATGGAATCGCTCGAGCGCTGCCTTGCAGCGTGTTCGATCGTGCTGCGTTCTTGACTCAGGTATCAGTCTCGAATGCCGGTGTCGAATTCGGCGCGTCAAAGATCTTCGGGGGAATAACATTCACCGTAGGGCGGGGCGATCGTTGGGGGATCCTCGGCCGGAACGGAAGCGGCAAGACGACGCTCTTCCGCCTGATTATCGGCACGTATCAGCCGACCGAAGGAGTCGTCACACGCCAGCCCGGCCTGCGTTTCGGCCTCCTCGAGCAACACCGTGACTTCGGTGGGGCCAAGACAGTGTGGGAAGCTGGCGCAGGGGAGTTCGCCGATCTGCTCGCGCTGGAGCTTTCCCTTGCCGAACAGGCCAACCTCCTATCGCAGGTAGGTGAGTCCGCGATGCCGCAAATGCTTGCCAAGTATGATCGCGACCTCGAGCGATTTGATCGCGAAGGCGGATATACTTTCACTCCACGGGTGGATGCCGTCCTGCAGGGACTGGGTTTCAATGCGGAGAAAGCCCGGACCCAGCCGCTCGAACAGTTGAGTGGTGGTGAACGCGGAAGGCTTGGTCTGGCGAGGCAACTGGTGAGTGCCGCCGACGTCCTGCTTTTGGATGAGCCAACGAATCACCTCGATCTGGAAACGACGCGCTGGCTGGAGGATTACCTTCGAAATACCGACAAGACGGTCTTGCTGATCAGTCATGATCGTGCATTTCTCGCCAACGTAGTGGATCACGTGCTCCATCTCGAGGGCGGAAGTGCGGTCGCGTATTCGGGAAGCTACGAATCATTCGTGGTGCAGCGGGAAGAACGAAGGCTAAGCCAGCGCCGCGCCTACGATAAACAGCGCAAGGTGATAGCCGAAGAGGAGGACTACATCAGGCGCAACATCGCTGGCCAGAACTCGAAACAGGCCAAAGGCAGGCGCAAGCGGCTCAGCAGAGCTCCGCGACTCAGCTCTCCCACCGCGGAAGAAGGGAGCGCCATGGGGCTGAGACTCGATGTATCAGCGCGAGGCGGCGATCAGGTCGCGATAGCGCGGAGTGTAACGCTGGAGGTCGAAGGAAGAACCCTGATCTCGGACTTTACCGCAACCATTCAGCGTGGCGATGTTGTCGGCTTCGTCGGTCCGAACGGCAGTGGGAAATCGACGTTCCTTCGTGCGCTAATGGGCGAGCGCGATGTCTCAGGCGGAGAGTTGAGGGTAGGCGGCTCCGTTCAGCCGAGCTACTACCGCCAGGATATGGCGCAGGTGCCGATGGATCGAACGCTCTACGACGTCATAAGCGAGCTAAGGCCACAATGGGAACGCCGACAGGTTCAGGGTCATCTCGCCAGGTTCGGATTTTCCGGCGATGAAGCTCAGCGTCGAGCCGACACGCTGTCTGGTGGAGAGCGGGCTCGGGTCGCGCTCGCGATGATGGTACTCGGCCGGGCGAACTTCCTTCTACTCGACGAGCCGACCAATCACCTCGACATTGAATCGGTGGAAGCACTCGAGGACGCCCTCGGGGAGTACGAAGGAACGATACTGCTGGTTAGCCATGACCGCGCGATGCTGGAGGCGCTGACGTCGCGAGTGTGGATTTTGCATGAACGCCACATCACCGATTTCCCCGGATCCTTCACCGAATGGGAGGAGCAGAGTCGGGAGCGCGAGCACGCGGCCGCAGTCACGGCCGCGGAGCAGGAATCGTTGCGACGGGTCAAGGAGCATAAGACGACCAAACGGCGCGAAGCACAGGGAGTCGAGAGCCGTGCAGCGCTTCGCGAAGTACGTCGGCGAGTCGAGGACTCGGAGAAAGAGGTTGCTGCACTCGAGAAAAAGATCGTGGAGCTTACGGCGCTGCTCGAGGATCCCGAGCTCTACACGAGCCGCGAGGGAACCGAAAAATCTCTGATCGCCGGCAGGGAGCTGGACGAAACACGGCGTCGGCTCGACATCGCCCTTGAAAACTGGACGGCGGTGACGGAACGTGCGGAGCAGCTATCGGCGACCTGATCGAATCAGAACTCGCCGATGAATCCTATCTCCACTTCGAGATGTTGGTCGAACCGCTCATGCACCTTGTCCTGCGCCATCGTGATTAGCTCGCGGACATCCTTCGCGGTTGCCTTCCCGAGATTAACCATGATGTTCGCGTGGATGTGGGAGATCTGGGCATCACCATGTCGGAAACCCTTCAATCCGACCTGATCGATCAGGCGGCCGGCTCCCACGCCTTCGATCTTCTTGAAGATCGAGCCGGCGCTGGGATGATACTCGAGCCAGGGATGCTTGCCGCCCCGCCAGCTCAGGTTTTCCTGCATGATGCGATGCATCACCGATTTGTCCCCGGGCTCGAGCTGGAACGTCACCGCCAGCGCGATGTCCCGCTGCTTGTGGAGCGTACTCGTGTCGTAGCCGAACTGCATGTATTCCCTGTCGACGGTTTTCCGCTTCCCGTCGTAGGTCAGCAGCTCGGCCGTCTGAAAGATCTCGGCAATGAACATCGTTCTCTCACGGTCTGGGGCAGGTGAGAGAAAGTGTAGATTCTGCCAGACGGCCCCGCCGACTGTGCTGGGGATTCCAACGTAGTGTTCGAGCCCCGACAGCCCGCGCTCGACGGCCTGGGGTATCAACTTCGCCATCACCGCACCGCTCTCGACCCAGAGTCTTCCGTCATTGAAGAACTCGAGGTGGCTCGAGGTATTGCGGATGATCAGGCCGCGGAACCCCTTGTCGCCGATGAGAATGTTGGCGCCGAGTCCGAGCACGAAATACTCGAGTCCGAGCTCCCGGGCGGCAGTAACTGCCCCTGCCAGTTCCTCGACCGATGTTGCATCGTAAAAGAGATCGGCTGGACCACCAATCCTGAATGTGGTGTATTGAGCAAGAGGCTCATTGCGCTTGAGCCTCTTGGCGTCGAGCCGAGTTATCAATTGCCCGTAGTAGTCCGAGCGGGCTTTCCCAGAATCTGACATGTCCGAAAGAAAAGGTGTCTGGCGTTACTGCGCCACTCTTGTGCTTCTCGTATCGGTACTCGCTCCGATGCAGGCGCGGGGCCAGCGAGCGGAGCTCGCGAAGATCATTCAACGGAAGGTTCTGGCTAATGGCCTCGAGGTAATCGTCGTCGAAAACCACGGTGTCCCATTAGCGACGATCGAAATCGACGTAAAGAACGGGTCGTTTACGCAGACCCCCGAGTACGAAGGACTGGCTCACATGTACGAGCACATGTTCTTCCGCGCCAATTCGAAGTATCCGGAGCCCAATCAATTCTGGGACAGGGCGTCGGACCTCGGAGCGGTGTTCAACGGAACCACCCAGGAAGAAAGAGTCAACTACTACATGACCGTCCCCGCGGAAAAGCTGGGAAACGGAATCGAGCTGCTGGCCACGGCGCTGAAAGGCCCGTTGTTCCGTCGCGACGAGCTCGAGCGGGAGCGGCAGGTTGTAATCGGGGAGTACGACCGAAATGAATCGAGCCCGTTCTTCGAGCTCTCGCGCCAGGCGGATGCGAAGCTTTATCCCGGCAACTTCAGCAGAAAGGATGTAATCGGTAACCGGCAGATAGTACTGACCACGACGCCCGAAAAAATGCGCGTCATTCAGAACAAGTATTATGTCCCGAACAACTCTGTTCTGATCGTTGCCGGCGATGTGAGCCCTGCAGCTGTGTTTGCTCTCGCCGAGCGGGAGCTAGGGCAGTGGGGTCGCGGTGCCGACCCATTCGTCGCCGATCCGATTCCGACTATTCCTCCTCTTCGGAAAAGCCAGGGAGTGCTCGTTGAGGCACCCGTGGGCGCGGTGACCGTGCAGGTTCAGTGGCAGGGTCCGAGCGTCGGACTGGATCCCAAGTCTACGTACGCGGCGGACGTCTTTTCGGACGTGATGAACGATCCACGGTCGCAGTTCCAGCAAAGGCTTGTCGACAGCGGACTATGGCAAGCCGTGGGCGTCAATTACTACACGCTCAATCACACCGGACCGATTACAATCAGCGGACAGACATCGCCTGAACAGCTTCGCGAAGCGCTCGCGGCCCTCTACGGCGAGATAGCGAAGTTCGATACCCCGGGCTACTTCACATCGGACGAGCTCGAGGCGGTCAAGGCGCATCGCGCTGTAACTTCCGCATTCGATCGTGAGCGGGCCTCGGGGTTTGCGCACACGCTGGGGTTCTGGTGGAGCGTCGCCAGCCTCGAGTATTACATGGGATACGTTGACTACATGGCACAGCAGACACTTGGGGACCTCCGCGCGTACGCGCGCCGCTACATCGTGGGGAAGCCGCACATTGCGGGAGTTCTCATTGCGCCTGATGCACGGCAGTCGCTGAAGCTCGCTCCAGAAGACCTGGTGATGGCGGGGACACGCTGATGCTGCTTTCAATTGCGCTGGCGCTGGCAACGGCCACTACGAGCTTTGATGTATCGGGCGTGCACGTCATTTTGCGGCAGAACGACGCCAACAACGTCGTCGCGGCAAACCTCTATTTGTTGGGCGGAGCCCGGCAGGTCACTGAGGCGAACGCGGGGATCGAGCCCATCCTGCTCGATGTCTCCGAGCGCGGAACCAAAAAGTTCCCCAAGAATTCGCTGCGTCGCGCGATGTCGCTTCTGGGGAGCGAGATGGTAGTTGCTCCGAACGCAGACTGGACGATGTTTGGAATCCGCTCGAGCACTGAAGTATTCGATTCCACCTGGTCGATATTCGCCGATCGGGTAATGCATCCGAACCTGGCCAAGTCGGAAATAAGCCTGGTGAAGGCTCAATACCTGTCCGGAATCAGACAGCGGAGAGATGATCCCGATGCGCTGGCAGACTATCTCGCGGACAGCATCACTTATGTGGGCCACCCGTATGCGGTCTCGGTCGTAGGCAACGAGAAATCGATCCAGGCTGTCGACTCGGCGTCACTGCGTGAGTATCACCGCACACAATTCGTGACGTCCCGAATGCTGCTGGTCGTGGTGGGGAACGTCGACCGCGCACACATCGAGCGGCTCGTGAACCAATCGATCGGGCAGCTTCCTCGCGGCAGCTACAGGTGGACTGCGCCTCCGCGTATTCCCGAGGCACAGACAGCGGTCGTGATCGAGCGTCGCCAGCTGCCCACCAACTACATACTGGGCTACTACAGTGGCCCGCTCGCGGGTGGCGAAGACTATCAGGCGCTCAGAGTCGCGACATCGGTTCTGACCGGCCGCATGTTCGCGGAGATTCGGACCCGGGAGAATCTTACCTATGATGTGCACGCACCTTTTGTCGATCGGGCGGCGACCACGGGGGGACTGTACGTCTCGACGGTTGCTCCGGACACGACACTGAAGCTGATGCGCGCGGCGATCGTGGATCTCCAGCAGGGAATGCTCGACCCGGTTGGGCTCAAGCAGCTCGAAGAACAGTTCATAACTGAATACTTCCTCGACAACGAAACCAACGCGGCCCAGGCGGACTTCCTGGCGCGATCACAGCTTTATGAAGGCGACTACCGGGAAGCCGATCGCTTCGTGGACGAGTTGAAGAGTGTAACCCCCGAAGCGGTTCAGAGAGTGGCGAGGAAATACATGAAAGGCTTCCGCTTCGCGTATGTCGGCGATCCATCGAAGTTGGATCCACGCACGATCAGTTTGTTCTGACGACCGGAGAGCGTCGACGCGGCAGTAGCGCCTATTCCGCGAATTCCTCGGCCACAGCCCGCGGATCCATCGCACCACTATAAAGCGCCATCCCAACGATGGCGGCCGCGACACCGCGGTCTTCCAAGGCGCGCAGATGGTTGAGGCTTCCGAGCCCGCCCGATGCAAAGACCGGAAAATCCGCCGTCTCGGCGACGTCCTCCATGAGCGGCAAATCCGTTCCGTGCATCGCTGCCTCCCGATGGACGGCGGTCACCAGTACGCCCGCGAGAGGCAGCCCGTTGAGCTCTTCAACGAGGTCCAGTACGAGCTTGGGATGGGTGCGCGTCCAGCCGTGAGACAGGATCTTCCGATCGCGGACATCCGCGGCGACGACGATACAGCTCGGGAAAAGACCGCTCATCTCCGCGAGCCAATCGGGGTCTTCCAGCGCACGCGTGCCAATGACTACGCGCTGGGCTCCATCGTCGAGCGAGCGCTGAATCAATTCCCTGCTTCGTATTCCTCCGCCCAGCTGTACCTCAACGTCGGTCGCTCCGAGAATCGCCTGAATTTCGGGCGCGTTGTTTCCCCGTCCCGCCACTGCATCCAGGTCGACCAGGTGAAGGTGCCGGAATCCGTATTGCCTCCAGGCAATGGCGACTCCAACGGGATCGGGAATTCGGATTAGCTCCTGGTCGTAGGAGCCAGCTGCGACCTGAACGCACGCGCCGCCTCGCAGGTCGAGCGCGGGGATTGCAATCATCCGGCGCGCCTCAGCATCAGGGCACGAATCATGAGAGGCGAAGGTGCTGCATCAATTGCATGTTAGCGAGCTTGTGAATAAATTCACAATCTGTGAAGTAAAAAAATAAACTTGTAAGTGCACTACTGTACGGCTCTGGGAGGCCTGATAAAGATGCGGTTCTACGGATTCGCGGTTGCGGTTGGAGTAATTACGCTCGGTGCCTGCGCAGGCGGAGAAAAGAAGCCTGCTGATACGACGCACGTCGCGGTGGATACGAGCTCGACGACGACTACCACTACCGGTACGACAACCACCGGCACGACTGGCGGCGCTGTCGCGATGGCTCCAATTACCGGTGTAACCAAGACGGTAAACATGCTCGGAGATGCAAAGGGCTATCGGTTCGAGCCCTCCAACTTCACGATTAAGCAGGGAGATGGCGTCAAGTTCGTGGTCGTGGGCGGCGGTCCACACAACGTCGCGTTCGATCCCGCAACGATTTCGCCCGATGTCAAAGCCCAGCTCGATGCCAACATGGGCACGGACAAGATGGGTGAGCTCTCCAGCAACATGAAGATGAACCCCGGCGAGTCGGTCACGATCTCGTTCGGCAACATCAAACCCGGCCAGTACCCGTATCATTGCGTTCCACACCTTGCTCTGAACATGAAGGGTGTCATCACGGTTCAGTAAGATTTGGATGACAAAAACGGCGGAGCGTTCGCCCCGCCGCTTTTGTCATCCCGGCACGACCGAACGGCGTTTAGATTGCGTCGTTGACGGGAACACAAGCGCGATCTCGGTCCGTAGTGCCGGGATGCCCTCCCAAGAACGGACCCTCTCGCGCGCGCGCCATACTCAGTGAATCTTTGACGGATGAACGTTCATAGCATTGCACGGATGAGCGGCGGCTCGGCCTACCTCTGGATGGCGGCACGTGCCAGGAACGCGCTTCGCCGGGTCGTAGTGTTTGGCATCGTTGGCGGCGTGGTCTTTGTCGGGGCATTGATCGCGTTCGTCCTCGTTCCGAGAAATGCTTCGCGAAAGGCGCTAGCAGTAGCCGCGAAAATCGAGACCCGAGCTGATTCCGGCCCAACCGTCGCGGCGAGGGGCCGCTATCTGGCCGAGCTGACTTTCACGGACTCCGTGCTGAATGCAACACGGCGCGCTCTGATGCCCGTTCCGGCAGCTGTCATAGATACCTTCCCGCCGGCAGTCCGTGCGCAACGTGATTCTCTGAGCGCAGAGCTCGCGACGCTCAATCGTTTGATCGACAGAGTCGAGAACGCTCCCCTTCCCACCTCCTATCGCGCGCTTGCTGCATCACCCCCGGTGGCGGCTGATCCTAAAGTTCGGGTACTACTCGACTCTTTGGCGGACGTTGAGCGCGACCGAAATATGTATGGTGGCGTGGGAACAGTGGACCCGGTGTATCTGTCGCTGACGTCGAGAGCAAACGCGATTGGCCGTCAAATACAGGCGATCGCAGATGCAAAACGCGGTGAGATACGAGGAAAGCTAGCGCTGATACGCCCGACTGCCGCTCCGGTTGTGAAGCCCGTCATAACGGTAGATACGACAAAGCTTGTCGCTCAGCGCGCGACCGCCCAGCAGAACTATACGGCTGCGGCAGGACAGCTGGATCAGATAAGTCAGAAAAACGCTCGCATCGACCGTGAGTCGGCGCATGCCCGGGAGCTTGCCAACGTGGGTGCGCCACCGTGGGCGATGCTTGCCGCCGCGGTAGTGCTCGCACTCGCGGTTGGATTTGCGGCATCGTTCGGAACGGAGCTCAAACGGCCGCACATCGCTGACCCGCGTGAGGCGGAGCAGATAAGCGGTTCGCGCGTGCTCACTGTGATCAAGCCGCCGGAAGTCGTCGTGGAAAGAAGCCGCCGGCAGGCGGATGTCGAGGCACCACCGCTGATCGATGTCGTGTCGGAGAGTTACAGAACTCTCTACTTGCACATCGCGTCGATCGAAGCGAGCGTCCCTATCGTCACGATTACTGGCGACGACCCGGGCATTGTCGCGACTGTCGCGGCGAACCTTGCTGCATCCGCAGCCTACGAGGCGCGCAGTACTCTGCTCGTCGACGTCGATCCGACCACATGCAGCGTCGCGAGCGTCCTGCGAATCCGACCCGACCCCGGGCTCTCGGGAATCATCACGGGCAGCTCAACCTGGCCGGAAGCCATCGTTCCGACGACCATCGGCCGCGACCGTCCGCTCGATGTGCTTCCGAGCGGTACGCGGCGCTCCGGACTTCCGGAGGCAAATGTCGTCGAGGACGTGCGCAAAGAGCTCGCTCGCATGCAGCGACGCTATGACTTCATCATCATCGCGGCTCCAACCAGCTACGTCCAGCGGAGCGCCAGCAGCATCATCCCGGCTCCGGATGTGATCCTCTGTGCGCGAATCGCCCACACCACAGTGGGGGGTCTCAAAACCGCGGTGGACAACCTTCGCAGAGCGGACATGCGCATTCACGGACTCGTGTTATGGGATGCGGAAATGCCGCAGCTGGAGACGCGCGAAGAAATGCTCGGGGCGACACGACAATCAGGAGCGTTTCAGCCGGAGCTCGCGACAGCGCGGTAACCGGCAATGACCGAAACAATTCCTGATCTGAGAAATGTCCCGAAAGCTCGCGCCTACGCCGAATTGAGGGGACACAGCGATGCCATTCTTGAGGGCGTGAATGACGATGTCACGGCGATGGCCACGATGGCCGCTCTGGTGCATCATGCGTTCGGCCATCTATGGACAGGCTTCTACCGCGTGGTCGTCCCCGGACAGCTTCTCCGAGTCGGGCCGTACCAGGGAAGCCTCGGCTGCCTCGATATTGCGTTTGGCCGGGGGGTGTGCGGGACAGCCGCCGCGGAAATGAAAACCGTAATTGTCCCAGATGTCGAAAAATTTCCCGGGCACATCGCCTGTGATGCGCGATCCCGATCCGAGATCGTCGTCCCCGTTCTCGATCGACGGGGTGATTTAATCGCGGTTCTCGACATAGATTCTGGCCAGCTTGATGCGTTCAAGGCAGAAGACCAGCAAGGGCTCGAACGACTCGTGTCCTGGTTCGCAACATTGAAGCAATGACAGTCACCGGTTACTCCGACGCGATCAATCACGCACTCGCGTTCGCGGCCAAGCATCACGACCGCCAGGTGCGAAAGGGAACGAAGCTTCCCTACCTCACGCACCCCGCGAACGTGGCGGTGATTCTCACTCGATATGGCCGCGACAGCGATACGATCGTCTCCGGAATCCTGCACGATGTGATCGAGGACAGTGTTCGGGAGGGCTATACCCGGGAGATGCTGGAGCAGCGGATCGGTGACAAATTCGGCGCGAAGGTTCTGGATACGGTGTTGGCCGTCACCTACCGCAAGCACGACGACGACGGAGTGGAGCTTTCGGGCGAGGACCGCAAGGTAGACTATCTGGAGCGGCTCGCAGGTGCGAGCGAAGAAGCGCGCTGGGTCTGCGCCGCCGACAAGGTTCACAATGCGTCATCGATCATATCGGACTTACGGAGAACCGTGGATCCCGAGACAATTTGGGGTCGCTTCGGTGGGGACAGAGCTGGAATAGGCCGCTGGTATCGTCAAGTCTACGAAAGACTTCGTGAGCTCGGATTCGATGCTCCGATAATGGCGGAGCTGGACAAGGCTTCCGGCGAGCTTCAAACACTCGCCGGCTGAAGCAAGCGCTATCCGAGCGTAGCCGGCATCCCCGCGCCGTAGGTCTTCTCGACGTATTCCTCGAGCATCCTCAAGAACTCCGGAATGATCGTGTCGCCTTTGAGGGTGACCATCAGCTTGCCGTCGACGTACACCGGCGCCTTCGGCTCCTCGGAAGTACCGGGGAGGGAGATGCCGATATTCGCGTGCTTCGATTCTCCCGGCCCGTTGACGATGCACCCCATCACCGCCACTTTCATCTCTATCACACCGGGATACCGGTCGCGCCACGCCGGCATTTGGTCCCGCAAATAGGTCTGAATGTCTTCCGCCATGTGCTGGAAGAAAGTCGACGTAGTGCGGCCACACCCCGGACACGCGGTGACCTGTGGATTGAAGCTCTGCAGCTCGAGCGACTGAAGGATCTGCTGTGCGACGTTAACCTCTTCTGTCCGATCTCCACCGGGGCGCGGAGTCAGGGAAACGCGAATTGTGTCTCCAATTCCCTCCGACAACAGGATCGACAGCGCTGCCGTGCTGGCGACGACGCCCTTTGAGCCCATCCCTGCTTCGGTGAGACCGAGATGCAGCGGATAATCGCATCGGGCCGCGAGCTGGCGGTAGACCTCCAGGAGATCCTGAACGCCCGATACCTTCGCCGAAATGATGATGCGGTCATGACCGAGTCCCATCTCTTCGGCGATGAACGCCGACCGCAGCGCGCTCTGGATCATCGCCTCGATGTAGATTTCCTTCGCGGCACGCGGCTGGGCGCCACGTGCGTTGTCGTCCATCAGCGTCGTGAGGAGATCCTGGTCGAGCGAGCCCCAGTTCACACCGATCCTGACGGGCTTGTTGTTGTCTAGTGCTATCTGGATGATCGTTCGAAAATTCTCGTCGCGCCGCTTTCCACCCACATTGCCCGGATTGATTCGGTATTTGGCGAGTGTCTTTGCCGCCGCGGGATACTTCGCAAGCAGCAAATGACCGTTGTAGTGGAAGTCTCCGATCAGCGGAACCGAGACGCCCATGTCAGCGAGTCTGCTCGCGATCTCCGGCAGAGAGCGAGCCGCGTCGTCGTTGTTGACCGTCACACGGACCAGGCGGCTTCCCGCTCTCGCCAACTCCGCTACCTGGAGAGCTGTACCCGAGGCGTCGCCGGTATCGGTGTTTGTCATGGACTGCACGACGATAGGATGGGCCGACCCGACGGGTACGCCACCTACGATGGCAATCGCAGTCTTTCTGCGCGCGATAATGGTCAACGGTTCTTGCGTGTGTTGAATTTGAAAGCTAATTCCCTCTCGCGAGCGCTGCATGAAGCGGCACGCAGCTTCCCTTCCATGGAGCTCTGATGGCTGATACCCCGGAAATTACGGAGACCCCGATTGCTCCCGCTCCGGTAAAAAAAACGCGAAACAAGGTGTTGATCGCGTTGCTCTTTCTTCTCCTCGTTCCCGTGATCATCATTGCTCTCTGGATCTGGATAGCGCTCGGCTACACCTATGCGTCGGGCGAACGTGCTGGCTATATCCAGAAGATTTCCAAGAAAGGGTGGCTTTGTAAGACGTGGGAAGGCGAGCTCGCCATGGCAAATCTGCCAGGAACGATGCCTCAAATCTTCACTTTTACCGTCCGGAATGACTCGGTTGCCCACGTCATCGAGCAGAATGCCGGTAAACAAGTGTCGCTGACCTATGAACAACACCGGGGAGTGCCCACTTCATGTTTTGGGGAAACTGAGTATTTCGTAACGGGGGCACATAGGATAGGGCTCTGAATTCTCCTATTGTCTGCTCAGCCGGTCCTTGCTATTTTTCCGCCAAGTCGGAGCCAGGAGTACGGGTGAATGCCCTTGCTACGGGTTCAAGTCCAATGCGGGGTTAGAGAGACCCGCGTATCAGATTGTCGAGGGTCGGGCGTGTTTCAGCTCCCCAAGACACAATTTCTCCAGGAGTAGGGAATGCGTACGACCGGCAAAGTGAAGTGGTTCAACGACGCGAAGGGCTTTGGATTCATCACACCTGACAACGGGCAGAAGGATTGCTTCGTTCACTACAGTGCGATCTCCGGCTCGGGCTTCAAGTCCCTTGCTGAAGGTGATGCTGTAGAGTTCGACATCGTCGAGGGTCAGAAGGGTCCGGCTGCCGAGAACGTGACGAAGGCTTCTTAAGCCACGTCCGCTTCACTGGCACAATCTGGCGGGGCGTCTCAGTCGAGGCGCCCCGTTTGGGTTTTTGGGGGACGACCACGTCTTGGGACGGGCGCGATTTCGACGGCGGTTTCCAGCCGTTCGAGCAACTCTGCCCGAAATGACGATATGTCGAGTGCGAGATTCAATCCTCGTGACCCGGCAAATCGACCTTGGTTCTTCGCGAGACCCTCGGCCACTGCGATCGCCCTTGACGTGGGCAGCCCGAGTTCTTGGATCAGCAAAACTGCTAACGCCAACACAACCAAGCCCTCAACTGTGAGCCGACGAGATACTCCCTGGCGCTCCTGCGCGACTCCAGAAACGCGCTGGTGCGATAAAACGTTGTCGAGCCACTTGATGGGAGTTCCTATGGTAAGTGCCGCTGTGGCAATAGTATACGCACGAGCCATAAATTATCCTAATATTTGAGGATAATTAAATCTATACCTTTCTTGCTTTTCGGTCCGATGCGGTCCTCTCGTTATATTGGTGCCAACTCACAGCCCCTACGATGATGAACTTCCTTGGGTGGATAAGATGAAGCGACTTCTTCAAGTCATAGCTATTTCGGTTCTTGCTTCAGTTGTACTCTCAAATGAAGCAGCCGGTCAGAAGACGTATGCCCTCGGAATTGGCGGAGGCGCGGCCATACCCGTTGGGAAGTTGGGCGACACTCAGGTTACTGGATTCAATGGGATAGTCGCCCTCGCGGTCGGCGTAGCCGAGCTATCGATTGGGCTTCGATTTGACGGGATCTATAACAACTTCTCGCGCAAGAACGTCGTTTCGACGCAAGCCGGACCGACCAATACTTACGGTTTTCGAATCGCCGGTCTACTGGGCAATGTGATCTACGCCTTTCCGGGAACGAGCGCAAAGAGCTACATCATCGCAGGCGGAGGGCTGTACAACACCAGGCTCGATTCAGCGGGATCCAAGTCGGAAAACCATTTCGGACTGAATGCAGGACTCGGAGTGACATTCGGATTGGGACCCATCGCGAGCTTCCTGGAGTCGAGATACCACTTCATATCACGCGAGCCGGCGAAAGGTGGTGTAATTCACTTTGTCCCAATCACGCTCGGACTGATGTTCTAGGTTTGAAAAAAGGCGCACAATTATGCGCCTTTTTTGTCGGAGCTGTCTTTCTCTAGATCGTGCGAAGCACCAGTTCGTTACCTCGTGCTGCTTCGGCTACAGGCCACAGCGCCTCATGCGCGAAGCGAAGCTGCGCGCTGAGAGCGGTTGGACCTGTACCGCCGGGAACGTCACGACGCGCCACCGAGCGCGCCGGCTCGAGCCAGTCGAGAACGTCGTCGCCGAACAGTGAATGCGCAGCCCTGAACGACGCGTTGGGCAGAGCGTCAAGCTCGCAGTCCTCGCGCTCACTTTCGCGAATCAGTGACCCGACTGCAGAATGGGCTTCGCGAAAGGTGGCTCCCTTCTCTACCAGATAGTCGGCGAGATCAGTCGCCATCATGCTGCTCGAGAGCGCGGCGCGCATTCGCCTGGCGTTGAACCGAATCTCCTGGAGCGCCCCGGCCACAGCCGGGAGCACGAGCAGAATCGTGTCAACCGCGTCGAACAACACGCGCTTGTCGTCCTGCAGATCCTTGTTATAGCCGCTGGGCAAGCCCTTGAGAGTCGCCAGAAGCGTCGTCAGATCACCGATGGCGCGCGCACCTGATCCACGCGCAAGCTCCAACGCATCGGGATTGCGTTTCTGCGGCATCATGCTCGAGCCCGTTGTGAACGCATCGCCGAACTGAACGAATCCGAACTCGCTCGAGCCGTAAATGATCAGATCTTCGGCGAGTCGCGAGAGATGCGTGGCCGTCATTGCCACCGCGAACAACAACTCGGCCACGAAATCTCTGTCCCCAACGGCGTCGATGCTGTTCTGCGACACAGAGCTGAAACCGAGGCTGCCCTGGAGGAGCACTCGTGAGATCGGGAACGCACACCCCGCGATCGCACCCGAGCCGAGCGGCAGCACCGCCGCGGCCCGTGATGCCGAAGCAATCCGCGCCCGATCCCGCTCGAGCGGCCAGAAGTGCGACAACATCCAGTGTGCAGCGGATACGGGTTGAGCGCGCTGCAGATGCGTGTATGCCGGCATCAGCACGTCGCCCAACGTCGCGGCGTGATCGAACATGACCCGCTGCAGATTGCGGACGGTGATATCGAGCTTCGTACACGCGTCCATCGACCAGAGGCGCGTCGCCGTAGCTACCTGATCATTCCGGCTGCGGCCGGTGTGAAGCTTCGAGGCTACGTCCCCCACTTCATCGTGAAGCATCCGGTCGATCAGCGTGTGCACATCCTCATCGGATGAGAGCGGCTGCGCTCCGGCCGCGAGCTTCTGGCCGACCATAGCGAGCCCGCGCTCGATTTTCTTGCTTTCCTCGAGCGTCAGGACTCCAGCTCCCCAAAGAGCCACGGCCCAAGCCTGAGATAGATTGATATCGAACGGCCAGAGGCGATAATCGGTGCCGATGGAGCGGTTGAGTGCCTCCAGAGCAGCCGCGGTGGGAGTCGAGAAGCGTCCTCCCCATAGCTTGTGAGATGCGTGGTCCGACATGGCGGTCTCCTTGCCGGTCAAGCTATGGCCAGAGCCGCGGGCTCCTTAGCCTTCGTTTCGCTCTTGCGCTGTGCAGCCGCAGCCAGCTCCTGATCCCGGATGGCGCGAACGCGCGCAGAGAGTCCGTAGAGGCGTATGAATCCGGCAGCGTCGCTCTGCTCGTAAACGTCGTCTTCGCCGAACGTGACGAAACGCTCGTCGTAAAGAGCGTACTCGCTCTCGCGCCCGACCACCGATGCAGATCCCTTGAAGAGCTTGAGTGTCACGAACCCGGTGACGCGCTCCTGTGTCACGTTCACGAAAGCGTCATATGCCTCGCGCTCGGTTGTCCACCAGCGGCCTTCGTACACGAGATCCGCGTAGCGTGGAGCGATGTTATCCTTGGCGGCAAGAGTGCGGCGATCGAGCACCAGCTGCTCCAACTCGCTGTGAGCGGAATAGAGCAGGGTACCGCCTGGGGTTTCGTAGACGCCACGCGACTTCATCCCGACCAGACGATCCTCGACGAGATCGATTCGGCCGACGCCATGCCGTCCACCAATCGTATTGAGGGCGACGACGAGGTCCACCGCGTCGAGCTCGGCCCCATTTACCGACACCGGAGTTCCATTGAGGAACCCGATCGTGACTTCCTCGGCCTCGTCGGGAGCGTTTTCCGGAGCGGTCGTTAGCATGAACAGGTCAGCCGGTGGGGCGGTGGCTGGCTGCTCGAGGACGCCACCTTCGTGAGAGATATGCCAGATATTCCGGTCACGGGAATAGATCTTTTCCCTCGTCGCCGCGACGGGAATCCGGTGGGACTCGGCGTAGGCAATCGCGTCCTCGCGGCTCCGAATATCCCACTCGCGCCAGGGCGCGATAATCGGGAGATCCGGCGCAAAGGCGGCGTACGTCAGCTCGAAGCGAACCTGGTCGTTCCCTTTGCCGGTGCAGCCGTGAGCCAGCGCGTCGGCCCCAACCTGGCGCGCAATCTCGACTTGCCGGCGCGCGATGAGAGGGCGCCCCATTGAGGTGCCGAGGAGGTACTTCCGACCGTAGATAGCGCCAGCGCGGAGGGTGGGCCACACGAACTTTTCCACGAATTCCTGGCGCAGATCTTCGACGTAGCACTCGTCGGCACCCGATGCGATCGCTTTCGCCCGCACGCCCTCCAGCTCGTTTCCCTGGCCAATGTCCGCGGCGATGCAGATGACGCGAGCGCCGTACCGTTCCTTGAGCCAGGGGACGATGATGGATGTGTCGAGCCCACCGGAGTAGGCAAGGGCAATCGTACGGATCACAGGCGCCTCAATAAGTATTCAGTATGACTGAATATTTAATCGGTCCGGCCAGGCCCGTCAATGCTTTATCCGGGTTCTCCGGCGAGAGCCTTGAGGCGCCGGAGGACGCGGTCCCGGGCGGCGACGGAGCGACAGATGATCAGAATCGTGTCGTCACCTCCGACGGTGCCAAGGACATCGGACCATCCCTCGCCGTCGAGAGCAGCGGCGATGGGCTGAGCGCCTCCAGGGACCGTGCGCAAAACCAGCATCTCGCTAACACCATCGATGCGGAGGAAAAGCTGCGGCAGTAGGGTATCGAGCGCGGCTCTGCTTTCCTCTATGCTGCCGTCTGTAATTGCGTATCTGGCGCCTTCCGGAGTCGGGACCCGGGCGAGCCGCAACTCCCGGAGGTCGCGGGAGAGCGTCGCCTGTGTTACGTCCCACCCCCGTTGGAGCAGCATCTTCCGGAGATCCTCCTGGCTGCTCACGACTCGAGCGCCTACGATCTCGAGGATTGTGTCGTGTCGTTCGCGTTTGTTGGCCACGGAGGTGAGTTTAGCACCGCGGAAAGCATTGCGCGAGCGGACGACCAGGATCATTGACGTGCAGGGAGTGTAATGTTATGCATTCCTTATGCATAAAGTTCCGGTGGGAGTCCTCGGCGCGAGCGGATATGCGGGTCGGGAGCTGTGCGGGCTGATCGCACGGCACCCCAGGCTCGAGCTCACCTTCGCCTCTGCCAACGAGCAGCGGGGGCAGCGCGCCCGCATTGGAGTGACGGAGGTGACTTATGTCGCGACCGAGGACGCCCCCTTGAACAAGGCGGAGGTTGTCTTCACCGCGCTTCCGCATGGGGCATCTGCCAAGTGGGTCGGAAACGCACGCGCGACCGGAGCACGGGTGGTGGATCTCTCATCCGATTTCAGACCGGGGGCAGGCGCTGGAATCAATCAAACTGAAGCGCCGTATGGTCTTACCGAGCTGATGCGCGCGAAGATTCCGGGGGCGGAGATCGTGGCGAACCCCGGTTGCTACCCAACTGCCATTTTGCTCGCGATCGCGCCACTGCTCAAGGAAGGCTGGGTAGTGCCGGGTGCTACCATAAATGTATCGGCTGCCAGTGGCGTTACCGGCGCCGGCTATTCCGCTCGTCCCGATCTGCTGTTCGCCGAGGTCGCGGAGAACTTCCGCGCCTACGCCGTGGGGAATGAGCACCGGCACATCGCCGAGATGCAGGCGGTTGCGAAAGAGCTGGGTGGCAGGGACAATGACATACTGTTCACGCCCCACCTGCTTCCGGTCGCTCGCGGAATTCTTGCGACGATCACCGTGCCGGTGAACGAGTACGCAGAAGATCCGTCGGCGCTCTGGCGCGATTGTTATCGCGGGGAACCCTTCATCGAGATCGCAGACCAGCCGCCGTCGCTCCGCGACGTCGTGCGCCGGAACGTCGTGCGCGTGAGCATTGCCAAGGCAGCCAACGTGCGCCAACCCACGCTCATCATCATTTCGGCGATCGACAACCTGGTAAAAGGTGCCGCGGGACAGGCGCTGCAAAACGCGAACGTTCTCCTGGGCCTGAGTGAGCAGGCGGGGTTGCCGGCATAATGCGGGTCGTGAAAATCGGAGGACGGGCACAGGCCGATTCACACCTGGCAACTATCCTTCGCGAGGCGTGGAATGCCGGCCCAGGAGAGCTTTGCGTGGTGCACGGGGGCGGTGACGAGATGTCCGCAATGCAGAGCGCTCTGGGAAGGGAACCAGCATTCGTCGGCGGACGGCGTGTCACATCAGAGGGAGATCTCGAGCTTCTGCGCATGGTGCTGTCGGGCGTCGTGAACAAGCGACTCGTGAATGCGATGGTTGCTGCCGGTCTGCCCGCGGTGGGCATATCTGGAGAAGATGGGGCTCTGATCGGCGCGGAACTGATCGACGCGGCGTCTCTCGGATTTGCGGGTCAACCCGTCACTGTAAAGGCCGATCTGCTTCGCACTCTACTGAACGCGGGTTACTTGCCCGTGATCTCGCCGATTGGGTACAACGCGACCAGCCCGAATGGCGGTCCGCTCAACGTAAATGGCGACGATGCCGCCGCCGCTATTGCCGCCGCGCTCGAGGCGGACGAGCTGCTACTGATCGCCGATGTCGAAGGCGTTCGCGATGGTGAGGGCGAAGTCATTTCGAGCCTGAGCACCGAAACCGCCCGTGAGCTGGCTGCGAACGGCATTGCAGTCGGCGGGATGGCGGCCAAGCTCGAATCGGCTGAAGCCGCACTCAATGCTGGAGTTGCCCGTGTGAGGATCTGCGATCTGGCCGGTCTCAGCGATGGCGAACGCGGCACTTTCATCACTCAATCTCAGAGCGTTGCCCTATGACCGCCGTCACTCTCCCACTCGAAGAGGAAGTCGTGACCATTCCTTCTTCGGAGCCATCTGCCCTACTTCCGACCTACAAGCGCGCACCGATGCAGCTTGTGAGGGGAGAAGGCGTAGAGCTCATCGACTCCGGTGGCAAGCGATATCTCGATTTTGCCAGCGGGATAGCAGTGAATGCGCTTGGTTACGGAGATGCGGGGGTTGCGCAGGTGATCAGCGAGGCGCTGAGCACAGGCCTGATCCATACATCGAACCTCTATCAAACGGCGGCCGGTGAGCAGCTAGCCGCCAAGCTAGTCGAGCGCTCATTCGCAGCGCAGGTGTTTTTCTGCAACTCAGGGGCGGAGGCGAACGAGGGCGCGTTCAAGTTCGCGAGGCGGTGGGCCAGGAAGACCGGCACCGATGCGAAGGTCGAGATCATCGCTCTGCGTGGAAGCTTTCACGGCAGGCTCTTCGCGTCTCTCGCCGCGACCGATCGCCCGTCGTATCGCGCGCCATTCCGCCCACTCGCCGGCGGGGTTTCCATCTGCGAGCGCGACCTTCGTGATCTCGATACCGTCCTCGATGGAGAAACTGTCGCCGCGGTAATTGTCGAGCCGATCCAGGGTGAGGGCGGAGTGCGCGTACTCGATTCCGAATTTCTTCGCCGCATTCGGGCAATGACCACCGAGCGCGGGATAGCTCTGATATTCGACGAGATTCAATGCGGGCTTGGACGCACCGGACACTTTTTCGCGTACGAGAACGTCGGAGTCGTTCCTGACATGCTGACGCTTGCCAAGCCTTTGGCGGGCGGGTTGCCGATGGGCGCGGTTCTCGTGTCAGAGGAAATCGGAGCGACAATCCAGCCGGGAGATCACGGAACCACCTTCGGTGGCGGACCTCTCGTAGCTGCGGTTGCTGGGTACGTCGTCGACCGGCTCTCGGATCCATCTTTGCTGAGAGCCGTTCGTGAAAACGGCGCATGGCTCGGGAAGCAGCTCGATACGGTCGCTCGGCGCTCCGGAAAGGTGCGGGCGATTCGTGGAACCGGTTACATCTGGGGTCTCGATGTGGTCGAATCAGCGAACGAGATCGTGAAGCGCGGGTGGGACGAAGGTCTGCTCGCGCTTACAGCCGGAGAACACACACTCCGCATCCTTCCGCCGCTCGTGATGGATCGGGACGATCTGATGCGTGGCGTGCAGATCCTCGAGAGAATCATCGGCCAATAGCGGAAGCCGGAGTCGCCAATCGCGGCGTCTCCGGTTAAGATTGCGGGGACATTTTCCGCAGAGATGCATGGCATCGACGAGATTCTCGTCTGGCCGGCTCGTCGCCTTGTTCGTAGCACTAGGGTGCGCGCCCATGCCGGCCAATAACGGTCCGTCACCATCGTTGTCGAGCACGTCCGACACGGTCGAGGCGCGGCGCGTGTTCGAAGAGAACATAGACGCGATACACAAACATGACCGCGCGCGGTATCTCGCCACCTATCTTCACACGAGCGCGCTGGGACGCAACGGGCCAGCGGGGTTGGAGCTCGGGTACGAGGGCTGGAGTGCGCGCCGCGATTCGACCTGGCCCGACACTCTCGTCGCCCGGAATCTACGCGTGCTGCCAATTGTCCCCGGAGTCGTGTACGGGACTTACTGTTACACGGTGACGCAGAAGGACACGACCTCGAGCGGCGTCTCCGAGCGGATTTTCGTGAAGACGCCCGAAGGCTGGCGAATAGCCGTCACGACGGCGTTTGGACTTCCCGCGGGCGCGCCCGCGCAGTGCAAGTAAGCAAACACAGACTCCCAAAGGCACTAATGACTCGGCGCCTAATAAGCATTCTGCTGCCAATCGTACTGGCTATCCAGGTCGCAACACCCGCGCGCTCTCAGGCCCCTGGCACCTCCAGATCCAAGCTTGTGCTGTTCATCACGATTGACGCGATGCGGCCGGACTATCTGTCGCGGTTCGAGCCGCAACTCACCGGCGGATTGGGCAAACTCTACAGAGGCGGCGCCGTTTTCACGAACGCATTTCAGGATCACGCGATCACGGAGACGGCACCTGGCCATTCAGAGACGATGTCAGGTCGTTTTCCGGTTCACACCGGTATCTCCGCAAATACTGCTGGCGTGAACGACACCACAGTCACGCTCATCGATGCACCCGGTCCCGGAGCATCGCCATTTCGCTTTCGTGGCACCACGCTCAGCGACTGGCTCATCGCGAACGATCCGCGCACTCGTGTGCTCTCGGTATCGAGAAAGGACCGCGCCGCGATTCTTCCGATCGGAAGGTCGAAACAGCCCGTCTTCTGGTACTCCCCGAACGGAAGATTCACGACGAGCACGTACTACGGTGCTGTTCTTCCCGACTGGGTGAAGGCATTCAATGCGCGCATGCTTCCCGCGAGTTTTGCCGGGCGTGCGTGGCAGCTGCTGCTACCGGACAGCGCGTATTCCGAACCGGACAGCGTTCCAACGGAGTCCGGTGGAACTGGGTTCCTGTTTCCGCATGTCGAGCCCACTTCGCCGGATACGGCTGCCCGCGTGCTCGCCGAGTTTCCATGGATGGACGAGCTGACGCTCGATTTCGCGCTCGCTGGCGTCAATGCGCTGAAGCTCGGCACGGGTCCACAGACCGATGTGCTGGCGATCTCGTTATCCACGACCGACGCAGTCGGTCACCGCTATGGGCCCGATTCCCGAGAGCTGCACGATCAGATACTTCGTCTCGATCGATCGCTGGGCGCGTTCCTGGATTCACTCTTCCGCATTCGAAATCAGAACGAAGTCGTCATCGCTCTCACGGCGGATCACGGTCTTACGCCGTTTCCGGAAGTTCACGCGCACGATCCAAACACCGGAGCGATCCGCGTCAACGTGCGGCCGGTTCTGCAACGACTCAGCAACTCGCTTTCTGAAGGCGGGGTGCCGGGCTACGGACTCAACTACATCTTTGGCGTCTACAACGGCACTGGTTTTTCGTTCGACGGTGGTGTGCTGGAGCTGGACCGGCTGGCTCTGGCGAAAGCAAAGATCAATCAGGATTCCCTCCTGCGCGCGCTCCGCGCCGACTTTCTTCGTGTGCCGGGGGTTGCGCGCGCCGACAGGATTTCCGAGCTGGCGCGGGCCGACACGGTGAAGGACAGAGTCGCGCGCAGATGGCTGCATATGTTTGCCGACGAGGGCAAGGTGGCTCTGGTGGTGACGCTGGCGCCTTACAACTACTGGTTGGGGAGCTACCAGGCGCAGCACGGAAGCCCCAACGACTCGGACGCGCACGTCCCGATCATTTTCTACGGGAATGACATCAGGCCTGGACGCTTTGCGGAATTTGCGAGGGTGGTAGACATGGCCCCTACTCTGGCGGCGATCGTGCGTGTAACACCGCAGGAAAAACTGGACGGTCATATACTTCAGAATGCGATCCGGTAGGATCTCCCTTTATTCCGTCTGGAAGGCTTTCGACGAGGCCGAGTTCGGGGCGAAGAACATTCTGAATCTTCGGGAGTCGCTGCCGACCGCCGCGGATGCGCGCCATCGTACCGAAGCATGGTTGCGCGAGCGACAGGTCAGCCGGACGAGCGAAGTTCTGCTGATAACCGGACGCGGCAACCAGAGTCCCGGCGGAGTCTCCGCCGTGCGCGCGGCGATCGTCGCGCTTTTGCCGGCACTACGAAGACGTGGTGTCGTAACTGAATGGCGGGAGCATACACCGGGGTCCTTCGTCGTAAAGCTGGGATCGATCTCGTCTCTTCTCGACGCCCCGAGGCGCAAGCGGGACCGTGCATTAGTGGCAGCGCCCGCCGATCCGCGACCGTTGGCGGAGCTGGATAGCTCGACTCTGTCACTCCTTCGCCGCCTAGCGGTTCGCTCTCTGGAGTCGCTCGGAGTGCGGCACCCCGACAAATTCGTGGAAGCAGAGATGTTGTCCAAGTTCAATTCACTTGCGGGCGGCGTCGCTCCGGGAGTAGAGGGCGAAGCAAGACTTCGTGAAGCCATCTCCTCCGCGCTCGAACAGCTGGACGAATAGCACCGCTCCTTCAACGGCACTGAGCCCAAAACACAGGAATCTGCAGGGAATGAACAGACAACTCGCGCTCTCGATAACGCTCGTGCTCGCTCTTCCGCTCCGCGCGCAGACGACTCCCGGATACTCGCCCCAATCGGCAGCGGCCGAACACGCCGCGGAAGCCGATGTCATCAGCCGCCCATCGCCGTCGAGCGCGTCCGCGCACTCGAAATTTCTTTCATTCCAGCCTCATATGGCCGGAACATCGGCGCAGGCGCGAACCCGCGATTACGTGGTGAGTCAGATGAAATCCTGGGGTCTAGAGACGGAAGTGCGCTCATACAGCGTATGGATGCCGCATCCGCTGAGCACGCGAGTATGGCGAATCGCGCCTGATCTGATCGAGCTGAATCTACAGGAAGGTGCAATTCCCGAGGACACGACATCGGTTGCATTTCCGCAGGTGATGCCCTTCAACGGGTATGGGGCAGCCGGAGATGTGCGGGGTGAAGTAGTGTACGTGAACTATGGGCTGATCGAGGACTACGCGCAGCTCGACTCGATGGGCGTCTCGGTCAAGGGAAAGATTGCGATCGCCCGGTATGGCCGGTCGTATCGCGGCATCAAGGCTCGGGAGGCCGAGAAGCATGGAGCGGTCGGGCTGATGATCTACAGCGATCCCGCCGACGATGGCTATGTGCGCGGAGATGTATATCCCATCGGTCCGATGAGGCCGTCACAGGGAATTCAGCGCGGAAGCGTCATGAACCCGGATGGCGATCCGAGCACGCCTGGATATCCCAGTACGACCAACGCGAAGCGGATCCCTCTGTCGCAGATGGACGTACCTCACATTCCGGTGCTGCCCATCTCTTACGGAAACGCCACCGAGCTTCTCCGCGGGCTGATGGGAAAATCCATCCCGCAACCTTGGCAGGGAGGCCTACCTTTCCGATACCACGTCGGACCCGGCCCTGTGCAAGCGCGGATGGCGGTGACGACAGATGCCATGACGAATCCTTACAAGGAAATCTGGGACACATTCGGGGTCGTTCGCGGAAGCGAATTCCCGGATGAAATAGTGATGATCGGCGGGCACCGCGATGCGTGGGGACCGGGGGCGGCGGACAACGTGAGTGGCATTGTGAGTGTGCTGGAAGCGGCGCGCGCGATCGCGGAGCAGGTGAAGGCGGGGAAGCGACCAAAGCGCACAATAGTGTTCGCGACGTGGGACGCGGAAGAGTGGGGATTGCTCGGATCGACGGAGTATGTGGAAGACGATTCGCTGCGATTGAGCAAGAGCGCCGTCGCCTATCTCAACCAGGACGACGTGGCGCAGGGCCCGAACTTCAGCGGCGGGGGATCGCCATCACTTCGCGCGCTGCTGCGGGATGTCGCGAAGGAGGTTCCTGATCCGAGCCGCCAGGGCAGTGTGTACGATGTATGGAGGAAGCGCGCCAATCTTGCGGCGGATTCACTCGAGCCACAAATGGGCGATCCGGGTGGTGGCTCCGACTTCGCCGGATTCTACAATCATCTAGGCATTCCGATCGCCGATTGGGGTTTTGGTGGACCAACGGGCGTCTATCACTCGGCGTACGATTCGTATCATTGGATGTCGAAGTTCGGCGACCCGAACTTCGAGGTCCATGCGACCACCGCGCGTATCGGAGCTGCGACGCTACTGCGCATTGCAAACTCCGAGATCCTGCCGTACGACTATGTGGAATTCGCGCGGACGATGCGACGGTTCGGATCGCAGGTTGACCAGGTAATTGCCGACAAGCGCTGGAAAGTCTCCGCCGCCGGGCTGACCACGGCAATCGGGAGAATGGAGGATGCGGCGGTGGCATTCAATGCCGGGCGGGACCGAGCACTTACGGCTCAGCTGGCACCGGGAACCGCGAAGCAGGTCAATGCGAGTCTGCTCGAAGTTGAACGCAAGCTTACAAGACCACAGGGCCTTGTGACTCGACCCTGGTTCAGAAACCTCATTTACGCTGCCGACGAGAACAACGGCTATTCCACAATGGTCCTGCCGTCGGTGAATGAAGCGATCCGGCTTGGTGACCAAACTGCTGTCGGGCAAGAGCTGACAGATCTTGCCCAACGTTTTGATGCAGCGACGCGTGCGTTGCAGATGGCGACGGAATTGCTACGGAAAACCTGAAATGCGAAGTCATCACTCGTCTTGTCCGGGCCCGGACATTGCGTTAGACGACTGCTCGACGAGAAACGAATGAAAGACAGCCAGATGAGAAACGGGCAAGCAGGAGTGCGACGCTCACATCTCACTCCCGAAGAAGTAACGCCCATCGGCGCGTACGGCGCGAAGGCAAACTGGCCTCCCGGATTTCAACTCTATCAGCGCGGCGTTCCGGCAGACGGCGTATTCATCGTTCTCGAGGGCCACGTCATTCTGCGCAACAAGATAAAGGTTGGACGTGGATTCGTTCCTGTCATCGCCACCGCGGGACAGACATTTGGAAGCGAGGGACTGTCTCCCAACAGTCACTACGTCACGGACGCAAACGCATCTGAAGAAACGAAGACCATGTTTCTAAGCGCAGCGCAGTTCCGCGCCTTCGTGAGGGAGCGTCCCGCTCAGACGATTCCCCTATTGTCTCAGATAATGTCGGAGCGAGCCTATCTGCTCGAGAAACTTCACGAGCTAGCGGCCCTGAACGTTGATCAGCGTCTGATATCCACGCTGACGCATCTCAGCACCGACCGCAGTTTCACGACATCCGACGGCCGCCTCAAGCTGGAGAACACCCATCATCGACTGCTCTGCGAGATGGTCGGTGCCACGAGAGAATCGATCGCTCTGGCGCTGAGCCGCCTGGTCTCGGCTGGAATCGCGGAGAGAAAAGGCATGACTTTCCTGATCGAGCCCGGTTCACTGACGTCCTCATTCGGCGAGAACTGGAACGGAGATTCCGCGGTTCCCATTGCGAGAGAGATGTCCCCATAATGAGGATGAATGGTCGATCGGCGAGACGCTGACGCAGCCGTTGTACGAAAAGGGGCTGAAATGATTGACATGCAGGAGGAGGGCTCACACGGAGTCCTCCTCCTGCATGGTTTTGGAGACACTCCGCAGACGCTCTCCCTGCTTGCCCGGAGGTTACACAAGGCGGGGTACGGCGTACTCGTCCCGCTTCTGCCCGGGCACGGACGCACCATGGACGCCTTCACTCGATCCCGTGCCGACGAATGGATCGATGCGGCCAGAAGCTCCCTCCTCGAGATGCGTGCCCGGAACAATGCGGTCAGCGTCGTCGGACTCTCGATGGGCGGAGCGCTCGCTGTTCTGCTCGCCGCGGAGGTCGGGGATATTTCAGCTCTGATTCTGATCGCGCCTTATCTGGGCATGCCGCGGCTGCTCCGCCTCGCGGCGGCAACGCACTGGCTTTGGGGAGGACTGGCTGGAGAACTAGACGGGAGGAATCCCCGCTCGATTCATGATCCAATCGAGCGCGAAAAAAACCTTGCTTACGGCGCCGTAACTGGGCGCGCTCTCTTCGAGCTCTCGAAGGTGATGACTCGCGCGAGGAAATCTCTTCCCGGAGTGACCGCTCCGACTCTGATTGTGCAGTCGCGGGAAGACCCGCGCGTCTCCCCTGATGTCGCGACATTTGCCCTCGAGGAACTCGGGGCGAAAGAAAAAAAACTCGTCTGGACCGAAGGCGCGGGACACATCATCACCGTCGACTACGGCCGCGAGCGCGTATTCAGCGAAGTTGAGAAGTGGCTGCGGGCACACGACAGCCGTGGCGCGACAGCCGCCGCCGGTTAGCAGAGCGGCTGTCGAACAACGCTGGAGCTAGAAGCGGTCCTGGACGAACTCAGTAACGGTGTCGACGGCGCGCTCGCCCAAGTCTGCAGCCTGGTGAACGACCCCGCTGGCAACGCGCTTCACGCGAGCCGCGGGAGACTGCGATCTACGACGAGAGCGGCTACGGCCGCTGCTCTTGCGCGCTCCTCCCTTTCGTCCGGAAACGCGACGGCTCGACTTCCGCTTCGAGGCTTTACGCCCGCTGCTTTTGCGCTTGGCCGAGGATTTCCGCCCACCGCGGCGCGGTGACTTGCGCGCACTTCCGGAGCTTCGTTTGGTGGCGCGCTTCTTTGCACCTCCACGCTTACGTCCGGAGGATCCGGACCGCGACCTCTTTCTGGCGCTCTTTGAACGACTGGACTTCTTGGCTGCAGCCATGGGAATGCTCCGTGTAGGAGGGTTCGTAGAACGGATAGCAAGATTCGCGCACAACAAAGCTGCCACATTCCCAATCACGTGCAAGCATGAATCTCGACCGCGCGCAGTGATTATCGGATTGTGCGCGTCTCGCCATGTCGCATGATCCAGAGGTCGTTGGTGTCGAGACCGGATGCCAGCCATTGCTCGCGCATCTTCGCCGGCGGCTCGTCCATCGGCTCGTCGGTGAGCTTGAACGTTCCCCAATGCGCGGCGGCCATTGCAATACGTCTGCCGCTCTGTGCCGCCGACAATTGGGCAACCGCCTTCATGCAGTCTTCAGGATTCATATGGACCGAGCCCATGAACCATCGAGGCTCGTAGGCTCCGATCGGCAGGATCGCCACATCGAACGGTCCACAGCGGTTGGCGATGGCTCCGAATTCGGGATGAAGGGCGGTGTCCCCAGCGAAAAGCAGCGCCTGAAGCGGGGAACGGAACGTCCACCCGCACCAGAGAGTATTGTTGCGCTTGCCGAGAGTTCTGCCGGAGAAATGCTGAGCTGGAACGCAAGTCAGGCGTAGCGTTCCGATCGCACTCTCCTGCCACCAGTCTCGTTCCGTAACCTCGCGTGCTCCGCGTTGCCGCAAAAACTCGCCTACCCCCAGCGGCGCGTACCATACTGCCGCCGGATAACGCCGGGCGATGCGTGAGATGGTCGCGGCATCGAGGTGATCGTAGTGGTCATGCGAGAGCACTACGGCGTCGATCGGGGGCAAACGGTCAAACTCCACAGCCGCCGGGACCCAGCGCCGAGGCCCGAGGAACTGAATCGGCGAAGCACGCTCGCTCCAGATGGGGTCGATGACGATGTTGAGCCCCGCGATCTGGATCAGGAAGGTCGTGTGTCCGACCCACGTGATCGTCAGTTGGTCCGGCGCGGCGCGTGGCACCACAAACTGTGGAGCGACTCGCGCGAATGTGCCGGGGTCGGGATCAGGGCGACGTGGATTTCGCCGCCGCTCGATCAGCGACCACTTGAGGAAATCCAGGAACCCGTGCACTTGCGCAGACGGCCACGGATTCCTGAACCCGCCTTCTGGCCGGTGATGGACGGGCACTCTCATTTCCTGTTGAGCCATTTCGATCACGTCGTAATCGCTAACCGATACTGGGCGGTGCGAGGTTTTCCTCGAGGTGCGAGAGCGATTTCATTCCTACCAACGCGGCCGCGACGGGAAGCGACTGCGAAAACGCTATCGCGCGCCTGGCGTCGGTCCTGAATCCCGGGAAGGCGGAATGCACCTGTTCCGGGAGCGCTCGTGCCAGCTGGGATTGCATCAACGTAGCGCTCCCTACCACCGAAATGCCGAGCCGGCTGGCGGCCTCGAGCAAAGGAACCATATCGTCTCCCACGTATTGAGTGGGCACCCGTACCGCTTCGGTCATCGCCAAGTTGATGGGAAGCTGGATGACTCTGAAGTGATGATCCTCACCGGCGATCTCATGCGCAATCGCCACCAACTCTTCGAGACTCAAATAGCTTCGCGATTCAGGCGGGACTCTGAGTCCATTCCAGGTCGCGCACCCGTAGCTGCCAATCACTCCTCGGCTGACGTGTTTCTCCAGCGTCGAAAACGCATCCCTCATGACGGTCAGAAACTTCGGACGAGGCACTACATCCAGCTGCTGCTCGGGATTGTGGAGATAGTAGATGTCAATGACGGCGAGCCCGAGATTCTTTCTGCTACGCTGGACCTGATCGTCCAGATAGCCTGGCGCGAGACAGTGGCCGCCGGAGACGACGTCAGCGGGCCGCATCACGCCGGGCCCGTAGTATTCGCTGTCCAGAAAGCCCCGATAACCCTCTTTAGTGGCGGGCGGAGTTCTGTCGAGCGGGATGTATCCGCCTTTGGTGCAAACGACAACTTCTTCCCGCTTGATGGCACCGGTCGCGATACTCGTGCGGACAGCTTGCCCAATCGCGCGCTCGGAGCGCTGACACCTGTAGTTGATCGCGGTGTCGAGCAGGTTCACGCCTCTCTCCAGCGCGGCCTTGGTCGTTGACGTGTACCGTGCATCCTCGGAGTCGTCGCAATCGCCGAGATAGGTACCCAATCCGAGCGACGACACGAGGGTGCCTCCGGAGATGGGCCGATAGAAATAATCCGGCTGAGTCCTGGCGAATCGCTGTTGAAAGCACCGCGTGCCTTCGGGTGTCGCGTGCCCCTCCACGAGGGATTCCAAGACTTTCGGACGAGCCATTGCGGAGAGGCTATCGGCAGCACCCGAGTATCGCAAGGTACATGCAGGAGCATTGGCCCTTACGTTGCTTAACACGAGGGTACAGCTTACGAAACTTTCTCAAACAATGGCGCTCGAAAGTGAAATCATACGCTTTCCTGTTCATATCGCTGACTGCATGTGCGCAGCAGCGTCCAGTGGTGCTCGCCCCGCTACGGATGGATACTCTGGCGGGCAGCACATCAGGGGCGGTACGACGCTCCCGCTCGATATTCGACACGCAGCGCGACGATCCATTCGCGACGACAAACCGCATGGACTGGCCCGGGCCGAACCGATACCGCTCGGCGAGCGGCGCTCCGGGCCCTGATTACTGGCAGCAGCGCGCAGACTATACGATCGCTGCCACTCTCGACACCGGGACCACCGGGCTCACCGGCTCTGTGGAGATCCGGTACACAAACAACTCTCCCGACACGCTCCGCTACGTCTGGGTCCAGGTGGATCAGAATCTCTATCGCACCGGCAGCAAAGGCTCGGCGCTTTTCCCCGCCGATTCGCGTTGGGGGGTGAGGGGGTTCGAGGGTGGATACAACTTGAGCGACGTGCGCGTGAACGGCGCATCCGTGCGACCCAGAATCAACGATACCATGATGCGTCTCGATCTTGCCTCTCCGCTGGTGCCGCGCGGGGGGAAGGCGACGATCTCGATCCACTTTTCGTTCAGAATCCCGGAGCACGGATCGGATCGGATGGGACGGGACAGCACCCTGTACGAGATCGCACAGTGGTATCCGCGGATGGCCGTGTATGACGATGTTCGCGGCTGGAACACAGATCCGTATCTGGGGCAGGGGGAGTTCTATCTCGAATACGGCGATTTCGATTACTCGGTCACAGTGCCGGCCGGATACGTGATCGCCGGCAGCGGCGTGCTCCAGAATCCCGAAGACGTTCTAACCTCCGAACAGCGCCGCAGGCTGTCGACGGCAGCACGTAGCAGCGACGTAGTTCAGATCATCACGCAGGCGGAGGCAGCTGCCGCGAAGACCCAGCCGAAACCGGGCACCAGGACGTGGCGGTTCCGCGCACGGAATGTCCACGACGTCGCATGGGCAGGCGCTCCGGACTTTAGATGGGATGCAACCAGCTGGAACGGAATTCTGGCACAGGCCTACTACGAATTCCCGAAAGCCGGAAAGGCCTGGGAGCAGGGCGCCGAGCAGACGCAGTGGACGATCAGACAGTACTCGCAGCTCTTTTTCCCGTTCCCCTATCCACAGGCGACGAGCGTCGCCGGACCGGTCGGTGGAATGGAATACCCGATGTTCGTAATGGTGCACTACGGTAACGATGATCCGGCGTCGATCTTCGGGACCATCAATCACGAGCATGGGCACGAATGGTTTCCCATGATTGTCGGGTCCAACGAGCGCCGCTACGCCTGGATGGACGAAGGATTCAACACGTATCTCAACGCATTCGCCATTGAGGCACGCTATCCAGGGCAGAGCGCGTATCCCGGCTATCTGCGAAACTGGGGCGACGCCGTAACGCAGAGAACTCAATCCCCACTGATGACTGCACCAGACAACATCGACCCTTCAGCACTCGGAGCGATCGGATATCGCAAACCGGCTGTTGTCATGTTGACCCTGCGCAATCACGTCATCGGCCCCGAAATGTTCGATATGGCATTCCGGGAATACGCACGGACCTGGGCGTTCAAGCATCCCACCCCTGGAGATTTCTTCCGCAGTATCGAGAATTCGGCGGGAGAGGATCTCTCCTGGTTCTGGCGCAGCTTCTTCTACACGACGGATGTCCTCGACATCGGCATCGACAGCGTGTCGACGCGGACTTCTGAGGGACAGACGTTCGCAACGCTAGCGCTTCACCGGTTCACGTCGGTTCCATTTCCGGTACGCCTGCGGGTTGCCTACGCCGATGGGACGACTCAGGACTTCTCGCTGCCAGTGAATATCTGGGCGCGGGGCAATCGGTTCGATGCGGTGATTCCCGTTCGTGGAAATGTCATCGGTGTGCGACTCTGGCCCGATCCGTCGGTTCCCGACTGGAATCCCTTAAACGATACATGGGGCAGACCCCCAAACGCGAACCCGCCCGGGCCCGTTACGAGATAGTGCTGTGGTCGTTTGGATTGTGCGTGCTGTCCGGGTAGATTGCAGGTGTAAGCCTTAGATAAACGGAGTAAGTAATGCCGGATTTTGGAAGTTGGGCAACGGCGTGGTGGAAGCCGATTCTGTTCGTGATTGTAGCGGGACATCTAACCAATGTGTCCGTCACCCTGTTTCTGCACCGTGCCCAGACCCACCGCAGCGTCAAGCTGCACTTCCTTGCCGAGCTTCCGATGCGGCTATGGCTGTGGCTTTCGACCGCCATTGTGACCAAGGAATGGGTCGCTTGCCATCGCAAGCACCACGCGTTTGCCGACCGCGAGGGCGATCCACACAGCCCGTTAATGGAAGGCCTCCGCAACATCATTCTGAAAGGGGCCTTCTACTATAGAAAGACCGTTCGCCAGCCTGGGGTTCTCGATAAATATGGAAAGGGCACTCCCAATGACTGGCTGGAGAGACACCTGCTGTCTCCGCTCAACTGGGTTGGCATCCTCGTCATGCTTGCGGTCGACGTTTACCTGTTTGGATTCTTCGTCGGAGCGGTCGTCTGGGGCGTGCAGATGATCTGGATCCCGTTCTGGGCGGCTGGAATCATCAACGGTGTCGGCCATGCGGTTGGTTATCGGAACTTCAACGTGAAGGACGAGAGCCGGAACATCTTGCCCATCGCCATCTGGCTCGGCGGCGAGGAGCTGCACAACAATCACCACGCCGACCCGCACTCCGCGAAGTTCAAGGCAAAGTGGTATGAGCTAGACATCGGCTGGGTCTATCTCCGGCTGCTCTCTATTTTCGGTCTGGCTGAAATCTCGTACGCGCGCAGGTAGGACCGCAGGTGCCTGAGACTGTAACCTGCGCGCGTTGCGGACAGACGCGCGCAGGATTCGTGAAGCCTCCCTTTCCCGGCCCCATCGGGGCCCGTGTCGTCGAAGAAATCTGCACGCAGTGCTGGGCCGATTGGGCCAAGCAGCAGACGATGCTGATCAATCACTACGGGCTCAACGTGATGGACCCACAGGCACGGGCCTTCCTCACCAAGAACATGACGGCGTTCTTCTTCAAAACCGGCTCCTCGTCCGACATCGATACCAGCAAAAAAGGCACGATAAGCCACTGATGGTGCCGAAGTCGAAGGGATTTCCCGCCTTAGCGCTCGTTCTCCTGGCGGCGAGCTGCACGACGATGGGCACGAACACAGGCGGTTCTGGGCAAACCGGGACAACTTCACCGCGCTGGACCGATTCGCTCCTTTCCTCGATGACCTTGCGCGAGAAAGCTGCACAAATCGTGTGGCCGAGCGTGCTCGGAGACTACGCGTCCGGCGATTCGCCGCAGTGGCGGCGACTGACGCAATACATCCAGCAGGAAAAGGTCGGAGGCTTCACAATCTCGGTGGGTTCGCCCATCGAAGTGGCCGCGAAGCTGAACGCATTGCAGTCGATGAGCAAGGTCCCCCTTTTGTTCGGGGCGGATCTCGAAGCTGGCGCCGGATTCCGCGCACGTGGCGGGTACTTCGTTCCCAACGCCATCGATTTGGGAGGAGCGATCGTGTTCCCACCGGAGATGGCGGTTGGCGCAACGCGAGACACCACGCTCGCTTATGAGCAGGGACGTCTTACCGCACTCGAGGGGCGCGCGCTCGGAATCCACATCGCGTACGCGCCGGTGCTCGACGTCAACAACAATCCGGACAATCCCGTCATCAATACGCGCTCCTATGGCGAGGATCCTCAACTCGCCGCGCGGATGGGTGTCGCTTTCATTCATGGCCTGCAGGATCACGGCATGATCGCGACAGGGAAGCATTTCCCGGGTCACGGCGACACTGGCGTCAACTCACACCTGGCGCTTCCGGTGGTGACTGTGAGCAGAAGCCGGCTCGATACGGTGGAGCTCGTGCCGTTCCGGGCAGCGGTCAATGGTGGCGTGGGCGCGATCATGTCGTTTCATGGATCGATGCCCGCGCTCGATTCCTCCGGCGTGCCTGGGACACTCTCGCCCAAGGTTTTGACCGGGCTCCTTCGTGGTGAGATGGGGTTCCGCGGGATCATCATCTCCGACGCGATGGACATGCGCGCGGTTTTGGATCAGTTCGGCGCGGCAGAGGCGGTGAAGCGCGCAATCGCGGCGGGAATCGACGTTCTGATCCAGCCGCTCGATGTGTCGCAAACGATTGATGCAGTCGTCGCGGGTGTAACGGAAGGGCGGTACAGGGAGGCTCGTCTCGATTCATCGGTGCGCAGGGTTCTCGAGACAAAGCGCAAGCTGGGTCTCGCGCAGAGCAAGTTGGTCGACCTAAGTGCGTTACGGTTTCTTGTCGGGGACAGCTCCAATGTCCAGATCGCACGGCAGGTTGCCGAGAAGTCGATCACGCTCGTCAAAGACTCACTCCGCCAGGTTCCTCTCGGCGTGCCCACCGCACGAGTGCTTTCCATCACGGTTGCGCGCCGAGCGGACCTTCCTGCTGGGAACGCTTTTAACGCGGAGCTGCGGACAGGCCTGCCAAATCTGCGCACCGAATTTGTCTCGACCGAGGACGCTACTCTGAACTATCCGCGACTGATCGCGGCGGCCGATTCGTCGGACGTGACGATAGTCAGCTCCTACGGGGGACAAAGTTGGGATGCGCTTACCGCAAGCGCGCCGCAGGCGTTCACGGATTTCGTGCAGACTCTCGTTCAACGCGGGCGAAGACCGATCGTGGTCGCGTTCGGGAATCCGTACCTGTTGCAGCAACTGCCGTGGGTAAGCGCGTATCTCGTTGCGTGGGGTGGATTTCCGGTTTCGCAGACAGCGGCAGCGCGAGCATTGCTCGGAAGTTCGGCGATTTCCGGTCACCTGCCGATCAGCATACCGCCATACGCGAGCCGCGGCAGAGGCGAGGAGAGAGCGGCCCGAGCTCCCTGAGCCGATCAGTTTTCAGGACTCAATCGTTAACGATTCAGTAGCTGCATTGTTATATCACTAGTCGCCCGCCTCTAGACGCCCGCCGCTAAGCGCCGACGTCATTCCGCAAAAATTCACGCTCATGCGACCTTGACTTTAGTCGCAGAAAGTGACTAATTCGGACTACGATGCGCGAACGCCTTTTCAGGACCGCCCCTTATACCGTCGATGCAGTTCTGGTGACGGCAATGGGCAATGAACTCGCGATCCTGCTGGTGCGAAACTCTAGCGAGCGGGAGCGATGGTCCCTGCCGTGGCGAATCCCGCAAACCGGCGAAACGCTCGAGGCCGCCGCAACCACCGTCGCGAAGGATGCGCTTGGCGAATTGCCAACCTGGGTGGAACAGATTGGCGCGTTTGGTGATGGCAAGCGGCACCCGAGCGAAACTGACGTGTCGGTGGCTTATCTCGGGCTCGTCCCCCACGAGACCGCAGCACCCCGCGCCGGTTACGCCTGGTTCCAGGCTGCGGACTTACGGCCTCTGGCTCCCAGGCAACGCGCCATGGTAGAGGGTGCCACCAAGGCCATCCAGAGCAGCCTCGATCAGGCGCCTATCGCCTTCAGGCTTCTCCCCCCGACGTTTACCCTCAGCGAGCTCCAACAAATGTATGAGTTGCTGCTGGATAAACGTCTGCACAAAGCCAGCTTCCGGCGTGCCCTCCAGGCTGCCTGGCTCGTCGAACCTATGGACGAATGGCGCAGCGAAGGCCGGGGTAGACCGGCTCAACTTTTCCGGTATTTACCGAAGAAAAAGCGTAGGGCCCACCGGGGTGTGAGGTTCGATTTTCTCTATCCTTGAGACCCGTAACAGCTCGGTATTAACCCCTTCTGGCCACTGGAACCTCTTGCGGCCACGGTGTATTAGTTGCAATGTGTACATAAGGCTAAACACCCCTGAACTGGGAGCCCGGTACCTATGCTCGCTTATCTCGACAGTTTGTGCGCAGCGTTGCTCGCACGAGACAGCACAGAGATACAGCGTCTTCTTGCACTTCCGGCAGCGCGCGATCTTCCCCGCCGAGTGCGTGAAGAAGCCGTCGCGATATCTCGCGCTGGTAATCGCAGCTTCATGGCTCCGATTCACTCGCTCCACTTTTATTACAAGCTCACTCACATGGTTGACGAGTCGAGCGATCCGATCTTCGGAGATGCTTCGAAGCACGGCGAAGCCGAAGGCGGGCAGATGGAGCTGCCACTCCGCAAAGTCGGAAACGGCGGCCGCTAAAACGCTCTAAACGAGCGCGCGAAGCGAATTTATCTTCCTCATCGCTTTGTTCCAGATATCGCCAACTTGTTCAAAACGCTCGGCCGCGTTGCCGAGATGGAAGTCGCGCGGATCAAGATCATCCGTCAGCTCGGTCCACTTGAGCGGAGTCGAGACCGTCGCTTCGGGCTTCGCACGAATGCAATAAGCACCGGCAACGGTTTTCCCCTGGATGTTCTGGAGGTAGTCGATGTAAACCGTTGCGGCTCCGCGCGCCTTGACGAAGCGCTCGATCGTTGCCTCCTTCGGGTGAGCCTCCGCCACCTTCGTCGCAATCATCTGAGCGACGATTGTCGCCGCCTCGTTGAGTGTCTTGGGCGGCAGCGGTAGATAGATATGCAACCCGGTTGATCCGGAAGTCTTGATCGCGGCGTGGAGCCCGAATCCATCAATGACTTCCTTGGCCCAGCGCGCGACCTGAACGACTCGGGCGAAGCTTGCGCGCGGCCCCGGGTCCAGATCGATGATCGTGTAGTCCGCATACTCCAGTGCCTGAACGCGTGAATGCCATGGATCGACGGAGATGGCGCCCAGCTGGATTGTGTAAAGCAGCGTGAGCAGATCTCCGCCGATAATCCGAGGCTGCCTCTCTCCACCCTCGGTTTTTATCACCTCGACCCGGATATCGGGCGGCGTATTCTCCGAAGCTTTCTGCTGGTAGAAGCTCTCCCCGTTTATTCCGTTGGGGAATCGCTTCAGTACGACCGGGCGATCCTGGATCGTCGGAAGAATGAAGTCAGCGATGCGCGCGTAGTACTGCATCACGTCGCCCTTCGTGTACTTCTTCTTCGGGAAAAAGATCTTGTCGAGGTTGGAGACCTTGAGCGTTTTTCCATGGCCGAAGTCGAGAGTCCCATCCCCGCCCCCTTCCTCGACTGCCGAAAGCTGCCGCATGATGCCGGTCTTATCGACTTTTTCGTGCGTTTTGACTGACCCGGACCGGGAGCGTCCGGCCTTTGAGGTCGAGGATTTCGCGGCGCCTTTTGCCCGAGCGGGGACATTTGGTCGGGCCTGGCGCTTCGCTACAGTGCCGCCTCGAATTGGTTTTCGCTGCACACTTGGAGCCTCGATTTCGACGTCCTTTGCGTCCTTGTCATCGCGGAGACCAACAAAAATGGGCTGTCGCAAGCGACGATCGGCGGTCCATTCGCTGAATTTCACTTCTACCACGACTTCGGGCTTGACCCAATGAGCCTTCTCATTGGTCTTGGGCGTCTCTTCAAACGGTGACGTTTTTCTCTCCAGGGGCTTTAGGCGCTTGTACATGTCGTTCAGGGCCTGACGCGTGAAACCTCCACCGGTGTGGCCGACGTAGATGAACCGGCCTCCGTCGAAGTAACCGAGCAGCAATGCGCCGATATGCTCGCGGGTGTTTCGTGGCTCAGTGTAGCCGCCGACCACGAACTCTTCCCGAAATTCTATCTTGAGCTTGAACCAAGACCGCGTCCGTTTTCCTGACTCGTAGCGGGAATCCATGCGCTTGGCAATGATGCCTTCCCACCCCTGCCGGCGGGCTTTTTCGAGCATCTTCCTGCCATCGCCCTCAATGGACTCGGTCACGCGCAGGTGTGTCGATGTCAGCTTGCCAACCCGCTTCAGCAGCCGCGCGCGCCGCTTCGTCCACGACTCTCCGATGAGAACGTCATCGCTATCCACGAGGATGTCGAACAGGATGAGCGCAGCGGGCGTCGCAGCCGAGAGTCGCTGAATAATCTGCGATTCCTTGACGTGCATGCGGCTCTGCAGCTCCTGGAACCTTGCCGGCTCTCCGTCGATCAGTGCCACGATCTCGCCATCGAGGACGAGTGAGCGTTTTGTCTGCGACGCGAGCTTCTTGAGCGCCGCGACGATCTCGGGAAACTGCGCCGCTTTGTCCTTACCGTTCCGGGTGATGAGCTTTACATCGACCGGCGTCGCATAGGCAAGGACGCGGATGCCGTCGTACTTGGGCTCGAACGTCCAACCCTCGCCTGGAATCTCGGTGCCGATGCTGGCGTACATCGGCTCGCGGTTGCTTTCCCAGACTTTGCTCTTCCCGGACGCGATCTCGTCCATAGTACGGTCGGATTCGACTGATGTCATGTTCTCCGCGACGACATCCTTATCGGTCGCGAACTCATCGCGGTGCTTGATGAGAAGCCACTGCGGCTTTGATGATGATGAGCTATTGCGCGCGAACTTCATGCGAACGAGGGCGAACGAGCCGTGCAGTCTCTCGCCGTGGAAGGTGATCTTGAGGTCCCCGCGTCTCAACCCTTCACGGATTGCGTCTTCCTCTTCATCATGTGAGGCGGCGGTATCGGCGGAGTACGTTCCTTGATCCCAGAGCATGACAGTTCCGCCGCCGTATTCGTCCTTCGGAATCGTGCCCTCGAAGGCGTTGTAGTCCATCGGGTGATCTTCGACCTGCATCGCCAGACGCTTCACCGATGGGTCGAGGCTAAGGCCCTTTGGAACGGCCCAGCTCTTCATCACCCCATCGACCTCGAGTCGCAGGTCGAAGTGGAGATGGCTGGCGGCGTGCTTCTGTACGACGAATCGCAGGCGCCCTGATCGGGTGGGAGAGGATGTCGTTTTCCCGGACGGTTCCTGTGTCCGGCCGAAATCCCGCTTCCGCCGGTACTCGGCGAGCTGGGCGCGGGAGAGCGTCTTCGAACTCCCACTCGTTTTGACGGTCATGCGGGCGTCCCTAAGCGGTCTTTGTCTTTTTCGCCTTCACGTTTTCCGAGGAGCATGAAGGCAAATCAAATGCCGCCTGTGGGAAACCAGTCTTGTGATCGGCAGATGCAAAAAAGCCCCGCTGGGCGGGGCCTTTCCTGGAATGGAATCGAAGGCGGTCAGCTCGCTTTTGTGACATCGGCGGCCTGAGGTCCCTTCTGACCCTGAACTACCTCGAATTCGACCTTATCGCCCTCAGCGAGAGATTTGAAACCGGATCCGCTGATCGCGCTGAAATGGACAAAGACGTCCGGGCCACCCTCGCGTGAAATGAAGCCAAATCCCTTGGCGTCGTTGAACCATTTGACCGTTCCAGTAATGCGTGCCATTGAACTAATCCTCTCTCTCCCCTGCAGGGCAATCTGTGAAGCGTCTACGACAGGCTAACGACCGTGAAGAGCAGCGTCGCTTTGCCGGATGCTCGTCCGCGTGACGCATTATCCATCCGGCATTCGCGGAGGAGGGCAAGTTTTGTGCAACAGACCGTGACTCTAGGCCGCCCCAGCGACGTAGTGCGCCGATCGTCCGCAGCTCTTGCAGCGGAGAGTCACGTGCGTATATGGGGGCGGAGGAATCTGGTGCGGGTCGCGCTCAATTAATCCAGCGCATGAAGGGCAGCTGAGTGGAGATCCGCTGCGGTCGTTGCTGATTAGAAAAAGCGCCTGGGCGGGATTGTACGCATTCGGACGTGGCTTGCGCATGAGCTCTCCAGTTACTTTCGAAACGGCGCTGCGCGGCAGGCGTCGCATGTTGAGGTGGACGTTCTTGACGGCTATCCATTGAGAAGAAGAGCAATCGAAATTCGTGAGCGGATTTGCGTCGGGCTGGCCCTGGGCTTTATCACCGCCTGCGGCCCCCATGCCCAAATACCGCTCCGACCGGCCAATCTGCCTGACGCGCTTGCACCAACAGACAGCGGAGCACTCCTGGCACGGCGCCTAGCACCGGTCTTATACCTACAACGGGATGAAACGTTCCTGCTCGAACGGGTGGTGGCGGTTCTGCACCCCATCCGGCGGGTAATCGCCTACCATTTACTGTGGCGGGACGACGTTCACGGATCATGGATTCCATTCACGGTCCCGACCGACGAAGAGGTCCTATGGGTAGGCTACGACTCGACTTACGCCCCTACCGACGTCTGGACCTACTGGCACGGCCAGATCCTTCACACCCAGTGGCCCCGGTCTCAGGTCGCGATCGACGTTCAGTGGGGGAAGCATGGCAGCCTTCCCCGAAACGTCCGGCAAGGTGACCTGCCCAGACCGCGCACGCTCAACTTTTTCTACGCCATGACGATCTTTGGGGAGCCCGACATCCTGCTGGGAGACATTACCCGCAAAGGGCCGCTCTGCTTTTGTCACGGCTACCGAAGGTACCGACAGTTCACCCGGCCAATCGTGCTCGCCGGCAGGCTGGACGCCATCGTGCGAACGGAGGATCCGAAACCTACGCTCCTCGAGGTGTTCGGCAGCAAATACTCGAACAAGCACCGCTGGCCCTAGACGAAAAAAAAGCTCCGGCGGGATCATCCCGCCGGAGCTTTCAATTCTGCTGTTCCAATCAGCGACGAGCCGAGGCCGAAGCAGTGGTTGCCTGCTCCCGCTGGGCGATGATGAAGAGATCCTTTTGGGACGCGCTCTGCTTGAGAACCTGCAGTGCGTGCATCAGCTGACTGTCCTCCGTGACACTGCGCCGCTTGGCGGTGGAATCACCGAACGCCAACCGCGCGACGGTATTGCCAAGCAGTCGATCGATCTCTGAACCAGCCTGTTCGTACTGGGCGTGATCGATGGTGACTCCCTTCGCCTGAAGCCGGCGGTAGAACTCTTCGCGCCACGCCGGCGGCACGGTGAAGTCAGGGCGGACCGTTTTCTTCAGCTCGAGCGAGTAGTCCATGAGCGTCGCTCTCACATCGGTCGTCTTCGGAGCGAAGGCGTTGAACACCTTCTGTTCCGCGGTCGTCAATGTATCGGGACGAACGATGATGTCGGGCGTGATCGCTCCGCCACCGTAGACGATGCGACCGGCGTCCGACTTGAACGGGGGGCGCGAGCGGCGGGCCGAATCGGTCTCCAGAGAATCGGGCATCACTTCCACAAACTCACCACTCGGAAGAAGCTTGCGCTCCTTCTGGATGGACCGGCCGTTCGGAGTGTACCACTTCGCCGTCGTCATCTTGAGGGCGTAACCGCCTTCGAGTGGGAACACTGACTGCACGAGGCCTTTTCCGAACGAAGTAGTGCCGACAATGAGAGCGCGGTCGTGGTCCTGGAGAGCACCGGCAACGATCTCGGAAGCTGAGGCGCTTCTTCCGTCTGTCAGAAGCACGAGCGGGATCGTCGGCGCGACCGGATCATCGCTGGCGACGAAAGACTGGTTCTCACCGTTGCGGGCGCGGATGCTCGAGATCTGCTGCCCCTTCTTGAGGAAGAGGTTGCTGACGCTCAGCGACTGATCGAGGATGCCGCCCGGATTTCCGCGCAGATCAATGACGATTCCCCTTGCGCCCTCACGTGACAAGCGGGTGATCGAGCTCTCGAGCTCGTCTCTCGCGCTCTCATTGAACTGGAGGAGCGGGACGTAGCCCACCTTGTTGTCGAGCATGATCGCGTAAGGAACCGCGGGAATGTTGATGACGGCGCGAGTGAAAGTGATCGGTATCAGCTCGGACACCCCGGGGCGGGAGAACTTGACCAGAACCTTGCTGCCCGGATTTCCCTTTAGTGCATCGGACGTCTGCGAGACAGTCCAGCCGCGGGTATTGGTCGTGTCGATGAAGTTGATGCGATCGCCTTCCTGCACGCCGGCCAGCTCGGCCGGCGTATGCGGGAATACGCGCTGCACGGTGATGAAGCCCTGCGTCTCGGCGATCTCCATTCCGATGCCGGCGTAGCGTCCGTTCGTCTGCGCGTTGAAGGTGGAAAGTTCCTTCGGCGAGAGCAGGATGCTATAGGGATCGTTCAGCTCGTGAACAAGTCCGCGTGCGGCCTTTTCGTAAAGAGTCGCGGCGTCGACGGTGTCGACGAAGCGGCTGGACACGATGTTAAGGACCTGGTCGAGCAAGCGAGCGCCTTGCTGGCTCTCGTGCTGCTGAAATACGAAGCCTCCGGCTATCAGTGGAATCAATGTGAGGCCGAACAGCAAGCTTTTTCTGGGTCGGGACATACGGCTCTAGGTGAAGAGAAGAAGGCGGTAACGTAATAGATACGCCTTCGGCCAGTCAGTGTTCCTCAATGACGCACAAAAGGGCACCAGCGGAACATGGCCGCTCAGGCGGCGCGGGAGGCCAGTACGTAGTCCACGAGCCAGTCACGGTTCAGCTGCCTGAACGTCGCGTCGCGGAGGAGGCCGGCCGCGAGCAGCATCTCGTGGGCGGGCTGGAGCACTCGTTGCAAATGCGAGGGATACCGCTGGGTCAGAGGCAGCTGCTCAGCGAGGGACGCGAGGGGTACTCTCCAGGTTACCATTCCCTCCTCTCTCGCGACTTCGAGCAGGCGGTAGAGCCGCCTGGCAACGGGATTGGTGAGAGACATGTAGTGCGTTGCAGAGAGCGTTACGGTGTGTCCCGCCGCAATGTTCGCGCGGATTACGGGACTGATCGTGACGTGGGCGTCGCCCGGTTCCGAAGCGGCGAGCACGGGAAACAGAGTGAACTGTTCGCGCTCGGCTATTCGTCGGCGCGCGATGGAAACCGAGGAGAGAATGGTGAAGCGTCCTTCTAGCGGCTGTCCTTCTTTTGCCGCAACGTACACCCCGCTCGACTCGAGAGTGGTCCGCTCGAGTCTGGTCAAAGCGGATCGAAGCTGCTCGTAAGTTCTGCCATCGACACGCCGGCCGATGGAACGGAGGAAGGCGTGGAGCGTAAAGCTTATCACTCCGTCTTCGGGAGCTCCCGCCTCGTGGTAACGATGGAGGAGCTCGATGTACACGTCCTGATCGAAGGTTCCGGGCAGGCGGTCGCCTGGGCTGGGCAGAACACGCCACCGCCCACCGCTCTCGGGAGAGAAAGAAATTGCCGTGTCCTCGCTGGAATCGCTCAGTCGGAAGATCGGGAGCGCTTCAAGGGAGCGGTCGAGAACGATAGCACGCGTCGCGATTCGCCGACGGGCCACGAAGGTCATGCAGAGAGAATATGTCACTGATCAAGTACATAGCAATCACGGCGCTCATTCTGTTCGGACTGATTCTGGCTCTCATCGGCATTCTGTCGGTGACGCACGACACACCGGTTACGAGCGTAATTGCGGAAGGCGACAAGGACGGGCCGGCGAGCGTCGAGGATCCGCTGTTCGCCCGGAGCATCGAGCTGTTCACGGGAACCCACATCGACCCCGGCAACAACGTCCAGATCCTGCTGAACGGAGACGGCACCTATCCTCTACTGTGGAAGGATATCGCCTCCGCCGAACGGACCGTAACGGTGCAGATGTACTACTCGCAGCCAGGTGCGGTCGCCGATACGATGGCGAAGTATCTGATCGATCGCGCGCAGCACAAAGTGCGTGTGCTGCTGCTGCTCGATGCGTTCGGGTCCCAGCCGCTCAAGCGGGAGTGGCGAGACAGTCTCAAGCACGCCGGCGTCGAGGTCAGGTGGCTGAGACCTCTTCGCTGGTACACACTGCAGAAGGCAGCCCAGCGATCGCACGTTCGCGTGGTCGTGGTCGACGGAAAGATCGGCTACACCGGAGGCTTCGGGCTCGCCGACTATTGGCTGGGAGACGGCCATCACGAGGACCAGTGGCGCGAGACCAACGTGCGATTCGAGGGGCCGACAGTGGCAGCGCTGCAAGCGGCGTTTGCAGCGGCGTGGGCTGAAGCGACGGGCGAGCTGCTGACCGGCGACCTCTTCTTTCCAAAGATCTCTTTCGCTGATGTCGGAGACGTGCAGGCCGGTCTGATGTATAGCATCCCGAGCACCGGAAGCACATCGGCGGAAAGATTTCTCGCGCTGTCGATCGCGGGCGCCAGAAAAACGCTCTACATCAGCAACTCATACTTCGTTCCGGGCGAGAATTTCCTGCAACTGCTTCTCGCGGCAGCGAAAAGGGGTGTAGACGTCCGGGTTATCACCGTGAGCGACAAGACTGATGTGAAGACGACCTGGTACGCGGGGCGAACCTACTACGAGAAACTCCTCGAAGGCGGCGTGAAGATCTACGAGTACCAGCCGACGATGATACACTCGAAGAGCATGGTGGTGGACGGCATCTGGTCTTACGTGGGATCCATGAACTTCGACAACCGTTCGCTATCATTCAACAACGAATCGCTGCTGGTGGCGCTCGATCGCCGCCTCGGAGCACAAATGGACTCGATCTTCATGGATGACATAAAGTCGTCCAAGGAGATCAAGCTCGACGAGTTCAGAAAGCGGCCCCTCTCGGGGAAGATTCTGGAGTGGGGGGCGCAGAAGCTGAGGCGCGTACTCTAGTACTCAGCCGGGAACCGCCCAGTAGTCCGTGATATGACGAGTAGTTCTTCCATGCAGGCGCGCTATCTGTTGTAGGAGCTCAGCGGATGTCGCCCCGGCCCAGCGCCGCACGCACTGCTTCGCGCATTGCGATCACGGCTTCCTCGCGGGCGGCGGGGGAATCTTCACGAACGTGAAGCTCGATCCCATCGGCGACAGGAAGACGGTGCCAGCGAAGTGAAATATCGTCGTCGTGAGCGACAGCTTCGTATCCGCCGGAGTTGAGCGCGGGCGCGAGCGACAGGGCGATCTTCCGCTCGAGCGCATCGCCCGTGACATCGCGCATCTCGCCGCGAATGGTGTCGAGGCTCTGTCCCTCGCGCTGGCGGATCTTGATGGACAGCAGCTGGAGGAGATGCCGGTATCCGTAAGTCGCGCCCGTGCCTGTGCCCTCGGGCCGGTCGAGCAATCCACTCGCTACGTAAAACCGAACCGCTCGCGCGCTCGGCGCCGCTCGCGCTGAGGCGTTGGTTGGTCGAACTCCGGCTGCGTCTACAAGAGCTGTTGCGTGGGCTGCAAGTCCGCGGGCGTTCCAGGGAGCATGTCGAGCGTGAGCGCGGAGGAGAGCGACAGGCGATTCAGCCATGTGGATAGGATAACATTAAAGTCTTCGGCTCGCTCGTCGTGCGGAAGGTCGCCCGCGGGAGACAAAACGGAAATCTCGAAATCGCGCTTGATCTCGCGGAAGCCGCGAAATTCCTCGACGGGTGCGATGGATCCCTGCTCGCCCCACACAAGCAGGGCCGGCTGGCTGAGACGGCGTAAGGCGTTTCGCACGTCGATGTTGAGGTGGCCGGACAGAAATGCAGCCGGCGCGTGACGTGCGCCGCCCTGGTGGGAAGTCGCGTAATAGATCTCGACCAGCTCACGCGTGACGAGCGAATCGTTCGAGTACGCATTATTCAGATAGCGTCGCAGCTGCGGCCGCGAGACGACGGCGTTGAACATGGCAGTGCCGGCAATCGGCGTGTCGACCACGAGGCGGCCCGCTTCACCGCCCAAGCCTACGGGCTCGTTGAGGCGCACCAGTCCCGATGGTGCAATGAGAGCCACGGCGGGGAAGCGAAGCGGATCTCGCGCCGCGAGCACAATCGCATACGCACCCGAGAGCGAGGTCGCCACGAGAACCGTGGGCTCGTCGATCACTCTGCTCACGAAATCGGAGATGAGCGAGATGTAGAGACGCGCCGAGTAGCGAATCGCGGGACGTTCCGACATCCCGAAGCCGAGCAGGTCGAGCGTGTAGACGGTATTCGTTCGCGCGAGGGCGTCGACGTTGTTTCTCCACTCGTATGACCATGCGGCCGCATGAATGCCGTGGATCAGCAGAATCGGCGGACCCTTGCCGCGCTTGGTGAACGCGACCCGTCTGCCGCGCCAGTCGAAGCCGCCCTCTTCGCCACCAATCAGGTTGGTGAGCTGGTCGACGTCCTTTCGCGCAAAAGCATTATAGGCAGCCGCCGCGCCCAGGATCGCGCCACCGGACAGAAGAATTTTGCGCCAGGGACCTTCTCGCTCGTCGTTGTCCTGCATCACACCTCACTTCGATCAGCCAAGGGAAAAGCGCGGTTACTTGGAGAGTAACCGCGCCTTGGGCACAGCGCACGGGGGCAGGGGAAACTGCTACCCTAGCGCTTCCTCGAACTTGAACTCTTGCGGCCCCCGCCGCTACGTCCGTGTGACTTGGCCCCCCCTTTGGAAGCCTTACCTCCGGTGGCTTTCCGGGCTCCGGCTTTATGTCCCGCAGCTTTCCGGGCAGGTTTCCGGGCTCCGGAAGACTTCTTTTTGGCTGATTTTTTTCCGCCTGAAGACTTGGAGGAGCTCTTGGCGGCCTTCTTTTTCGTGCCGCTGGTCGCTTTTCCGGCTCCAGCACGGCTTTCGGAGATGGACGGTGCAGCCGTTCGGGTGGTCGGGGAAGCTGCCCCGCCGCCGAATGTGCTGGTCCGCGCAGCCCCTAGCGAGGTGCCGCGCGCTCCGAATCCCGTGTTCGACCCAGTTGAGGGCGGGCTGCCAAAGCCGGAGCTGCCGCTCATCCCGCCGGCGCTTCCGCCAACTCCACCGCCAAGACTTCCGAGCCCACCACCGCCGAGGGTCGACTCCTGCTTCTTTCCGGATCCCTTGGGCCGGCCCCTCCTTCCTCTTGGAGCGCCTCCGCCGAAGAGATCTTCCTCCTCATCCTCTTCGTCCTCTTCACCTTCGTTTACGACCGTAGCATCAGAATCGGCCTCTTCGTCATCATCAGCGTCTTCAGCGCTGTCCCACAGGCGGTCGCTGTGATCCTCATTGATGGCCCAGCCACCATCCTCGTCGTCGTCATCGTCGTAGGAACGCTTGCCGCGACTGAAGCCACCGAGATCGTCCGCATCGTCGTCGTCCGCAAAACGCAATGGCTCCACTGATTCACCGCTCGGCATTAGTCCTCCCATAGAATGTCAGCACTCGCACTGGGTAGCGCGGAATTTTCTGACTTTTGCCCGCTGCACGTCGCGTGCCTTGTACGCCAGCGCCGAAAGCCTCACTACTCTGGACACCGAATACAACTCCGGTGACGCGACGTCAAGGAGCGGCTTTCCGTATCTAGCTGGATGCGGTGGATTGGGACGCTACTCGTCTCGTTATGACGTTTACCAGCGCGTCGTAAACACACGGGTCGAACTGCTTTCCGGCGTCGACGCGGAGATGATCCAGGGCTGCGAGGGGCTCCAACGGCTCGCGATAGGCGCGCTTGGAAGTAAGCGCGTCGAACGTGTCGGCTGCGCAGAGGATTCTGGCGCCCAGAGGAATCGCTTCGCCCGACAGACCGAGTGGATAGCCGACTCCGTCCCAACGCTCGTGGTGGTGTTCGACGTACTTGAGCGGCTGCTTGATGTGAAAGAGGGGCGCGAGGATGTCGAGCCCTATCCGCACGTGTTGCTTGACGTGCTCGAACTCATCGGCGGTGAGCCGTCCAGGCTTGTTGAGGATTGCTTCGCTTATTCCAATCTTGCCGACGTCGTGAAGACGGCCCGCAACTCTGAGGTCTTCGCACACCTTTTCCTCGAGGCCCAGCTCCTGGGCGAGCTGTCCCGCCAGCTCGGCGACGCGTTGGGAATGGCCCCGCAGGTAGAGATCCTTGGCTTCCATTGCGTTGATGAGCGTCTCGGCGATGCTTATGGACATGAGCCGCAGGGATTCCTTTTCCCGCTCGAGCTCGGCGGTCCGGAGGGCAACCTCTTCGCGAATGAGCTTGTCGAGGCGGCGCTGCTCCATCAGCTCCGAGCGCTTGTGGAGGGCGCGATCGACGGCTTGCTGGAGGTCGGCGAGCTCAACGGGCTTCATCAGATAGTCCATCGCGCCGGAAGACAATACCTCCGTCGCGGTAGCCGCATCGTTGACGGCGGTCAACATGATGATCGCCAGGTCCTGATCTCGTTCTATCGCCTGTGGAACGATCTGGACTCCGGTCATTCCGGGCATGCGCACATCGCACAACATGAGGGCGAAGGACTCCTTCTCAAGAATCTGTAGCGCGTGATCACCGGAGCTGGCGATCTCCACTTCGTAGCCGCGGGAGCGCAGGAATTTGCGCAGTGCGAGGCGAATGGTTTCCTCGTCGTCGACGACCAGAATCCGGGTCACTTCTTCACCTCGCTGTAGAGCGGGAGAAGAATTGTGAACGTCGTCCCGACTTCGGGGGTGCTTTCCACCGAGATTGTTCCCTCGTGCGCCTGAATGATGCCGTAGCTCACGCTGAGGCCCAATCCGGTTCCCTCGCCGGGAGGCTTGGTGGTGAAGAAAGGCTCGAACACGCGCTGACTCACGGATGGCGGCATTCCGTGTCCAGTATCCGAAATCACGATCTGCACCATGCCGTGCTTGCGCTGCGTCGTCAGCGACAGGTGACGGAGCTGCGTTCCTTCCATCGCCGACTCGGCGTTCACGAGAAGGTTGAGCAGAACCTGCTGCAGCTTCTGTTCGTCGCCGCGAGCCCGGGGATTCGATTCATCGAGACGCATGTGAACATCGATGCCGCCCGACCGGGACGCGAGGGCGCGAAGCCGCACGGTGTGCTTGACGATGGTGTTGATGTCGACCGGAACATCGCGCGCGTCGGTCTTGCGCGCGAAGAGGAGGAGATCGCGAATCACCCCAATCGCCCGATCGGCTTCGCGCTTGATCAGACTCACCGACTCGAACTGCTCTTCCTCCAGATTGTCTTCGAGGAGGAGCTGCGCGAAGGTCGAGATGCCGGTGAGAGGATTGTTCAGCTCATGCGCAACGCCGGCGACGAGCTCGCCGATGGCGGCGAGCTTTTCGGTCCGTCCGAGGTGGTCGGCGACTTTTCGTTCCTCGGTGAGATTTCTGATGCCGATCACGAGTCCGACGATGTTGCCGTTCCCGTCGCGAATGTGGCTCAGCGTCACGGCAGCGGGGAATTCGGTCCCGTCCCTTCTCCGATGAATGTGCTCGCCGGTCCAGAGTTGCATGTCCTCGGGGATCGCGGGAATCGTCTGGCGGGGAGAGGGCTGAGCCGAGGCAACGACGAAATCGTCGACGGTCAGGCCGGCGATCTCATTTGTTTCGTAGCGATACTCTTTGATCGCGGCGGTGTTGGCGTATTGAACCTTCGCATCGACGCCAAGTATCAGCACAGGCTGATCCATGGTCGCCAGCGCCGCGGCGAGTGTCCGCTCGCGCGCGTGGGTTCGATGCTCGTCTTCGCTGAGGAGCAGTACATCGATTGCCAGCGAGACCGCAGGCGCGAGACGCAACAGCGCCTCGACGTGCGGATCGGTCTGCAACTGCGCCGTCGCTGACGTTACGACCAGAACTCCGAGCCGACGACTGCTCGCGATGAGTGGAATCGTGATGGCGGGCTCTTCAGGAACCTGCTGGGGGTTAAAGGCCTTCTCACGGAGATTCTCGACAAAAGTCGGCTCCTCGGTTGCCCAGGCGGCACGAACCGAGCTGTTCTCGACCGGAGCCGTGATGCCTTCCATTTGCTCGCACGTGCCGCGGGCGGCGACACAGACGATGGTGCTTCCATCTGGAGAGATGATGCCGATTGCCTTTCCGCTCGATGGGACGACGTCGTCGAGAATCTCCAGGATGTTGTGACTCGCCTTGGCGACGGTTACCTTGCGAAGGGCCACGCGCGCGATCTTGGCAGCGGCTTCAGTCTGCCTCTGCTCCCCACGCTGCGCATCGAAAAGTCGCGCGTTTTCGATAGCGACGGCCGCCTGGCGCGCGATCAGCATGATGAGATCCAGATCGTGCCCGTCGTAGGCGTTGGTCTTGTACGAGAGGACCTGCATCACTCCCACGGTCCGGTCGCGGTAGGTGAGGGGCGCAGTGATCTCGCTCTTCACCTCCCGTTTAGAAGCAACCTGGAAGATCGTTCCCTGCCACCAACGCTCCGGCTTCGAGGAAATTATCGGCAAGCCCGTCTGGAAGACCTTGGCGATCGTCTCCGTTCCATTCGGGAAGTCGAGGACGCTTTCTCCCTCGCGCTCCTCGGAATCGACGATGATGCAGTGCGCATTGAACTTGTGGTACAGGGGGTCAGCGATCATGAGCGCAAAGCAAGGGGCATCCACCACGGAAGCGACCGCCTTGTAGATCTCGCGGTACGCTTCATTCAGCGAGATCGTGGCCGAGATGGCCTGCTGCACCGTCGCGACCGCGGCGAATCGCGCGGCGCGACGCTCGAGCTCGGCGACGAGCTCAGTCGTCAATGAACTCCACCGTCACCGGGCGCGTGATCACGCCGGC